>Ga0316198_10000069_pt1 | contig 41309 bp, 33 predicted proteins | sample OudBieAanoxic_MG_FD_204935 | JGI IMG/M metagenome (GOLD analysis project Ga0316198, IMG submission 204935) | Coastal sediment microbial communities from Oude Bieten Haven, Netherlands - site A anoxic | ecosystem: Environmental > Aquatic > Marine > Coastal > Sediment | place: Netherlands... | reverse complement strand
ACACAGGATGCAGGACACAGGATGCAGGATGCAGGACACAGGATGCAGGATGCAGGACACAGGATGCGGGATGCAGGACACAGGATGCAGGATGCAGGATGCAGGACACAGGATGCGGGATGCAGGACACAGGGTGCAGGATGCAGGACACAGGATGCAGGATGCAGGATGCAGGATGCAGGATGCAGATGCACCTAGATCGTGGACTGCCTCGGGGAGGATGGGCGGACCCTGGACCCTGTATCCTGAACCCTGTATCCAATATCCGGTGTAGTGAATCTGCCGTTCAGATATTCTCCGCCGCCTAGCTGGGAATTTCCAAGCCAGAGCGTGCGCTAAGCTGATAGGAGAATTATGGCAACAACAGTCACCGTCAAGGTCTACTTCGAAGCGGCGCACCGGCTCCATAACCCGGCACAGTCGGACGACTGGAACCGGCGCGTCTTCGGGAAGTGCAACAACCCGCACGGTCACGGCCACAACTACACGATTGAGGCGGTGGTTCGCGGCGAGCCCGATCCTTCGAGTGGCTATCTCATCGATATGAAAGACCTCAAGGCGGTCCTCAATCAAACGGTCGTGAACGACGTCGACCACCGCCACCTCAACATCGAGGTGCCGTGGCTCGAAGAAGTGATTCCGACCGCAGAGAACCTCGCTCGAATTTTTTTCAAACGTGCCGCCCCGGAGCTTCCGGAAGGGGTCGAACTGGTTGCTCTCACCGTCCAAGAGACCGAACGGAATTCAGCGACCTACACTCCGTGAGTTTTGAGAGTTGAGTTATGAGTTTTGAGTTTTCCCCTACCCACCTAAATCGCCTGGCGGGATGGGCGGGAACTTAAAACTAGGCGGCGGCGGAGCCGTCCGACGAATACTCCTTGAGCACCGGTTCGAGGCCGGCCCAGAAGTCGGGGTCGGCGACCACCAGGGTGCCGAGATAGACCAGCGCCGATTTGCCCTCAGTCCCGGCCAGGTCGCGCCCCGCCTTTTCCACCTTGTCAGCATCCGGTCCCTCAAAATCCTCGGGCAGGTCGAGGGCCCCGTTGTCGTGGGGCAGGCCGACTGCGTCGAGATAGTCGACCATCAGCGGCCGCCGCTGATCCATATGGAGGTGAAAGAGGTACTGAAAGAGCACCGTCTCCGGCAGATCGTCCGCCATACGGACCAGACGGCCTGCGACCTTTTCCGCCGCCAGCTGGCGGACCGATTGTTGGCGGAATTTGAGTTCCGCGGCAAGCGCCATCTCGAGGGCGGATCGGCTCTCACGATCAGCGCCATTCCAGAATGCGACAGCCGCCGCCTTCTTCTCGTCATCGTCCAACAGGTCCCACACTGCGTATGGTCCGCGGCTCTCCACTGCTTCCAAATACGTCGTTTGATCAGACATTCACTACCTCCACATCGAACCCACAGGGTACCGCACCCGAATTATGTACACGACCTGAAAATCCGAAATCCGAAATCCGAAATCCGAATTCCTAATTCCCAATTGAACCTAGATCTTGTACTCGGCCTCGTCGATGACGGGAATCCTGCGGCCATCCGGGTGGACGATCACCGCGCGCTCGACCTGCACCGGATTTCCCTCTGCGTAGACGATGTCCTGGTGGACCACCGACTCCGGGCTCTCGAAGTCCTCCACGCCAACCACCCCACCGAGATGGTCGGAGCGGCCGAACGCCCAGTGGAAGCCGGCCTTCTCGTCCTCGAGCACCTCGCCAGTGACCTCGGCCCGATCGTTGACCCCGAAGGCCACCTCGGCAATATTGGCGCGCGCCGGGTCAGCGTCGAAAAACGCCGCGTAGCGCTCTGCAACCGGACCTTCACCCTCGACAATGACCACTGTGTTGGCGACCACGTGGAAGAGGACAAGCTCCTCATCCTCCACCACCGGTATCGTACCCGCGGTCCATGACGGCACCGCCTCGAACTCGCCCTCATAGGGCACGACAAAGGTCTCTCCCGACGGCAAATTGATGATGCGATCACCCTCTTTGCCGCGGGGTAGGAAGCCGTCGTCCATCTCCGGCGTACGGTGGCGGAGATCGAAGCAGCAACGGTGACCGGTCGAGAAGAGCACATCGCAGAGAACGGCGCCATCCATGATGTCGTAAATCGCCTTGCAACGAGCAGCGACCTTTGAGTAATCAGCCGCCAGGGCCGTGCCCTCCATGCGCTCCTGCACACCCGGCATCGAGGCCGCCCGGAAATCGTCCTCGGCATCGGCAATCTTGGCGAGAGGAGCGGTCGCCGAGAACTCGGTCATCGCGATGACCAGGGTCGACGCCTTGAGAGCATCCAGCAGGTCCACATCATCGTCGCCGAGCCGTCCCTTCGCCGGCAGGTCGGCGTTGTTGGCGCCGGAGGCTTCGAAACTGAGAATCGGCCGCACATCGAATTCACGCTCGGAAGCGATCTCGGCCATTTCGCCGCGCCACCGTTCGGCCATCGCCCGTCTTGCCAACCATCCTTCGTGATCCGGTACGTCGGCGCGTGGCAGATCGACTACAAAGGTCACGACTTCTCCCGGCTGGGGATCGAAAACGTCGAGCAAGAGTTTTTTTACGTCAAGCATGTTCACTCCTTTTTGCGATCAGGACCGCCGGAGAATTGTACTCCTGCGGCCGGAGTATTATCCTGCGCTTAATGACAGACACAGAAATCACCGCCGCAGTCGTAGGAACTGGCCACCTCGGCCGCCACCACGTTCGCATTCTGGCGGGCATGGAAGGGGTCCGCTGCATCGGCGCCTACGACACCAATCGTGAGCGTCTTGCCGAGATCACCGCCGAACACGGGGTGCCGGCGCTCGAGACCCTCGAGGCGGCGGGGACCGCAGACGCGGTCGTCGTCGCCACCCCGACCGTCAGCCATCTCGAGGTCGCCGGTACCATGTTGCGGATGGGCTGCAACGTACTGGTCGAGAAGCCCATCACCACTACCGTCAACGAGGCCGAAGAGTTGATCGCCCTCGCCGATGAAGCCTCGAAAGTGCTCGCGGTCGGCCACGTCGAGTTTCACAACCCGGCGGTGCAGGCGGCTCTCGGTCTCGCCGACGACGTTCGCTATCTCGAATCGCAGCGCCTGTCCCCGTTCACCGCCCGTTCGATCGACGTCGATGTCATCCTCGACCTGATGATCCATGATCTCCAGATCACCCTCGCAGTGGCGGGTGAACCCCCGTCCGAGATCCGCGCCGTTGGGGTGCCGGTCCTGACAGACAAGGTCGACCTGTGCCACGCCTGGGTGGAGTTCCCTGGCGGATTGGTAGCCAACCTCACCGCGAGTCGGGTATCGACGGAGAGAATCCGCAAACTCCGCCTCTTCGCTCGCGAGTCCTACTTCTCGATCGATTACGCCGAACAGAGTGTGTCCTCGGCCCAGCTCATCCAAAGCCCAACCGGGATCGAGATCGCACCGCGACTGGTCGAGGTCGAAAAGGACGAGCCGCTCAAGGCCGAGCTCGAGGCTTGGATCGCCGCCTGCCGCGGCAGACAAAGCCCGATCGTCAGCGGCCGCACCGGCGCCGCAGCGCTGGCCGCTGCGATCACCGTTCGGGAGTGCGTCGAGAGTCGATAGATCAACGCTCGAAAAGATCACAATTGGAGGGTTCAATGAGGCCGCAATTCCAACAGCTCGACGGGGACTTGGCCGATCGGATCATCACCGAGGCAAAGACCGTGCTCGCCGAGATCGGGGTCGATATCGGCGATGATGAAACGAGGAGCTTCCTCGCCGATCACGGCGCCGGCGTGGACGGCGACGACGGCCGGGTTCGAATCAGCGACACCATGGTGGAAGCGGCGCTCGGCACGACACCTTTGTCCTTTTCTCTCTATAACGTGCTCGGTGAGGAGACGCATGCCTTCGAAGGCAACCGGACTCACTTCACACCGGGTTCGGCGGCCATCAACATCCTCGACCGGTCGACAGGTGAAATACGTTCCGCCGTCACCAGCGATTTGGTTGCCCTCGCCAAGCTGGTGAGTGGCCTGCCACGGTATGACGCCCAGAGCACCGCGCTGGTCTCCTCGGACGTGCCCGAGGCAATCTCCGACAGCTACCGGCTCTTTCTCGGATTGCTGCACTGTGAAAAACCGGCGGTCACAGGCGCCTTCACGATCGAAGGCTTCGAGGTCATTCGCGATCTGCTGTTGGCGGTGCGCGGCTCGGCAGCTGAGCTGGCCGCACGACCGGTAGGGATGCTCACCTGTTGTCCCACCGCGCCGCTGAGGTGGACTGACGAAGGCAGCCAGAACCTAATGGACTGCGCCCGCCTCCGCATCCCGGTCGAGATCATTCCCGTGCCGCTGACCGGCTTCATGGCGCCGGTGACCCTTGTCGGTACTTTGATCCAACACACCGCCGAGGTCCTCTCGGGTGTGGTCATCGCCCAGCTTGTCCAGCCCGGCACACCGCTGCTCTTTGGCGGCTCCCCGGCGATCTTCGACCTGCGCTACGAAACGACCCCAATGGGCGCGATCGAAACCACCATGTTGACGTGTGCGGCAGCCGAGATCGGAAAACGTCTCGGCATGCCGACCCAGGGCTACATTTCTCTGTCGGACTCCAAGGCCCTTGACGCGCAGGCCGGGCTCGAAACCGGGATCGGCGCAACTCTGGCTGCTCTGACAGGCATCGACAATGTCTCCGGCCCTGGCATGCTCGATTTCGAGAGCTGCCAGAGCCTCGAAAAGCTGGTAGTGGACCACGAGATCTGCCTCATGACGGACCGCCTCACGGCCGGTATCGAACCGCGTGAAGATTTCCCGTCACGAGCTCTCTTCGAAGAGCTCCTCGCCGAGAAGCACCTGATGATCGCCGACCACACCCGCCGTCACCTGCGTTCGGAACTCACCTTTCCCGGGCCCGTCATCGATCGCATGGCCAGAGCGAGGTGGTTGGAGGAGGGGGCGGCGACACTCGGCGAAAACGCGGCAAACGAGGTCGATCGGATCATCGCCGATTTCACCCCGAGCCGCATCGGCGAGGACGTAAAATTGGAACTCGAGGGGGTCATGACAGCCGCTGCCAAGGCCAACGGGATGGACGCGCTGCCGGAGCGTTGACCGGGACCCGCTTCCGGATCGGCATTCTGAGCTTAAACGAGGGCACAACCACAGAGGCACAGAGAAAGCACAGAGATGTCTACCGATTCTTAACGCAAAGACGCAGAGGCGCGAGGACGCAAAGCCCACTCACCCATATGGCCCACAGATCACACAGATAAACACAAATAGAGTCATGCTTTCTGGCTCTGTGTGGCGAGGTTCCGGCCAGCAAATGGAAAAGGAGAGAGGCAGAACCGACGCACCAGCGTTGCGTCGGCCGGTGAGAAGCGGGACCGCCTTTCAGACTCAGCGAATGCCCCTTTGCGTCTTGGCGCCTTCGCGTTTCCTTGGGTGGGCCGGGGGATCTGCGTCTATCTGCGTTATCTGCGGTTTCTCGGGATGAACGCGCCCGTACTCATCTGTGTGATCTGTGGGCAGCTCTTTGCCTCAGTGCTTTTTCTGGTGTCCTGGTGGTGAAACCTACTCGCTCCTCGTCAGCTGTGGGCATGCAACAGCCCCTTAATAGTCAAAATCCAGACGCGCGGTATCGAGTACGGGTACGGGAACGGGAACGGGCTCATCGCGACCCATTAATTGGGCGCGCTCCACGGGCGGGAGGTCATCCCAAGCCGACGCCAACCAGGTGACACCTTCGAGGAAGGCGCGCGCGCGGTCGGTCTTCGCGCACACCGACCGCACCAGTTCCCAGAACTCGGGCGAGTGATCGAGGTAGATGGTATGCGCCAGCTCGTGCGCAACCACCGCCTCGAGCACCCAGGGCGGCATCTGCCGGAGGGCGGCATTGATTCGGACAATCCCGGTCTGAGGACTGTAACTACCCCACTGGGAGGTCTGGTTGGTCACGAAACGGACCTCGTTCACGTCGGGAGGTTCGGGAAAGCGCAAGGCCACCTTGCGCGCGAGCGCCTCGGCGCCACCGTCCGAGTTGAGGGCGTCCGCGCGCGACCGTCGGACCAGCTTTCGGGCCAGTTCGACAATCGTCTCGTCGAGCTCCCGCACCGAGACCCGATGCGGAGCGCTCACCGACAGGGTCTTGCCATGCAGGCGGGCATTGATGTTTTTGACCCTCTTTCGAACTACCTTGAGGTCGAGGGCCACTCCGTCCACTTCCAGAGTTCGCAATCCATTTGCCATGGACAGCATGCTACCTGAACGCGATACACTCCCCCTGGAGCCAAGGTGAAACTCACAAACCGCGCCACACGACTGTTGCGTCTCATCGCGATGCTCATCATCGTTGTCGTCGCAGCCGCCCCACCCGCCTGGGCGGACTACTGGTACGAGCACTATGCGAGGGCGGAGACGGCGCTCGACAACGAAAGCTGGGAACGGGCCATCGAGGAGCTGCAGCAGGCACTGGAGCGCAAGGGCGACTCGGGCGCGCGGGTGCGGTCCTACGGAATGAAGGTCGTCGCCTACTTCCCCTATCTCAAGCTCGGCATCGCCTACTACCACCTCGGGCAGCCCGAGGCTGCCTTGCAGGCGTTTCAGACCGAGGACCAGCTGGGTGCCATCCAGGCCTCAGAGTCCGATTTCGCGGAGCTCAGGCGCTATCGAGATCTGGCCCTCGAAGCACTCTTGAAGGCCGCCAGGACCGAAAGCGACCGCATCGCGCAGATCGTTCGTGAAAGCCTCCGCGACGCCGAGATCTTCGAACGACAGGGGCGCCTGCCCGAGGCGATGGAGGCGCTCGGCAAGGGCCTCGCTGTCGATCCCGAGAATCCCGACGCCGTCGCCAAGATGGAAGCGTTGAGGAGTGAGGTCGTCCGGTTGGAGCGCGAACGACTGGACGCGACTCGGGCAGCGGATTTCGTTGGTCGCGGAAGATCCCTCCTTGACGAGGGGAATTATGCAGAGGCTTCGAGTCTCTTCCGCCAGGCCCTCGAGATCCGCCCGAGCACTGAGGCCCAACGACTTTTTGATCGCGCTCGGGCCGGGCTGCTGTCGGAAATGCGCGCGGAGGAAGACGCCGAGGCTCGGCAGGTGGCGATCGTCGCCGGTCTCACCCAGGCTCGCGAGCTGCAAGGCGCTGGACGTCTTACCGAGGCCCTTGACAGCCTGCAGCCGGTGCTCGCCGTCGATCCTCAGAACAGAGATGCGCTTGCACTCCAAAAAGGAATCTTCGAGCGTCAGCAATCCTCGGCGGATCGAGATTCTCTGACTAGGGCGCTGATCGAGGCAGAGGCTGAGTTCGCTGCCGGTCGCTACGAAGGCGCGATCTCGGCCGCGAACTTCGCCCTCGCTCTTGATCCTGGAAATGCCGCCGCTCTCGAAACCGTCCGCAAATCCTACGGCCAGATCAGCAGCCGCCTCCTCGGCTCACGGACCGTCGAAAACCTCCCGCCGGCCATCAAATTTGCAGACTTCAGGAGTGACAACCCAGATGGGTCTCGAGCTCAGTTCGTTCGAAGCCCGCAATTCCGTTTGAGCGGAGTGGTGATCGACACCTCGCCGGTCGACGTGCATTTCAGGGGTCCCGCGGATCGTCAGATCGAGGGCAGCAGCACGAGCCAACCAATGGGTGAAATCTACATCACCGAGTTCGGTCTTGACGAAGAGCTGGCCGATGGTCCCTCGACCTATCAGCTGGTGGCGACCGACAACGCCGGCTTGACCACGAGCGCCGAATACACAGTCATCTACGTCGTCCCGTTTTTTCGCGCACTCTGGTTCCAGATGACGGTTGTTTTGCTGCCCATCGCAGTCCTCGCCGGGGTATGGGCGCATCGGGTACGGCGACGACGCCAACTGATGAAGCGCCGCTTCAACCCCTACATTGCCGGCGCCCCGGTTCTCAACACCGAGATGTTCTTCGGCCGGGAGCAGCTCATCGAGCGTATCCTGCAAACCATTCATAACAACAGCCTTCTGCTCTACGGAGAGCGGCGGATCGGAAAGACCTCGCTCCAGCACCATCTCAGGCGACGACTCCAGCAGCTCGACGATCCCGACTACGAGTTCTTCCCGGTTTACGTTGACCTCCAGGGGACCCCCGAATCGCAGTTCTTTGCCACCCTCGCCGAGGACGTTTTTCACGAACTCGAATCACTTCTTGGCGGAATGCGACCGGGAGAGGGCCTCGACCCAGATGTGGACTACGGTTATCGCGAATTGGTGGCTGACCTCCGCCGGGTCCTCAAAATCCTCGAGAAGAAGACCTCGAAACAGGTCAAGTTGGTGCTGTTGATCGACGAGGTCGATGAGCTCAATGCCTATGATCCGAGGGTCAACCAGAGGCTGCGGAGCCTCTTCATGAAAAGCTTTGCCGAAAACCTGGTGGCGGTGGTGTCGGGGGTCGAGATCCGCAAGCAATGGGACAAGGAAGGCAGCCCCTGGTACAACTTCTTCGAAGAGATCGAGGTCACACCGATCGGCCACGATGATGTGGTGAAGCTGATCACCAGACCCATCGGAGACGTGTTCAAGATCGACCAGGCGGTGATCGACCGCATCATCGAACTCACCGACCGCAAGCCATACCACGTCCAACGGCTCTGCATCGCGCTTGTCAACCGCATGTATGAACAGGGAACGCGGCAGATCACGACCGCCGATGTGGACGCCATCGCCGGAAACAAAGCGTGAGCATAGTGGGTGCCAATCCCTTCGTCGTCGGCCAGTGGGTCCGTGGTGAGCGATTTTACGGCCGGAGTGCCCTGATCGACGAGATCCTCAACGGTCCCCGCAACTCACTGTGGGTCCTCGGCACGCGCCGGATCGGCAAGACCTCGTTGCTCAAACAGCTCGAGCACTTCAGCGCATCGAATGGCTCTGGGTACGTGCCGATCTTCTGGGACTTTCAGGGGGCCGACGATCCCAACGAGCTCAAACTCACCTTCACCGACGCCTTGCTCGATGCCGAGGATCGCCTCGAGGAGATCGGCATCGAGGTTTCCAGCCTCGAAGGCGAGGATCTCTTCACCTCGATGGCCAGTCTCCGCCGTACGGTCCGCGGCCAGGGCCGATCGCTCCTGCTGCTGTGTGACGAGGTCGAGGAGCTGCTCAACCTCCACCGCCAGGATCCGGCACTGCTTCGCAAGCTCCGCCGCGCCATGCAATCGCAGGACGGTGTCCGTTCGGTGCTCACCTCTTCGGTCCGCTTGTGCGACCTGGCCGAGGAGCGCGGGGACACCTCGCCATTCCTTCACGGATTCAGCCCGCCGCTCTATATCAGCGGCCTCTCACCCGAAGAGTCCCTCGCACTGGTTCGACAGGACAGGTCGCCAGCGGAGACCCGCCCGGAGATCGAGAGTGGCGATGCGATCGAGATCTGCCATCGTTGCGACCACCATCCCTATCTGATCCAGCTTGTCTGCAAGCGCTTCCTCGAGACCGGCGATCTCGAGGAGGCCTGCCGGCAGGTGGTCAGCGATCGCATGATCAACTACTTTTTCTCGGTTGACTTCGAGATGTTATCAAGCACCGAAAAATCGGTCCTCCGCCTGATCGCCGACCAGGGCACGGCTACAGACGAGTCGATCCACGCAATCATGAAGGGCGACACAGCCGACCGCGACGACGCCCTACAACGACTCGAAAACCTCGGATTCATCGGCCGCGACGAATCTCGCAACTACGATCTGCCGAGCTACTTCCTCCGTCGCTGGCTCGAAGATCTCCAAATCACACAACCGCCACCTCAGCCGCTACCCGCCTCATTGCATGAAGACCCGACAATCTCCATCCGGACCATCGACAGCCGTTACACCCTGCACGAGGAGATAGGCTCGGGAGCCACCGGCAGCGTCTTCAAGGCCCGCGACGCACTCCTCGACACCTGGGTTGCCGTCAAGCTGCTGAAACCGGAGTACACCGCCAACCGCAACGCTCTCGAGAGGGTGCGGCAGGAAATCGTCCTGTCCCGCGACATCGCCCACCCAAATATTCTCCGGGTCTATCACCTGGCCTCGTTCGAAGGCGGAACCTATATCACCATGCAGTGGATCAGGGGAGGGACATTGGCAGACGTCATCGCTGAGCGCGGGGCGCTTCCGACACCTGAGGCCCTGGCCATGGCGACCAAGCTCTCGTCAGCCCTGGCGGTCGCCCATAGTCACAATATCCTCCACCGCGACATCAAACCCGGCAACATTTTGGTCGACGAACACGGGGAGCCGTTCCTCGCCGACTTCGGGCTCGCACGCCTGATAGGAGGGCACGCGCTGACCCAACACGGTGTTTTTGTCGGCACCCCCCACTACTGTTCCCCGGAGCAGGTGGCTCTTGAAGATCTCGACGAACGATCCGACATCTACACCCTGGGGTTGGTGATCTTTGAGATGGCTACGGGCCGCCGCCCATTCGAAGCCGAGGCCGTGGCTGAGATCCTTGCCATGCAGCGTGCCGCACCGCCACCCGATCCAAAAAAGATTTCGCCTGGGATCCCCGGCGAACTGGCGGCGATTATTTTGCGCTGCCTCGCCAAAGATCCCGCAGACCGGATCGCCAACGCGAATGAGCTGGAGGAGGCGCTTCTTCGGGTCGCAGGCGACCTTTGACTCTCAGAAACTGTAGATCGCTGACAGCGAGAATACGTCGGCAAGATCCGAGAGGTCGGCACCCAAGTCGATCTGGAGGCTCTTGAATGCGATTCCAGCGCCGACAGTGAGGTGCAACGAGTCCTTCCCGGGCTGATACAGGGCTCTTGCGAACGGATCGTCACCCTCATATCGAATTCGGTGGTCCGGATCCCGCCACAGACCGGTTCGAACCGCGACCAGAGGTTTCGATTTCAGAAACACATACTCGAGCCCGAGGTGCAGCTCATTCGCGTCGTCCATACCGACATCGGTGGTGTCGACCACCTCTGATTCAAGCGTCTTCATGATCACTGAATACTCGACCCGGTCCCACTCAAAACCGACGGTGAGGCTCCCATTCGGCGATCTGTAGGCAACGCCCAATCCCCACACATCCGGGAAGGCAATGGAGCGGTCGGTCACGGCATCGAGGACGGTCCCTTCGGGCTCCTCGTTGAGGGGTCCGGCGCGATTGAAGATCTCGTAATCGAAACGAGGTCCTTTCCGATATGCGCCCCCAAGACGCCAGCTCTCGGCGAACTTCCACAGGACGCCGACATTCAACCCGATATCTGTATCGTCAACGACAAAGCTGCTGGTGACGATTTGCCTTTCGTGAAGGAACGAATTCTCATCCCATAAGGTCTCCGGGAAACGGTCGACGGAGTAGGTCGCCCCTTGATTTTCGACCTTGCCGGTGAAGTACGTCAGCCCGAACCCCAGGCTGAGGCGATCACTCAACTGGTAGGCGCCGGAGAGACCGGTTCCGACGATTTCGAGATCGGTGACCGTCGGCTGGTCTGGGTAGCGCCTGGTCCCACCCTCCGGCGGAACGCCAAAAAGACCGTTGATTTCCGTCCTCACCGAGAAATCGGCGAGCTGATGCCGGTACAGGGCCAGCGACCATTTTGTGCCTGGGTAGACCAATGAGAGATAGGACACTCCAGACGTTGTCTCATTCGAGCGATTGGTTCGAATACCGTCTGCGGTGTCGATGCCCAATCCGGTTGGCGAGCCCGAGGCCCGCCCTCCCTCGGTGTAGGGGGTCGAGTATTTCCGTTTCCTGAGCTCGAGTGACACCTCGGACCGCAGCAACTGGACGAGACCGGCCGGGTTGGCGAAGGCCGCGGTCGCGTCATCGGCGAGGGCAACGAAGGCGCCTCCCAATGCCATGCTCCGCGCCCCAGGGTTGGAGAAGCTGAACTCGAGGGCCGGCGGTGCCTCCTGCGCCGCCAGGATTCCGGACGAGAAGAGGAACACAGCGGCAACCATGACGAGCGCGAAATGCTTCAACGCCAAAGCTTTGCCCGGATCATCTGTGGTCGGCCTCATTGCTCAAATCGTAACATGGGGAAATCCTCAACAGACCCTCATCTGACCCTCAAAATTCCATCAAGCGGTGTCCTGGTCGATGTCCCACATTGATGGAGACGAGGAGGTTCGCCATGAAACACATGAAAAAAACCGCCACCGTTTTCTGCACGCTGATGATGGTGGTCGCCGTCGCGGCCGCCCAACGACAGTGGACCGTCACCGGCCAGGAGGTTTCCGGGTTCGCCGCCATCGACGAGATGATCCGTGAGCAGATGACGTTGCACGACATCAGCGCGTCCTCGGTGGCGATCACCAAGGACGGTCGCCTGGTCTACACCCGCGGTTACACCTGGGACGAAGCCAATGTCGAGCCGGTGCAGCCGACCTCGCTCTTCCGCACCGGCAGTATCGCCAAATCGATCACATCGATCGCCATCCACCAGCTCATCGAGCAGGGTCTCCTCAGCTATGACTCCAGGGTCGCGGATGCGCTCGGGTTAACACCCCCGCCCGGGCGGTCCGCCGACCCATGGCTGGACCTGGTGACGGTCGACCATCTGCTCACACACACCGTCGGTTGGGACAAGTACAACGGCGGAATCGACCCGATGGTCTTCCGGGACTGGTGGGTGGCTCTGTCGCTCGGGGTGTTGCCGCCGCCGACACGGCATCAGATTGCCACCTTCATGACTGGCGAAGAGTTCCAGTTCTATCCCGGCACCCGCTGGGCCTACTGCAACTTCGGATACCTGCTCTTACAGATGCTGGCCGAAAAGGTCACCGGTGTTGATTTCCCGGAGTACGTTCATGACAACATCTTCCGCCCAGTTGGCGTTGGACGCGCACGGATGGCCCACACGCTGCGCTGGGACCTCGCTCCCACCGAACGCTACTACCTTGGCGACTACGAGGGCGATCCGTATGCGCTGACCTGGGAAAACGTCTATGCCGGCGGCGGCATGGTAATGTCGGCGCCCGATCTGGCGCGACTGTACACCGCGCTTTTTGACGACCGGCATGCATCTGGGTTGCTGAGCGACGCCAGCATGGATGCAATGCTCTCCCTCCCCTTCAGCGCTTCCCGGAATGAGGGCTACGGCCGCGGGTGGATCCACGAGAAGTTCTTCGACGACATGGGCAAAAACCTCGGCTGGGTCATCGATCTCGACGACAACGTTCATGTTTACGGTCACGGTGGTGGCGGCCCGGGCGTTCACGCCATTGCTCTGTGGCGTACGGACGGCATCGGCTTCTTTTGGTGCAGCAACAAGGACCCTCTGGTCGACGACTTCGACGATTTCCCGGAAATCCAGACCTGGCCCGAGCACGATCTCTGGCAGTCGGTCGGGATCTCGCGCGAGGCGGTCGGTTCAGCGCCGGTCGAGTCATGGATCCCCGCCGTGGCCCACACCAACGGCGTCGGTGCCAGCACCTGGCGAACCGATGTCGGTCTGCTCAACCGTTCGTCGCAGACCAACGCCCTCCGTCTCAGGTATTACAACGGATGGGATGTTGTCGAACGCGAGCTCGAGCTGGCGCCCGGTGAATCGCGGGTGATTCCCGATGCCGTTGCGTGGTTCGGTCGCAGCGGGTCAGGACCCCTTCAAGTCTTTTCGTCGGAGGCCCTGACCACAACTTCGAGGACCTTCAATCAGTCTTCCGAAGGCACGTTTGGACAGTCCCTCGACGGCGTGACCGCCACCGGAGGTCTCGAGTCCGGTGAGTCGGTGGTACTGATGCAGCTTCGTGAAGACGAAACCGCACGGACCAACATCGGCATCCACAACCAATGGCGGGGGTTTGCCCGGGTCGAAGTCGAGTTGTATGACGACGACGGATCGCTCGTACACGCCGACACATGGACTATTCCTCCCCTCCACACGGTGCAGTTCAACCGTCCCTTCCGGACATTCGGCGGACCCGTCGATATCGAGTCGGGGTATGCGGTCATCACCGTGCGTTCCGGTCAGGACATCTATGTCTACGGGTCGGTGATCGACAACGGCACCGACGACCCCACGGCTATTCCTATGAAGAGTGGCGACGGCTCCTTTCGGCAGTGGATCGCTGCCGCCGCCCACAGCGGTGGCGTCCACGGCAGCGTGTGGCGAACCGATGTCTGTCTGCTCAACCGATCCAGCGGAACCGCCACAGCGGAACTCCGATTTCGCCGCAGTGACGGAGATGCCGCAACGCTCGTCATCAGAGTATCGGAGGGTGCGCAGGTCGTGGTCAGCGACGTCGTGGCGCAGATGGGAATGACCGGCTCGGGCTCGATCGAAGTCTTCTCCGACCAACCTCTGTTGGCGAGCTCCCGCACCTACAACGAAAGCCCGGAGGGTACGTTTGGGCTCTTCCTCGACGGGATCCCGACGCGAGGATCGGCGACAACCGGGGATACCGTCTGGTTATCCCAGCTCCGGCAAAACCCGGCTTTTCGCACCAACATTGGGCTCGTCAACTCGGGCGATATCGAGGCCCGCGTCCGGATCGTCCTCTTCGACGCCTCCGGCGACGAGCTCACTTCAAGCTGGAGAACGCTCGAACCGGGCGTCTGGATGCAGCTCCAGGAGCCGTTCTTCCGCCTCGCCGGACGTACCGACATCGACGTCGGCTCCGCCAAGGTCGAGGTCGAGTCGGGTGACGGTGTGATCACCTACGCATCGGTCATCGACAACGCGACCAACGATGGCACGGCCATCACGATGAAGAGGTAGATCGACGTGCACCGAGAGGAGAAACACGAAAGGAGGCCTGCGATGGATACGCGGCAACAGGTCAGGATGTCACGATTCTCAGGCACCGGCGAACCACGTTCCGGCGACATCGCCATCACGGTATTGACCGCGCTGATTCTCCTCGTCGTTTTGATCGTCGTGGCCGTGCTGTGATGGACCGCTCAGAAACTGTAGATCGCCGACAACGAAAAAGTGTCGACGAGATCCGAAAAATCGGCCGCGAGATCGATTTGGAACGACTTGAAGGCGAGGCCCAGACCTACCGCCACGTGGACCTCGTCCTCTCCAGGCTGAAACAGGGCGCGATGCTCGGGGTCGTCACTCTTGGTGCTGCGAAAGCGGTGGTCGGGGTCGAGCCAGACACCGGCACGAATCGCGATCGCGGGTTTGACGTCGAGAAAGGCATACTCGGCGCCGAACCGGAACTCGTTGCCGTCATCGGCTGCCAGCCCGACTCCTAGATCCGGGTCGTCTTCAACGGCCTCGATCACCACTGGATCGAAGCTGCCGAAGATCGACGAATACTCGACGCGGTCCCACTCGAAGCCGACCGCCACTCGGCCGTCGCTCGATCGGAAAGCCACACCAAGCCCATAAACATCCGGGAACTGAATCGGTGTCGCGATGAGGAGAGCTCTCTCTCCCGGTACAAGATTCGGATCGAATACCGGCGCAAGAGGTCCGGCTCGAATGTCAAACACCAATCTGAACTCAGGCGCCTGGCGGTAAAAGGCGCCAAGACTCCAACGCTCGGTGAAGCTCCAGAGAAGCCCTGCGCTCAGCCCCCAGTCCGCATCGTCGAACGCCATGTCTCCATTGGCCAGCTGCCGCTCCGTAAGGTACGAGTTCGGACCGAAGAAGCTGTCTTGCGATAAGTCGTCAAAGAAAACCCACTCGAACGGAGCTTCCAATCGACCGTCGAAGTAGACGAGACCAAGTCCGAGACTCAGACGATCATTGATTCGGTAGGCGGCGGCAGCACCGTAACTGACGATTTCGAGCTCGGTCGACCACCTGCGATCGAACGTACGGAAGGTGGTGGTACCGGTCCCGCCGGTGTGAAACAGGCCCTGAGTGTCGGTCTGGGCGCGGAAGTTCGCGAGCTGGTGCCGGTAGACGGCGAATGACCATTTCCCTTTCGGGTAAACAAAGGACAGGAACGACAGACCGGTGAGCTGTTCTTCCGACACAGCGGTCCTCAGGCCATCGACGGTATCGAGACCGATGCCGGTGGGCTCGCCCTCATACCGCCCTCCCTCGATGTAAGGCGTCGAGTAGCGCCAGTGACGCACCTCCGCCGAGACCTCGAGCGACACGAGCTGGACGAGGCCAGCGGGGTTGGCGAAGGCGGCGGTGGCGTCGTCGGCGAGTGCGGCAAAGGCGCCGCCGAGGCCGAGGCTCCGCGCTCCGGGGTTGGAAAAGCTGAACTCGAAGGTGGAGGGGGTCTCCTGTGCACCGGCATCCACGCCCATGATCGTTGCCGCAATCAGCAGCACGAGAGTAAGTCGATGAACCCTCATTCTTCGAACCGGGGCCCACGCATTTGAGGCGCGGGCGCGACTCCGAGATCGTAGCACGGGGAAAACCCTCATCAGATCCTCATCCCGCCCTCAAGTGTTGCTGAAAGCTACGCCATAGCTTTGAAGATGAAGGGAGGAGACTATGAAACACAAAATCTTCAATCAGGCCATGACGGCGGTGTTGATCACCCTCTTCGTCGCCCTCGCGACCCTGCCGGGTACCGCCTCCGCAGACGATGATCCGTGGAAATTCCGGTTTGCCGTTGTCTCGATGAATCCGAAAGGAGGCACGTTTGTCATTTCTGAAACCGATGAGACGTTCTCCTATCAGAGCGGAAGCGGGGTGGGTTTTGCGATCGATTTCGAGTACCGTGCGTCGCGGCGACTCGGTATCGATTTCGGTGTGATCTCTGCGTCGCCCGGTTTCACTGTCGATGTGGACGCCGAGCCGCTGAGCGTCAGCGCGAGTAGCGATATCCGGATCACTCCGATCTACGCCGCGCTCAACATCCATCTGACACCCGACAGCCGCTTCGATCTCTACATAGGACCCCTCTTGGCCTACGTGACCTACGACCGCTTCGAACTCGTCGCAGAACCAGATCTGCGCGAAGGATTCAGCGCCGAGGAAGGTTTTGGATGGGGCGCTGTCCTGGGTCTCGACATCGGGCTCGGGAGCGGCCGATGGTCCCTCGCCACGGCCGTCAGATACCTTGACACCACCCTCGAGGCATCGCCGTCGGACGGAGGCGTCGGAAAAACCGACCTCGATCCGACGATCTTCAGCGTCGGTTTCGGGTACCGGTTTTGACCACGTGGACCGAAGAATCGTCGGGGTCCGGCCGAACGCCGGGCCCCGCCCCCCTGCCGCTCGCGTCACCGCAAAGATGCGGGCTCGAGGTTCAGAGGTAATGAACATTTTCCGCACCTCGGTACGGGCCCTGACCCGCTTCGTGCGTGGTCTCGGCGGGCAGATCTCCCCGGAGGTCAGAACACACCGACCTTCGCCCGGTGACGTCAAAATGTCAGAAAACGAGCGGTTGATCCGACGTATCCTGAGCACGATCCACAACAACAGCATCTTGCTGTGCGGCAGAGCCGGGAGCGGGAAGACCTCGATTCTCCTCTACCTCAAGGGACGCCTCATGGCCGACGACGACCCGACCAAGGACTTCTACCCTGTCTACATCGACCTGCATGGGGTGCCTGAGCATCTGCTTTTCGCTACTGTTGCGGACTCCGTGTTGGGCCAGCTCTCATTCTCGCCGCCGAGCAAGGTCGCACGCTTCGGCTCCGACTACAGTCATCGGGACCTCGTCAATGACTTCCGCGGCGTGATCCTCGCGTTGCGGTCGCGCAGCTCCAAGCGAGCCAGACTGGTCTTGCTGGTCGACGGCATCGACGAGCTCAATCACTACGAACCGAGGACGACCCAGAGGGTCCGCAGCCTCTTCATGGCGAGTCTCGCCGAGAGCCTTGTGATGGTGGCATCGGCGGTGAAGATCAATAAGCACTGGGAGCAGGAGGGGAGTCCCTGGTACAACTTCTTCGAGGAAATCAATCTTTCTCCCATTCCCGTGGACGGCAATGCCCGGGATAGAATGCCTCCAGATGGATAGAGAAAAATCCGCGGCGACCGACTTTCGGATCGCTGGATGGCTTGTCCAACCGAGCCTCAACCGGCTGACGTTCGATGATCGGGTGGTCCAGCTCGAACCGAAGCTGATGGACGTCCTGGTCTATCTGGCGGAGAACGCCGGCCAGGTCATGTCGAAGATCGACATCACCGACGCGGTATGGTCCGAGGTCTTTATCACCGAGTCGGTCATCACCCGCTCGATCGCCGGTCTACGTCGCGCATTCGGAGACGACGTCAAGAACCCGAGATTCATCGAGACCATCTCAAAGCGCGGCTATCGACTGATCGCCGCGGTAGAACGAACGCCAGTCGGAGACAAACAGTCGTCTCCGCTTGAACCTCCAGAGCCGACGAAATCGGTCAGCGCTGCGAGGACAACCGTTCCGTTCGTCGTCGGACAATGGGTCCGCCGTGAGAATTTTTATGGCCGGTCGGCAATCCTCGACGAAGTACTCTGCGGCAACCGCAACTGGCTGTGGCTTCTTGGCACGAGGAGGATCGGCAAGACCTCGGTTCTCAAACAGCTCGAATACCTCGCCTTGAACTCTCCCGAACTCGGTTTCCTGCCGGTCTTCTGGGACCTTCAGGGTGCTGACCGGCCGCAGGAGCTCCACCTCGATTTCGCCGACGCTCTGCTCGATGCCGAGGAACGCCTCGAAGAGGTCAGCATCACACTGGCGGATGTCCGCGCCGATGATTGTTTCGAGTCGTTGGGACGCCTGCGGCGCACGCTGCTTTCGAAGGATCTCCGGCTGTTGCTCCTGTGTGACGAGGTCGAGGAGCTGATCCAGCTCAACCGACAGGACCCATCCATCCTCCGTAAGCTTCGCCGGGCACTCCATTCGAAGGACGGCATCCGATCGGTGTTGGCGTCGAGCAGCAGGCTCTGGCAGCTCGCCCAAACCGACGAGGACACCTCGCCGTTTCTCGATGGGTTCACGCCACCGCTCGCCATTGGTTCTCTCGACGAAGAAGCGGCTCGGCACCTCATCCGCCAGACCCAGCTTCCGGAGTCGGCACACCCGAGCTTCAGCGACGAAGAGGTCGAGCAAATTCGTCGCCAATGCGGCGACCACCCCTACCAGATCCAGCTTCTCTGTCGACGAGCCCTCGACCGGGGAGATCTCGACGACGCCATCGAAGAGGTGGCGCACGACCGGGCGGTTGGCTTCTTCTTCTCGGTCGACTACGAGCTGCGCAGCGACACGGAACGGACCATCCTTCGGTTCCTCGCCGATCAGCCTCGAGCCTCGCTGGCTGAGATCGGTCGCGGCAGTCAGGACTCTTCCGACGCCCTCACGGTCAGCCTTTCGGCTCTCAACGGGTTGGGCCTCGTCAACAAGGATCCCGACGGACGGTATGACATCGCCAGTCAATTCCTGAAGCGATGGCTGGCAGAGGGTGCCACAGCGCCGATAGACGACTCCAGGGGACCGTCATAGCCGGAAAGCAGGCCGTCCCGAAAAGCCCTCGGTCACTTCGTTCCCGTTCCCGTTTGTGCTACGGATTTGAAAACCGCTTCAGGCAGCTTCCAAAAATCGTTTGTCCACAGGTATTGAACGCGCAATTCGGGTACGGGCACGGGTACGGGGACGGATGAACCCACCGGCACCCAATTCGCACCAGCGTGAGTACGACGAAATCCGTAACGCTCGATATTGCGGCCGGAGTGCTGGGCATCGCCACCCACCGCTTCGCCCGTTGAGGTCGCGCAGGTTTGACGGTGGGGAACGGTGCCGTCAGCTGCCCCTGTTCATCCTCACCATCCGGTCGGTAATGTCGTCCCTCAGGTTGCGCAAAAGGCTGAGCGTGTAGTCGGCAACACTGAGGGAGGTGTTTTCTATCAACGGAGTCAGATCCATGGCAAAGCTCAGCCGCTCGTACTTGTCGACCTCGTGGGACTCGTAGAATGTCGCGTTGGCGACCTGCCGACCCTGGACCGCGAGATCGTAGCGTTTGCCACCGGAAATCTGCGAGTCGAAAACGCCGCACAGCGCCTCCGCAATATTTGCGCGATCATAGAGTCGAAGGATCTCCTTGTCGGAATCGAGCAGCCAGTCGAGATCGCGCCAAACCTCGCACCCATAGACCTTTTTGGGACGTTTGTCCTCCGGCAGGCTTTTCAGCGCGGCGATCGAACGGAGGCAGCAGGCGACGTGGGTATCGTGCTTGTCGGCTGGATTGTGGAGATAGACCACTTCGGGGGTTGCCCCCTCGAAGATCGCCTTCAGGTACGCCACGACGTCCTCGTTAGCCGCATCCTTGACCACCGCGCTCGGAAAGCCGAGCTGGATCTGGCAGGCGTAGTCGCCAACCAATGCCGCCTTGCGCTGCTCCGCAACCCGGATCTTCCGTATTTCATCATCCGAGTATTTTTCGTAGAGGCCGCTTCTGGGGCCGCCAGCACCATCGGTTACTGTGACACCGCTGAACCAACGATCGGCCTGTCCGAAACACTCGAGAACACCGTGCATCGCCATGAACTCAATATCGTCCTGGTGCGCGCCCACAGCCAGATGGGTGGTCTTGACGAGGGCCTCCGCAACACTCGAGCCGTCGGGGGCGTAGACATCAGCGTTTGGATTTTTAAGCTGCATCGTCGAGTCCCATCACCGCCCTCACGGTCCTCCGTATCCTCCAGGACGGAATCCATCACTCCATCATAACTTGCGTTCAACAAATTCTCCGGTAGCCGCTGCGCCAATCTCGGGTCTTCAATCGTTCTCCCTCCAGATCTTCGGCACCACCCAGGCCAGTCCAAAGCCGGCGCCGAGGGTAACGGTCAGACAGACCGTGCCCTGAAGAGGCTGTCCGTAGAGCAGCGCCCCGGTTCCGAAGAGGCCGGAGTAAACAAAGGCACAGCCGAAGACCCAGCCCAGGAAAGCCAGCGACAAATTGTCCCGTGGACCGTCCGCCTCTCCGGGTCCTACGACCTTCGCCCAACCTCGACCGGCGGGGCGAACCTTGCGGTAAAAGCGGCGCAGGGTCTCGGTGTCGGTTGGCTTGGTCAGGAAGGTCACTACCACCCAAACGACGGTGGTCAGAGCCACTGACCACACGAGAGCGGCATGGGACGAGAGGTCGAGACCGGACTTTCGGGCCACAAATAGCGACAGCGCGATGATGAACGAGGAGGCCATGGCGGAAATCTCGGACCAGGCATTGATCCGCCACCAGAACCAGCGCAGCAAGTAGATCAGACCGGTGCCGGCACCGATCGAGAGCAAAAGATGGAAGGCTTCGCCCGCGGTCGAGAGCAGGAAAACCGTCGCGCCGGATACGATCATCAGCACCGCGGTCATCACTCTCGAGAGCCACACCAGGTGATGCTCGGAGGCATCCGGTTTGAGGAAGCGGCGGTAGAGATCGTGCACGAGATATGAGCAGCCCCAGTTGAGGTGAGTCGACATGGTCGAGACGTAGGCTGACAGCAGCGACGCTATCAGAAGGCCGAGAAGACCCGCCGGCAGCAGGGTCAGCATCGCCGGATAGGCGAGATCGTTGCCGATCAAATCGTCCGAGACGTGCGGCAGGGCGGTCTGGATATCGGCGAGGCTCGGGAAGACAAGAATCGAGCACAGCGCGACGATGATCCACGGCCATGGCCGCAGGGCATAGTGGGCGATGTTGAACCAGAGGGTGGCGGCCATCGCGTTCCTCTCGTCCTTGGCGGCCAGCATGCGCTGAGCGATGTAACTGCCGCCACCCGGCTCTGCTCCCGGATACCAAACCGACCACCACTGAATGGTGAGCGGGATGATCAGCACTGATAGCGTCAGACCCCAGTCCGAGAAGTCGGGCAGCAAGCTCAGGGTCGAGGGGTCGATCTTGGCGACCAGTCCGGCCAGGCCTCCCACCTCGGGTTGGGACAATGCCACGTACGCGGCCGCGACAACCCCGACCATGGCGATCGCGAATTGGATGAGATCCGATGCCATCACTCCCCACAGGCCGGCCATCGCCGAGAAAACGATGCAGATCAGACCGCAGATGATCACCGTCTGGAGCCGGCTCCATCCGAGCATCACGTTGGCGATTTTGACCGCCGCCAGAGTCACCGAGGCCATGATGGCGCAGTTGAAGAAGAGCCCGAGATAAACCGCGCGGAAACCACGGACAAAGGCCGCCGACCGGCCCGAGTAGCGGAGCTCGTAGAACTCGAGATCGGTCAGCACACCAGACCTCCGCCACATCCGCGCATAAAAAAAGACCGTCATCATGCCGGTCAGCAGAAATGCCCACCACTCCCAGTTCTGGGAAACCCCATTGGTGCGAACAAAATCGGTGACTAGGTTGGGGGTGTCGGTGGAGAAGGTTGTGGCCACCATCGAGGTGCCGATCAGCCACCACGGCGCTGCGCGGCCGGATGCGAAGAACTCATCGGTCCCCCTGCTTGCCCTGCGGGCGAAAAACACTGCCGGCGCAAACGCCGCCGTAAGGCAGATGGCGATCACGACCCAATCGATGGAGGCAAGCTGCATATGACGACACCTCTTCCGTTCGATGGATCTTAGCCGATCAATCGCACCTTCCGTCCGAGAGTCCTTGCGTCTTCACCCTCCACCGGATTTTGAGGGCATTCGTTTGCGGAGGCGGATGAGGTCAGGGAAAAGGGGTCTCAAAGATCCAGAATGACGCGGCGGATGATCTCCGCTCTTTCAGGATCCGCTTCGACGTCTTCCCACGACCGAAAGACGACCCCCGCCGACGGCGGCTCGAGGGCGGCTCGAAGTGCGGCCTCGAACTCGGAGCCGGAAGAGACCACGCCATTGCGGCCGTTCTGGGAAACCCGGATATTCGGCAGCACCGGGCACTCCGCTATCCGGTCGAGGTCCGCTACCACCGACCCGACCCACTCGGGTGGACACTCGAGCGTATCCGAGTACGCCATCGGCGACAGGTAGTTGGCGATCCCGCTCAGCCCCGCCGGGTCCTGACCGGCAACACGGGCGAGGGCGCCATCGAAGTCGTCGCGCCGCCAGGGCACGATGTGGAGGTTGATCAGAATCTCAGGGTCGATCTCCCGCGCCGCTTCGGCAATTTCCGCCGCCATCGACGTAATAGTCGCTGTTTTGAAACGCACCCATTGATCGGCGGCGTTGGCCTCGATCCAGGCCGCCGCGCGTTGCGGATGGGGTGGGATCGAAAATGCCGGCACGCCGAGGAAGGTCGCGAAACCCTGGACGCAGTGAACGCAGTAACAGGTGTCCGGCAGGGTGGCCGGATCGCGTTCCGGACCCACCATCTCCCAGAATACGAAATGCCGGATGAAGTCGATGCTGAGGCCATCGGGGCGGAGCCGCTTGACGACCGCCCGCGCCTCCTCGACCCGGCGGTTGCGAAAGTCCGCTCGGCTGGGGCAGACAAACTCGACCCAATCCTCCTTCGCCCGCTCTCCGTCCGCTGTGACGGCCCACAGGTCGGGGGCCTCAGCCAGCTCTTTGGGGGCAAAGAAGACCGGAAAAACGATGAAGAGGTCGGTGTCATTCTTCCGGGCCAGTGCCCGAAAACCACCTGACGACGTGAGCTCTTCGCTCGCGAAGACCGTATTGACGCCGAGAGAATGCCACTCCGCGAAGAGCCCGGAGAGCTCGCGCTCGGTTTCGTAGATTCTGACTCCAACAATGGTCCCATCGGCCTCGTTCGGCACGTCTGTCGGTTGCGAGAACTCCAGCTCGGCGGGCGCGTCGCCTGTTTCTGAAGCGCCTCCGCAGCCGACGACGAAAAACACCCCCAACAGCAGAACCGTGATCGATCTATAAGACGTGCGACTCATGGTGGGGTGATCCTATCTCAGTTCCAGGGTGTCCCAATAGAAACCGGGCCGCGCAGTATACTTCAGGCGAGACGTCGTGCATCGCACGGAAAACTCAAACCCTGTCGCAGACTCTCGGAGGTGGTCATGGGCTTGCGGGACGAGATCTTCGAGCAACCTGCGGCGATTCGCCGATTGCTGGAGATGCAGGCAGAACCAGTGCACGAGGTCGCCACCCGCATCAGCGATAAGAACCCATCGTTCGTCTACCTCGCCGCCAGAGGCACCTCAGACAACGCCGGGCTCTACGCCAAGTACCTATGGGGAATCTCCAACGGATTGCCGGTGGCGTTGGCTGCGCCCTCAATGTTCAGCGTCTTCAAAAAACCACCGAATATCGGCGATGCGCTGGTGGTCGGGATCTCGCAGTCGGGGCAGAGCCCCGACATCGTCAGCGTCATCGAGGAGGGCCGGCGTCAGGGTGCGCTGACTCTCGCCATTACGAACGACAGCGACTCGCCCCTCACCGAGGCGGCCGAGCTCGTCATCGAAACCGTCGCCGGGCCCGAGCGGGCGGTCGCCGCCACCAAGACCTACACGACCCAGCTGACGGCCATCGCCATGCTGTCGGTCGCATTGACCCGAGACGCCGAGAAACGCGAGTGGCTCAGGCGACTCCCTTCTCTCGTCGAGAACGCGCTCAAGCTCGACCAGACGATCAAGGATGCTTCCTCCCGCTACCGTTATATGGAGGAGTGTGTCGTCCTCGGCCGCGGCTACAACTTCGCCACCGCTCACGAGTGGTCACTCAAGCTCAAGGAGCTCGCCTGCGTGGTCGCCGAACCGTATTCTTCAGCCGACTTCCAGCACGGCCCGGTAGCCCTCGCCCGCCAGGGCTTCCCGGTCTTTGCGGTGGTCCCCGGCGGCACGATCGACCAGGAGATCATCAAGCTCCTCACCGCGCTCGTTCAGGACCAACAGGTCGAGCTGCTCGCCATCTCCAGCGAAAGCTCGGCGCTGGCCCTCGCCAACACGCCGTTGCAACTCCCGGAACGACTACCGGATTGGGTCACGCCGATACCCGCCATCGTTTCCGCTCAGCTCTTCTGCTACCACCTGACCCGAGCCAAGGGCTACAACACCGAAGGCCCACGGGGATTGTCGAAGGTGACATTGACGTGGTGAAACCAATGCCCGTCTCTGGCGTCGTGCTCGTGCGCGTGCTCGTACTCGGATTCGGTACGTTGATGGCGGAAGACCGAACCAATCTCGACACTACCCTGCCGATCCGCGGCTTCGCAATCGGAGTTCCGTCACCCGAGCGGGTCGACGACTTCCTCGACCAGTACTTCGGGCGCGTGCCGCCGGTCGAGAACGAATACGGCGCCGATATCGCACTCGAGAATATTCTGCGGGCGCGTAACGTTAATTAAGTCCAAGAGAAGAATCACCAAAGAGGAAACCATGCGAAGAGCGGCAGATGCAAAAATCTTCGAGTTCGTGCGCATCGAACGCGGCAATCGCCACGCGGGCGACCCGGAGGCGGAACGCATCGAGGTTCGGCAGAACCTCCTCCGAATACTGCCGCGGATCGACTCCAAGTACTTCTACGACGACATTGGTTCCCGGCTCTTCGAAGAGATCACTCAACTCCCCGAGTACTACCAGACCCGGACCGAGGAGGCTCTCCTGGAGGGCATCGCAGACGATGTCGTGAGATTGACCGGGGCCCGCGAACTGGTCGAGCTCGGCTCGGGGGCCGGCCGAAAAATAAGGCTACTGCTCGACGCCATGCGGCGCCAGGGACAGCTCGAAAACTGCGTGCTCCTGGACATCAACGAATCCTTCCTCAGAGCCTCCGCCGAAGAACTGGCAGATCGGTACCCGGAGATGGAGGTATGCGGGGTGGTCGGCGATTTCCTACACGATCTCGAATCGGTGGGCAGCGGCGATAATCGCCTCTTCATCTTCCTGGCCGGCACCATCGGCAACCTCTACCCGCGCCAGCTCGGCACATTTCTCAAAAATGTTTGTGCAACTCTCGGGCCGGATGACAGTTTCCTGATCGGTCTCGATCTGATCAAGGATGCGAAACGGCTGGAGGCGGCCTACAACGACAGCGCCGGAGTCACCGCCGATTTCAACCTCAACGCCCTACGCGTGCTGAACCACCGTTTCGGCACCACCTTCGAGATCGACGCCTTCGAGCACGTGGCCTTCTACGATCCCGAGCGGGAATGGATCGAGATGCGCCTCCGCGCCCTGCGACCAACGACCGCCTCACTGGGCGAATCTCGGGAGCTCCGATTTGACACCGGGGATGAGATCCGCACCGAGATCAGCCGCAAGTTTTCCCGTGAGACCTTTGAACGCGAGCTCGTCGGCACTGGTCTCGAGCTTACGGCCTGGTTCACCGACCCCGAGGGCCTGTTCGCGACTGGGTTAGTGCGTCCGGCGATCAAAAAACGGTCGTCATGAATGAATCCATCCGTGATCGACTGCGCGCATGTTGGTCGCGGTCGGACGAGATCTTCGACCTGCTCGAGCCCGACGCGATCTACGAGCAACCGATCGGCCTCCGCCATCCGTTGATCTTCTATTTGGGACACCTGCCGGCATTTGCCTGGAACCAGGTCTGCCGCGGGGTGCTCGAGACCCCGTCCTTCCGGCCGGAATTCGATTCGCTCTTCGAGCGTGGGATCGACCCGATGGGAGTCGACAACTACGAGTCGGCCACTGAGTGGCCGCCGGTCGACGAGATCATCGAGTATTGCGACCGTGTGCGGCAGGAGCTGCTCGATGCCATCGACCCGGTGGCCGACTCCGCCGAGAAAAATCCGCTCGCTGAGCGTGGCCGCATTTTCGAGGTCGCCATCGAGCACGAGCTGATGCACCAGGAGACCTTGCAGTACCTCTTTCAACAGCTACCGATCGAGAAAAAGCGGCGGCCGGCGACGATGGCGCCCTACATATTCGACGGCGCGGCGGCTTCGACCACCATCGAGATCGGCGGCGGACCCGTCATGCTCGGGGCCGACTTTGACGCCATTCCATTCGGGTGGGATAACGAGTTTCCAGATCTCGAGGCGGTGGTGGACGATTTTGTCATCGACCGAACGCCTGTGCGCAACGCTGAGTTTTTCGACTTCATGGATGATGGTGGCTACAAGCGAGAAGAATTCTGGAGGGACGAAGACTGGCTGTGGCGGCGGAGGAGAGACCTCGAGCACCCGGTCTTCTGGTCACGGGAGGCCGGCAGTTGGGCCTATCACACGATGTTTGATCGGCTCCCTTTCGACCAGGTTGCCGACTGGCCGGTCAATGTGAGCCATGCAGAGGCCCTGGCCTTCAGCCGCTGGCGCGGCGGGCGACTGGCCACCGAGGCCGAGTTCCATCGCGCCGCCTTCACCACGCCGAGCGGAGAACTTCGGCAATACCCGTGGGGTAACGAGGGGCCGGCAGGGAACCACGGCAACTTCGACTTCCGACACTGGGCGCCAACTCCGGTCGGCTACTTTTCTGACGGCAATTCGGCCTGGGGCGTGGCCGAGTTGGTGGGCAACGGCTGGGAGTGGACGGACTCGGCCTTCGAACCGTACCCGGGCTTCAACGCCTACATCCCAACCTACCCCGGCTATTCGGTTGACTTTTTCGACGGTCTCCACCGCGTCATGCTCGGTGCGTCGTGGGCGACGCCGACGCAGCTCATCCGCCGCAGCTTCCGCAACTGGTTCCAAAGCCACTACCCCTATATGTTCGCCAAATTCCGCTGCGTCTACGACCGGTAGGTACCTCGGTCAAGCGGTGAGCAGATTTCGCGCGGCGTCTACGGCACCGTGAAGAAACGACAACACCGTCGCCTCCTGCGATCCGCCGGGCTGCTCGACGATCGACGTTGCGGTGAGTACTGCACCAAACCAGCCTTCGGTGTGCCAGTGACCGTCCGATTCCAAGGCGGGCCCGTCGGCGGGCAGGTCTGCCAGACCGTAGGGATTGACGTAGAAGTAGGGCTCGGGGTACCACGAGTCACCCGGTGACATGCCCACACCGATCGATCGTCCGCTCGAGACGTCGTCGGAGGACTCGAACGAAATCAGCGTCCCGAGGTCGAAATGGTGGGGCCAACAACGCACCTCTGCCCAACCCGCGTTACTCGATGACAGCTCGTTCAGTGCGAGGTTGCCGTTGGCGAACCATCGCGCCAGCTCGGGATACGCAGGCCGACTCTCCGTCACAAAAGTGTCGCCCGCTCCTACCGGATGCTCCGGCATCTCGTAGTCGCGAATGCGGATCGAATGCTCGGGAGGGCCGCCGGTGCGAGTCGTCACCGTTTCCTCGAGCCACGAAACCGCCGAGTCGATCGTTCGCCCGTCGAGAGAGGTTTCCTCGGCAATGGCCCCGTGCGGGTCGAATACCAGGAGGCTCATGTCGGGAATCCTCAACCCGGCCGAGAGACCGGCGGGCCGCTGTCGGCCGACCATCGCCTCGATATCGTCTCGCCAGCCGAGGTTGGCCTGGCTGTCGTCGGGCATCTTCTCCAGTGCACAGTCCGCAAACGCCATCACCGGTTGCGCCGCCCAGTGCAGCTGCAGCCTGGCCTCGACCAGCTTTCGCGGATCAACCGCTCCGACGGATCGCCAAACCGAATCGAATTCAAGATTCATTTTCGACTCCTTCTGATATTTCGGACGAGGTCCACGTCAACAACTATGCTCTGGAGTTCTCCGCGTTACACTCCATCGGTGACCCTCGAGCTCAGAAACGTCGGGAAATCATACGACGGTGGATTGTCCTTCGCTGTCGAGGACGTCGGTTTCGCGGCTGAGCCGGGAGAGCTCGTGGTGCTGGTCGGCGAGTCCGGGTGCGGCAAGACGACGACGCTGAAAACCATCAACCGGCTGGTCGAGCCGACCCACGGACAGGTACTGATTGACGGTTCGGATGTCGCCGAGCGAGAAGTGGTCGAGCTCAGACGGTCGATTGGTTACGTCTTTCAGGGCATCGGTCTCTTCCCCCATCTTTCGATTGTCCGCAATGTGGGGATCATCCCGACACTCCTCGGATGGGATGAGGAGCGGATCTCAGACCGGATCGCCGAGCTTCTCGAGCTGGTACACCTCGATTCCGAAGAGTATGGCTCGAGGATGCCGGCCGAGCTTTCGGGAGGCCAACGCCAACGCGTCGGTTTCGCGCGTGCGTTGGCAGCGGGGCCGTCACTGATGTTGCTTGACGAACCCTTCGGTGCGCTCGACCCCATCACTCGCGACGATCTGCGCACCGATTTTCGAATGATTCAACGGGAGCTGGGTTTGACCGCAGTTCTCGTGACCCACGACATGACCGAGGCGCTCCTGATGGGCGACCGCATCATCGTCATGCGCGGGGGGCGCGTGGTAGGGCAGGGATCGCCGCGCGAGATCCTGCGCGACCCCGGCCACCCCTACGTCGCACGGCTCATGGAATCACCCACACGCCAGGCCGAACAGCTGGCGGCGATGTCAGACGACGATCGGAATCAGAAGTGAACAGCAACCTGGCCGACCGTTTTGCCGAGCTTCCCTACCTGCTTGCCGGCCACCTGTTGCTGTCGGTGTCGGCGCTGGTGATCGGAATTGCGATCAGCGTGCCGCTGGGAATCGCCGCCACCCGCCACCCTCGACTGCGCGGACCGGCGCTGACGTTCGCCGGCCTCATCCAAACAGTGCCCAGCATGGCCCTGCTGGCACTGATGGTGCCGTTGCTCGGTGGGATGATCGGATTCGTGCCGGCATTCATCGCCCTGACCCTTTACAGCATGCTGCCGGTGCTCCGAAACACCGTCACCGGAATCCTCGAGATCGACCCCGCCATGACCGAGGCCGCACGCGGCGTCGGCATGACCGACCGACAATCGCTGCTGTGGGTCGAGCTCCCGCTGGCGGCGCCGATCATCATCGCCGGTATCCGAACAGCGACGGTGTGGGTGGTCGGCATGGCGACCCTCTCCACCCCGGTCGGCGCGCCCAGCCTCGGCAACTACATTTTTCTCGGTTTACAGACCCGTAACTGGATCGCGGTCTCCTTCGGCTGCTTCTTTGCCGCCGCGCTGGCGATCGTCCTCGACCAGCTCATCCGGTTGATGGAGAAAGCCGCCCGTCTCCGCAGCCCCCGATTGGCGTGGGCCGCTGGGATCGGACTGATGGTCATTCTCTTTGGTGGGCTGCTCCCGGCAGCCACGCGCCTTGTGCCCGGCCCGAGGAGTTTAGAGGTTCTAACGATCCAGGCGGAGGAAGTCGAGGAAGGATCGCAGCCATTGCTGACGGGGCAGAATCTGTTCGTCGGCTCGAAGGGCTTCACAGAGCAGTACATCCTTGCCGAGCTCCTCAGCCTGGAGCTCGAGTCCGCCGGCGCGACCGTACAACAGCGGCCCAATATGGGCTCGACGGTCCTCTTCGACGCGTTGCGAAGCAACACCGTCGATGTTTCGGTCGACTACTCGGGGACGATCTGGGCAGCGATCATGAAGCGGCCGGAGCCCATCGATCGAACCGAGATGCTGATCGAGGTTGCGAAGTTTCTCAAGGACGAGTATGGGGTCATCTCTCTCGGCCGGCTCGGTTTCGAGAACGCGTATGCACTGGCAATGAACCGCGACCGTGCGCGCGAGCTCGGGGTCCAGAACATTGCTGACCTCGGCCCATTCGCCGATCGACTAACCCTCGGCGGCGACCCCGAGTTCTTCGGCCGACTCGAGTGGTCGCGGGTGCGCGAGATCTACGGTCTCGACGCCATGCGGACCCGTGGAATGGACTCAACCTTTATGTACGGAGCGGTGCGCGACGGTATGGTCGATGTCATCACCGCCTACTCGACCGACGGTCGCATCACCGCCTTCGATCTTTTCGTTCTTCGCGACCCGAAGCAGGCGTTCCCACCATATGACGCCATCGTTCTTTTGTCGCCACGCGCCGCCAAGAATCAGCAGCTCATAGGAACTCTGCTACCGCTGGTCAACGCTGTGACCAACGACATGATGCGGTCGGCCAACGAGATGGTCGACATCGACGGCCTGTCGGTTGAGCGAGCGGCGGCGGAACTGCAACTTCGGATCGGTAATCGAAACCTCAACCAACGATAGAAGCGTGGAGCGCCGCAACCGGGCTACAATCACGACGTAACCTGCGGAGGAACGAACATGCGAAAAATCGTCATCGCTATCAGTCTCACCCTGGCAATTACGGTCCCAGCCGGCGCGGTAGATTTCCTCGGCGTTGAACTGTGCGCAGAACAGGTCAACACCAGGGTCGTTCTCCCGGCGGACTCGCCACTGTCGCTGGAGAGTGCCGAAGTCGGCAGGCACGGCGGGCTGGTATTGCTGCTTCACTCGAAGAAGGCTTCGGTCCTCGAGCAGGTCGACGATCTGATGGCATCCTTCACCGGTGATCGCGGCGCAGGCGACGAGCAACGGCTCGAGTGGTCAGGCAACCAGATCACCGCTTTCGCCCAGGTCATCAAGAAGGGTTACGTTGCCCTCGCCGTCACCGCCGCGGAAGACTGCACGACCGAGCCCACACCAACAGCCGTCGCCTTGGGTATCGGAGTGGCTTCAAAAACCGAGGCGACCGTCGATACTTTTGATGCAGACGCAACCGCGGCGGCCGCGGCGGCCGTCGTGGCAACCGAGGTCAAGGAAGAGCCTGCGTTCGATCCTCCGGCGGTGGTCGAGGATTTCGAACTCGAGGGGCGTCTCAAACACACCGCGGCGGAGGATGGGTGGGTCGACGTCATGGGCGTGGTGACCAACAACTCTGGGGCGTCGTACGCGGTCGCAAGCTTCGACCTCAGCCTTTACGACACCGCGGGAGACCTCATCTGCGTTGATACCATTTCGGTCAACCAGTTGAGAGAGGGGCAGGAGCGCGCTTTCCGGGGCGCCATCCGCTGCGGCGACTACGCTTCAGAGGAGGTCGCGAACTGGAAGCTCCAGTTCGCCGGCGGGCATTAACTGTCAATCGCTCGAGCCGCGGAATTTTGTGACGTTTTATGGTGCAGGCGAGACGCCTGCACAGTCAGCCCACCCCGGTTGTCATCCCGAGTGAGCGTCTTGTCACGGCGAAGCCCAAAGGGCGAAGCCGGAAGCGAACCGAGGGATCTATGGAGAGGGCGACAGGAAAGATTAGAGGTTATCCCTCGATCTCGATCGCGAGGACCGAAACATCGTCGGCGGGGCCGGTTCCGCCCATCCAATCCCAGACATCATCGAGGAGGCGGGTGATGCTTGCATCGAGATCCATATCGAAGCACCCTTGCAGGGTGCTGGAGATCCGTTCCTCCCCGTATTCCTCACCGCCCGGCACGTGTGCCTCGGGGATGCCGTCGCTCATCAGGTAGAACCGGTCTCCAGGCTCCAGCGTAACCGTCGAATCCTCGTACTCGCTCGGTGCCACTTCGGCCGGCACCAGGGCGATCGGCGGCCCCGTACTGGTGTGGAGAACCGGGTCTGAACCGCGCCGAATATGGACGATGGGCGTGTGGCCTGCAGACACATAAGTGAACTGGTGTCGTTCCATATCGAGGATCGCGTAGACCATCGTGAAGTACTGAAAGGTCTCCTTGTTATAGGGGAAGCGTCGTGAGAGCTCTCGAGCCACCTCCGCCGGGGTCGCGATACTGATTTCACATGAACCTGAACCGTCTCGCAGAGTCCGCAATACCGACGACGAGTCCGGAACACCTGTCATGAGCCTACTCAAGATCACCGACAACAGAGACGAGGGAACACCATGCCCGCTGACGTCCAGCACGTATAGACCGGTGATTCCTTGGTCCAACGGAATGACGTTGAGGGTGTCACCGGCCAGCTCATCACACGGCACGTAACGCCACACGCACCGAACGCCCGGAATGTCGATTTCTTGGGCCGGAAGGAGAGTCTGCTGGATCCTGGCAGCCGCCTCGAGGTCTTTTTTCATCCGACGGTGGGCTTTGGCGAGTGCGTCTCGGCCTTTTTTGACGGCGAGCTGAGTCTGAACCCTTGCCAGGACAACCGGGAAATCGAACGGCTTGGTGACATAGTCATTGGCACCCAACTTGAGTGCCTTGACGATGTCCTCGCTTTCCGTTTTTGCCGTCGCCATGATGACGGGGAGCTCGTCCGGACCGTGATCGCCACGAACCCTCTCGAGGACCTCCATACCATCCATCCCGGGCATCATGATGTCGAGGAGCACCACGTCGAACGCCTCATCTACGATCATCTCCAGGGCCCTTGCACCGCTCTCCGCGACCTGGACCCGGTGCCCCTTTTTGCTCAACCGCCGCGACAATAAATCGCGGTTCATCTCATTGTCGTCGACAACCAGCAGGTATCCGGGCTCGGAGTTCATGGATGATCAGAGATCGAGGAGATCGTTGATCTTGCCCAATAGCCTTTTGAAATCCACCGGTTTGGTGTCGTAGTCGTCGGCGCCGGCCTCGATGCATTTCTCGCGATCACCGGCCATGGCGTGGGCAGTGAGGGCGATGATCGGGATACTGCTGGTCGTCGCATCGGCCTTGAGACGCTTCGCCGCCTCCCAACCGTCCATCACCGGCAGGCTCATGTCGAGCAGAATGATCTCGGGATTCTCCGAGACCGCCATGTCAACGCCCTCTTGACCATCGACCGCGATGGCCACATCGTGACCTCGCTTGACCAATCGTCGCGACAGCATGTCGCGGTTCATTTCGTTGTCTTCCACGAGCAGAATCTTCGCCATTCAGATCACCTCACACATTTGCATCATCTCATTCTTCGTCGCCTGCCGGAACACCATGTTGTGACACCAGCTCGCGAACCTGTTTCAGAAGCTGCTGTCTGGTCAGCGCTCCCTTCTCCACGATTCGCTCGACGCCGCCGAGCAGTCTATCTCGATCATTCTGATCGAGGTCCTTTGCGGTGACGACGATGATCGGCGTCCCTGTACATCCCTCGAGCTTGCGGTAATGCATCACGAACTCGAAGCCGTCCATCACCGGCATCATCAAATCCAGGAGCACCAGATCGGGACGGTTTCTCCCGGCCAGGTCGAGGGCGACGGCGCCGTTCTCGGCCTCGTCCACCGTCCATCCGTCGTCTGCAAGGGAGCGCTGAAAGAGCGAGCGAATCCCCTCGTCGTCATCCACCACCAGGGCGCGTCCGCCACCGGCGGGTGAGGCGAACTGGCTGGCGAGCTGGCGCAGCTTGTCGCGATCGACCGGTTTGGTAAGGCACTCGACCGCCCCAAGCGTATAGCCGAGGTCCTTGTCTCCAGCGATCGAGATCATCATCACCGGAATGTCCTTGAGCTCCGGGTCCGCCTTGACCTCCTGCAGCACCGACCACCCATCCATGGTGGGCATCAGCACATCGAGTGTCATCAGGGAAGGTTTGAGCTTTCGGGCGAGCTCGAGGCCCTCTTCTCCGGTCGCCGCGGTGACGACCGCAAAACCATCGGATTCCAGCGTTCGCTGCAGAAGCTCGCGGGAGTCGGGGTCGTCGTCGACCACCAGAATTGGTTTCATACCCGGCGCCGTCTTTTTGGAAACCGGCCGCTCCGGTTTCGCGGCGCTCCTGGCTGCCTCCAATGCGTCGATCCGGGTTGGCAGCTCGATGGTAAAGGTCGCTCCCTTGCCGAGCACGCTGGAAACGATGATGTCGCCACCCATCATCTGGCAGAACCGGCGGCTGATCGGCAAGCCGAGCCCGGTGCCGCCGTAGTCGCGCGTGGTCGAATCGTCTGCCTGTGAGAATTCTTCGAATACCTTGTCGAGCTTGTCCTCGCCGATGCCGATGCCGGTGTCGGAAACGCTCAGTTTGAGCCACTCATCCTCGTCGCGCATTTCTTTTTCTGCTCCGAGCGTGAGCGTTCCTCCCTCGGTGAACTTGGCGGCGTTGGAGAGGAGGTTGAAGAGTGCCTGTCGAAGCTTGGTCAGATCCACCCGGACGTTTCCGAGGTCATCGGCGAACTCGGTCTCGAGGGTGTTGCCGTTCTTTGTAATCAGCGGCATGACGGTGGACACCGCCTCGTCCAGCATCTGTCGCAGATCAAAGGTCTCGAGGAAAAGTTCCATGCGTCCGGCCTCGATCTTCGACAGATCGAGGATGTCATTGATCAACGCCAGCAGATGCTTGCCGGCGGCGTTGATTTTTTCCAGATCCGGAACCATGTCGTCGTGGCCCTCGTCCTCGGCGTCCTCGGCCAACATCTCGCTGTAGCCGATAATCGCGTTCATCGGCGTCCGCAGCTCGTGGCTCATATTGGCGAGGAAGGTGCTTTTGGCGCGGTTGGCGGACTCGGCAGCTTCGCGCGCACTCAGGAGCTCCTCCTCCATGCGCTTTCGCTCGGTGACGTCATCCTTGATTGCGACGTAGTGCGTGATCTCGCCCGACGCATCGCGGATCGGCGAGATCGAAGCGGACTCCCAGTACAGTTCACCGTTCTTTTTCCGGTTGCAGAATTCCCCGTGCCATTCTCGGCCCGAGGAGATCGTTGCCCACAAATCGGCGAAGAACTCCTGTGGCTGGGTTCCGCTCTTGAGTACACGCGGGTTCTGACCCATCGCCTCCTCGAGCGCGTAGCCGGTGGTCTCGGTGAATTTCGGGTTGGCGTATTCGATGCTTCCAGCCAGATCCGTGATAACCACGGTGCTGGAGCTCTGCTCCACAGCTCGCGACAGCTTTCGAAGCTCGCCTTCCGCCTGCTTCCGCTCGGTGATGTCGATCGAGTACTCGATCATCTGGATGACGTTGCCGTCGTCATCGAAGATCGGGTAACCGTTGACCTCCATGTACCTCGGGTTGCCGTCGGCATCGTCGTGGATGTGCTCGACGATCACCGGTTGCTTCGTCTTCTTGATTTCGACCAGGGGGCAGGTATGCAGGCTGGTGTTGCACGGCGTATCGCTCTTGTGGGTGAGCGCGTGGCAGGTTGAGTTCCCCGAGGCTCCCAATGCTCGTGCCGCGGAGTTGGCGATCTTGATGGAGTAATCCTCGGCGTCGATGACGTAGAACGGGTGGGTCAGAGACTCGAGGGTGTTCTCGAGTAGTTGTTTCTGTTCGGCGATCTCCTGCTCGATCCGCCGCCGCTCGGTAATGTCGATGCCGATGGTCAGGATTTCCCGGAGGCTGCCATCGTCATTGATGACCGGAGTATTGCGCCATGCCATCCAAACTCGATCGCCGTTCTTGCGTTGGTTCTCGGTCTCGTCGTCCCCGTACTTTGCGGGATCCCCGGCGATCTCATCGATCATGGTGCGGACATTCTTCTCGACAATGTCAGAGGCTGGAACGATGGAACCGACAATGGGCTCCCCGACCAGTTCGTCAGCCGAGAAACCGAAGAGCTCGAGGCCAAAACCGTTCATGAACACGATCCGGCCCTCTGTGTCCCAGCGGAGGATGACACTGCTGACGCCCTCGAGCTCTTCCGCCGTCTTCTTGAGGTCTGTGGTCTTCTGACGGATTGCGGACACCATCTGGTTGAAGCTCTGCGCCAGCCCGCCCAATTCATCTCCGCTCCTGACCGGGACCTCTACATCCTCTTCGCCCTCGGCAAACCGGTGGGCCGCGCCATCGAGCTCGACGATCGGCGCCACGAATCGTCGGGAGAGGAACCAGGCGGCTACCAACACGAGCGCCAGGAGTGCCGCAAGGCGCAAAACCAGATTTCGGCTGAACACCCGGACGCGGGTGAATGCTTCGTCGGCATCGATCTCCGACAGGATGGCCCACTTCACACCCTCGATGTCCACGGGCGCGTAGGAAGACAGCACGTCCACACCGCGGTAATCCTTGGTTGTTGTCGTCGCCGTTTCGCCGATCAACGCCGCGATGGACGCCGGAGTCCGCACATCCTGGATCAAGATGGTTGTTTCGAAGTTTCGGATCTTCTGGATATCGAAGGGCGAGACACCTACCCGCTCGGCGGCTTCGAGATAGCCCGCCGAATCCTCCAGGAAGAACCGCGAGTTCGAGCGCATCTTGAAATCGGGGCCTACGAGATAGGATTCACCGGTTTCTCCGAGCCCATCGATCTGCCAATTCCGGCTGCTGGTCATGACCCCGTCGATCTCACCCACCGACACCTGGAAAACCAGGACGCCGAGCAGCCAGGCTCCATCGACGATAGGCGCCGCCATGAACGAAGACGGTTCCCCGAGCGATGGCGCATAGGGGGCAAAGTCAACCAGCTTCACCGCGTCGCCTAAAAAATCTCGCTGAGCTTCCTCGAAGACGGTCGCCAGGTTCGAATCCTGGTACGGGCCGTCGAGCAGGTTGGTCCCGAATTCCGTCTCCTTGGAAACCGAGTAGACGACGTGGCCGCTGCCAGAAATCAGGAGGAGGTCGTAAAACCCAAACTCGTGGACAAAGTCCCGAAGGACTGGATGAATTGTGCTGTGCACTTCTGAGTAGAAGCTGTCGTCACCGGCGTCGTCGAGGAGGTCTTTCTCGCCTACCGGATTCGAGTTGTTGACGATGTAGTGGAACTGGAGGAAGAGATCACCATCGTCCGGCGGTAAGTAGTCAGCGGCATCAACCTGAGTTTCCGTATTTGTCGCGAGCTGCGGAAGGAACTCCTCGGTGTAATAGTCGACGACAGCGTCGCGCTGCTCCGAGGTCAGATCGAAATCGTATAAGGCCTGGTGCGCGTCGTCGAAATCTATCATCGCATCGACGATCATGCGGTTTTTGGCAAAGCTCCGCGCCTGGCTCCGGATCTGATCGAAGTACTCCTCGATCCGGTGTGCCTTGCCCGCCCGCACCGAGGTCAGGCGTTCGAGAGTCGTCTCTTCGACCGCAGCCCTGCCACTGAGATACGACAGGACACCGATCAAAACGAGGGCCGGCACCGCCAGCGCGAGCACCGTCAGAAAGAGCTTCCACCGGATGGGTACATTCTTTAGCACGACGTGGCCACCTCAGCTCCTCCTCGCAACCTTGTTGGCGAGAATCGACAGCAACAGACCGAGGGTAACGTAACCGAGGATCCGTTCGCTGATCAGAACGATCTCACCGACCCAGTGGGTCGGGGTGATTCCGCCCGAGCCGAGACGTGTGTATGTAACGATCGAATAGTAGTAAGGCGTCAACGGGCTGTCGGCGGTTGACGGCAGATCGAAAAACTGCCAGCCGAAAAGCGAATCGAGGTGGAAGATGAAACCGAAGATCATCGTCACGACGAACGCGCCCAGAGCCAACTTGACGAGGCTCCGCCCATAGTCGATCAGACCCCAGGCGTTGAACCAGAATCGCTTCCAACGCCTCGACGCGGGCGATGGCGTTTCGTCTATGGCAACCTCGAGCGTATCCAGATAGTCCTGGTCCTTGGCGTCACGGACGAAGAGCGGGTCCCCGAAGCACGAATCGAGGCCCCGGATCCCGTAATAGCGGCCCCTCTTTTCCTTGAATCCGCCGTCCTTCATGGCTGTGAGATTGGTGGCTGCGAGGTTGGCGTTGCGGAGATTGGCGCCGGTGATATCGGCATGGCTGAGGTTGGAACCCGTGAGGTCGGCCTCGCTCAAGTTCGCATCTGAAAGATCCGTTCCGTCACAGTCAACCCCTCGCAGCTTGGTGCCCCGGAGGTCGGCGCCTCTGAAATTAGCGGCACCAAGGCTGGCTCCAGCGAGATCCACCTCGATCAGACACGCACCGCTGAAGTCCGCCTTGTAGAGCGCCGCGCCTTTGAGATCCGAGCCCGCCAGATCCGCCCTCGTCAGCACCGCCATCTTGAGGTTCGCTTCCGTCAGGTCGGCCTGGAAAAGCTCGGCATCGGTGAGATCGGCCTCTCCGAGGTTGACCCCCGTCAGATCCATCTCGCTGAGGTCTTCACCTACGAGGTTCGGCTTTTTGCCCGGGTTCTTGCGGCGCCACTCGTTCCACGCCTCGACCCCCTCGTACAGTATGTCGATGTGCGCCGCATCCGCCATGGGTCACCGTCCTTGGATCCAATACTCTACTACTGAACCCTCAGTCAGCGATCGCGGGGCACCGAGAATTCTGTTCAGGGTGTGATGGTGCCGGCCGGGGTGACCCGCAAACCTCCGCGGCGAATGACAACGCTGCGGCTTTCGAGCTCACGCTTGATGAGGTCGCCGTCCGCCTGAGAAATCCCCGCCGAAGGGATGGTGACGGTCGCGTCATCACCCCCCATCGGAGGCAGACCGTTCGGGTCATTGTTGACGACGAGGACCGCGACCGCCCCCGTAAGCTGCGCGTTCTTAACCTTTTCGGTGAAAAAGCACTCCCCGCGATCAACGACGGCGATCTTACCCGCTATCGCAGAAGCATTGACCAGGGGATTGCATCCCAAGGTCGACGCTTCAGACCCGTCATCAACTACCGCTAGATCCCCGCTGATTCCAGTCAGATCGATGGCCGGCCCGAACTGCGCGGGCTGCACGGCGTAGCTTCCCTCGATGCTGCTTGGCGAGTTGATTGTGAGAGCCGGCGCGTTGTCGAGAAAGGCGGGCGCCGCGCCGGTCGTCTGGGGACCATCCCACACCACTCGGTTGGTGTTGACCGCCGACGCGCTGCGTTGTGTATTCGTCATCTCCGACCAGTGGAGCCCTTCATCTTTGTCGAACGTATAGACCGAATAGATGTCCGGCATCGGCGGGATGCCGGTGAATACCGGTGGCGAACCGGTCGCGTCATTGATGAAATTGGCAAAACCCAGACCGTGGCTTATTTCATGGAGGGCAACTGAGGAAAAGGGGGCCTGCCCGGGCGGGGTGTTTCCGTCCAGCCCATAGTAGTAGCGATACCCCGACCCCAGACATTCTTCGTCGATCTGACTATTGAAGGTGATGGTCAGCTCACCGGCGTCCGGCGGGTATCCGTCCTCCGTGGTGCTGAGATTCTCGCCGGCAAGGGCTTCGGCAAGGGCTCCGTGGTACCACGTACCCTGCCTCGGTGCGTTCGGAAAATCGAAGAACAGAAACTGGGAGCCCGCCGCGGCCAGCACCGCGCCGTCTTCGGGGTTGGGGCCGCAATCGAGTTCATCAAAAGCGGCCTCGATATTGATCTCGACGGAGCTGCCGAGTTGGGCAGCCCATACACCCGCGACCCACTGCAAGGCGGCCAGACGCTGACCACCGAGGGTTGTTCCACCGGGATTATCCGGAGCTGCGGCGACGACAGTCGGGTCGTTGAAACCCTCATCCTCGGGGTCGGTGACCCGTATCGTGATGACGGAGGAGCCCCGGGGCCAGCCAAGGTCCCTGAAGTGCGGCAGGGTCAGGTCCACCTCGCCCAGTGGAACGGTCGGGGAGGCGAAAGGCTCCATCAGCAGATCCGGGGTCGCAGAAATATCCCAGTGGGATATCGAGGAGCCCTGCTCCAGGGGATTCGGGGTGTAGAGAAGCAACCGGCCCAGTTCGTCGGCGCCTGAGATCCGGGAGGGATCGACGGCAAGGGTGCCGCTGACTTCGGCCGCTCCGGCAGTTACCACTGAAGTCAGGACCAGCACGGATAGAAGACGCCCGACGCGTATTGCGATTCTCATTGGCAGCGCCCTACTTGTCCCGGCGCTTTTCATTCGTCTCAGCCGATCTGGCCTTCATGAATTCCTCAGCCGCATGTGAGTGGCTCGTACAAATAGTCTCCAGAGACCCATCCGGCCTTACCTGTACCATCAACGCATGTTGGAAACGGCCGTCCAGATACACACCCTTGCCACCGCTAGACAACTTGAAGACCTGAAGGCCTTCGGTCGAGCGGGTCAGTGCGTTGGCAAGAGGGGCCGATAGCACCGCGGACTCCTGGAACGGAACCGAGATGATCTCACCGGATTCCGGGTTGTAGATCACCCGAATTGTCTTTGTGGTGACCGTCTCGGAGCTCCCGACTTCAGACGCTTGCCGTTTGCGCCCCTCCTCCTCGTCCGGGGAGGAAGCCGCGACCGGCAATGCGGTGGCCATCATCAAGGAGACCGCACACAGTACCGAGAGGTTGCGGATCGTCGTCACCTTTTCACGAAATAGCTTATTCATCCTTACTCCGTCTTGGCCCAAAGAGATTATGCCGGTCGTACGTCTCAGGATACCTTCTCACGAAGCTTGCGTCTCAGGCCGCAGGTTAAACAACAGTCAAAAGGCAGTCAGTAATCCATAGGGAGGGATCGTGGCGGGGAGAGATTTTGGCGGAGCACGGTCCGTCGTGGAAAATTACCCGGCTTCCCGAGTCCCCTTCCCTCCCCCTTCGTACACACCGGCGCCGACAATCATCGCGATCGGGAACTCGATAGTCTCGAAGATAGCTTCCATCAAACCAAGTCGAACGGGAAGCAAACCCAGATTGATGAAATTGATGACCAAAGAGAACCCCAAGATGACGCCAAACGCGCTGGTGATGAGAGCGGTTCTGGTCCCGACCCCGAACATCGGACGCAACGAGGCGTAGAGCCAGATCAGAATTGTGCAGTTCAACAGGGGGAGGAGGCCGCTAACCCAGTAGTTGAGGGCGGTCCAATGGCTCAGATCAATCGTCTGGAGCCACATATCCGAGGTGGTCTGCCCGAACAGGAACTGGCTGATCACGCGCTCCACCAGGATCTCGACAGCGATCCACACGACCAACATCGCCAGACCGGCAAGCAACATTCTTTTGACATTGATTTGGTTCATGAGTCCCTCCGATTTCGGAAACCAATAACTCCAAGGAAATCTCGGGCGAAATTCGGCCTACACATTCGAAGCGACCTCGTACTGAAACACATCCTCGATACCGACGCCGAAGACCTCGGCGATCCTGAAG
>Ga0316198_10000068_pt1 | contig 41330 bp, 30 predicted proteins | sample OudBieAanoxic_MG_FD_204935 | JGI IMG/M metagenome (GOLD analysis project Ga0316198, IMG submission 204935) | Coastal sediment microbial communities from Oude Bieten Haven, Netherlands - site A anoxic | ecosystem: Environmental > Aquatic > Marine > Coastal > Sediment | place: Netherlands... | reverse complement strand
GCTGTATAAACAGCGGTTGCGGTCACGATGACGGCGCCTCCGGCAATGGCTAGAGCCGTGGGTTGTTCTCCGTGAATCATCCACGCCCAAAGGGGGCTCAAGACCGGCTCGAGGAGTATCAATAACGAGGCCTCCAAGGCACCGACGCGCCTGACTCCGCGCACCAGAAACACGTAGGCGAGGGCGATCTGGAAGATGCCGAGAAAGCTCACCGCGGCCCAGTCGACGGCGGTCGCATCGGCCAGCGGCAGAGCCGCGGGGAGGGTCGCGAGGCTGGCGATGAGGTTGCCACCGACAACGGCGGATGCGGCGGCCTGGCCCTGGGCCTCTCCGTTTTTTTCGCGTCCGAGCCAACGTAGACCGATGACGGTCAGGGCCCAAAACACGCCGGTGAGGATGCCGAGGATGTTGCCGAGGAGAGGTTCCGGGGCGGTGGCGGACGGAGGTTGGCCGCCGCCGACAATCATCGACATTCCGGTCGCGAGGGCGACCATGAACAGCAGATGCCGTCGACGAATAGACTCGCTCAGAAGTACCGGGCTGAGCAGGAGGATGTAAAGAGGCGCGGCGCTTTGAAGAAATACCGCATTGGCGGCGGTTGTCAGTTTGTTGGCGAGGGCAAAGCAAATCGTGGTGGCCGCGTACGCGCAGCTGACGAGCAACGATCGCCAACTCACCCAACGCCAGGCGTTCGGAAGAAAAATGAGAAGAGCAAGAGAGGCGATGGCCGCACGGGTGCACGCGACCTGCGGGCCGGTGAACGACGTCATTTTGACCACTGCGCCGCCGGTCGAAAACAGCAACGCTGCTGCAAGGATCATCAGGCGGTCCGAAGTGCGTGGAGAGGCGGGTTCGGTCATCGCCGGACATCATACCGCCCAGAGAGTTAGGAATGAGGAATTAGGGGCATGTGCTACCATCCTTTCGATGCGAGATCGAGAAGTCAGAAATGAGGCAATGCGCTTCCCGAATGGGGAGCTTTTTTGTATGAGCTCGGGGGCGTAGATGACCTCTCAAAAGCCCGGCCGCACAGCTTTGCAGGAAGTCTTGGATGAGGCGGCGATGGCGCGCACCATCGCCCGGATGGCGGCAGAGATTCTCGAGCGAGATGGCGGCTCCTTGATGTTGGTGGGCATTCACACCCGCGGCATCCCTTTGGCCGATCGCCTGGCTCGAACCCTAGGCGAGGCCACTGGCCGCAAGGTGCCGGTCGGCCGGCTCGATATCACCCTGTATCGTGATGACGTGGGCCCGTGGCGACCGGCCCACCAGCAGCCGGTGCTCAAGAAGACTGTTCTGCCGGACTCCATCGACGATCAGGTCATCTACCTTGTCGACGATGTCCTCTTCACGGGCCGGACGATCCGCGCTGCACTCGACACTCTGGCCGACTGGGGGCGACCGCTCGCAGTTCGACTGGCGGTGTTGATCGATCGTGGTCACCGCGAGCTCCCGATATGCGCCAATGTGGTCGGCAGGGTCCTCGATACCACCCGAGACGAAGATGTCCAGGTTCGGCTTTCCGAGGTCGACGGCGAGGATGGCGTCTGGATTGGCAAGGAGGTCGAAAATGGCCGTTGAGGCCGCGACCGCTCTGGCACGGAAGGATGTGGTCGGCATCAGCCAGCTCGACGCCGGAGAAATCCAGCTCATCTTGGATACCGCGGAAGAACTCCTCGAGGTTGCCAAACGACCGATCAAAAAGGTGCCGACGCTGCGTGGTTCGACGGTTGTGAACCTTTTCATGGAGCCCTCGACCCGGACGCGGTTCTCCTTCGAGGTCGCCGAGAAACGCTTGTCGGCCGATACCCTCAATTTCTCGGCCTCAGGTTCATCGGTCAGCAAGGGTGAAACACTCATCGATACGGCTCGCAATCTGATGGCGATGGCGCCGGACTTCATCGTCATCCGCCATCCGAATTCCGGTGCTCCACATCGGCTTGCGCAGGAGGTGCCGGCGTCAATCATCAACGCCGGTGACGGCATCAATGAGCACCCGACCCAGGCTCTGCTCGATGCCTTCACCATGCGCCAGCACTTCGGGAATCTCGACGGGCTCAAGGTGGTGGTTGCCGGCGATATCCGCCATTCGCGTGTGGCCCGCTCGAACGCCTTTCTACTCGACAAGATGGGTGCGGAGGTTCGATTTGTGGCTCCCGCGTCACTCCTGCCGCTCGACGTGGAAGAGCTGGGTGTCAGTACATTTGTGCGATTGGAACCCGCCCTCGAGGATGCGGACGTGGTGATGATGCTCCGTATTCAGCTCGAGCGCCAGAAACGGGTCAACTTCCCGTCGATGCGTGAGTATTTCGATTTCTTCGCCCTCACCCCGCAACGTCTGAAATTGGCCGCTGATCGTGCTGTCGTGTTGCACCCGGGGCCCATGAATCGTGGGGTCGAAATCGACTCCCTGGTGGCCGACGGTTCGCAGTCGTTGATCCTGGAACAGGTGACCAACGGTGTTGCCATCCGCATGGCCATTCTCTACCTACTCGCCGGAGGACGCAGTGAAGCGGCTTCTGATTCGTAACGGCCGGGTCATCGACCCTTCGCAGGGTCTCGACCAGGGGATGGACGTACTCCTCGAAAACGGGAGTGTAGCCGCTCTGGGTGAGCGTCTCGAAGTACCGGACAAGACCAAGGTCCTCGATGCCGCCGGGCTGGTTGTGGCTCCCGGGTTCATCGATCTTCACACCCACCTCCGAGAGCCGGGATTCGAGCACAAGGAAACGATCGAAAGCGGTTGTCGAGCGGCGGTGGCGGGCGGCTTTACGGCGCTCTGTTGCATGCCCGATACCGATCCGGTGAATGACGACCCCTCCGTCACATCGTTCATTCTCAAGCGCGCCGAACAGATCGGTCTCGCAAGGGTCTACCCGGTGGGGGCAGTGTCGGTTGGGCTCGAGGGCGAAGAGATGGCCGAGATCGGCGAAATGGTCGGTGCCGGGGCAGTTGCCGTTTCGGACGATCGGCAACCGGTGAAGAATGCGCAGTTATTCCGACGGGTGCTTGAGTACGCGCGCAGTTTCGATGTTCCGGTAGCGGCGCACGAGGAGGATCTCGATCTTTCGGACGGTGGCTCGATGCATGAGGGCGCTGTATCCACTCGTATCGGCCTGCGTGGGATGCCGACCTCCGCTGAAGAGGTCATGGTCGCGCGCGACGTACTCCTTGCCGAGCTCACCGGCGGCCGACTGCATCTCTGCCACCTCTCGACATCCACCGCCCTCGATCTGGTGCGGACCGCGAAACAGCGTGGTCTGGCGGTGAGTTGCGAGGTGGCGGCGCACCATTTCGTTCTCACCGACGAAGACGTTGCTGGCGCCAACTACGACCCGAACTGGAAGACCAACCCCCCTTTACGAAGCGCGACGGAGGTTGAAGCAGTTCTGCAGGCCATTTACGACGGGACGGTGGATGCAATTGTCTCTGACCACGAACCTCACCATGCCGACGAGAAGGAACTGGATTTTTCGGATGCACCTTTTGGCATCGTAGGTCTCGAGACCGCAGTCCCGCTAGCCCTCGATCGCCTGGTCCACGGTCGTGTGATCGGATTGACGCAATTGGTGCGATTGATGTCCACTCGTCCGGCCGAAATCTTCAGTCTTCCGGGTGGCAGTCTTCGTGAGGGTGCGCCAGCAGACGTCACCGTTCTCGATCTGCGCGCTCTTCGTACCGTTGACTCCACGGCATTCCAATCGCGGGCGCAGAACACCCCCTTTTCGGGAATGCGGCTCAAGGGTTGGCCGGCGGCCACAATTGTCGGCGGCGAGATCGTCTGGCAAGCAAAGTAGAGAAAATTAGGAATGAGGAATTAGGAATGAGGAATTAGGAATTCCCACCTGCCCTCTCTGGGAAATTGGAAAGCTCTGAGAGTGCGGTGGGCGGGAAATTCGAACCCGCCGACGGCTGCTGAGGCGGATCAAGCCTCATCTGAAGGAGGAGGCTATGAGCCGCCCACAGGCGACGGTGCGACGCGTCGGCCGGAGGCCGACAGCAAATTCGAAATTCGAAATCCGCAATTCAGTTTGGATGGGTGGACGGCATTCATAATTGATAATTCCTAACTCCTCATTCCCTGTTGTGCTATATTTCCGCCTCCCGTGTAAACGATGCGCGGATTTCTGCGTGCGAGGCCTACCATGAGCGAAGAATCCAACAAAGTGAACGAATTCGAACAAGCGTTGCGCGAGAGTTTTGAAGTCGAAGCCCTCAAGCTCGGCGATGTCATTGAAGGAACGATTGTCGCCATCAAAGGCGATGTCGCGCTGGTCGACGTTTCGGGGAAGTCCGAAGCGATACTCGACCGAGCGGAGATTGACGATCTTGGCACCGGAGATCCGGTCGAGGTCGTGGTTGTCTCCACCGGCGAGGAGATTCGAGTCTCCCGTCGGCTGGCTCTCGAGGCGCAGCTCAAGGAAAAGCTTAGCGAGGCGGTCGCCTCGGGTGGCCCTTTAGAGGGCAAAGTAGTTGGCCGCCGCAAAGGCGGCTTTGATGTTGTCGTGTCCGGGGTGCGGGGTTTCTGTCCGATCTCCCACATTTCAGATGTGAGGTCCGAGGATGTCGATCAACACCTCGGCCAGACATACACGTTCAAGGTGCTCGAGTACGCACCAGACAGTCAGCGATTGGTTGTATCGCGGGCGGCCCACCTCAACGAGGAAAAAGGGCGGCTGCGCGAAGAAGCCTGGTCGAAGCTCGAGGTAGGTGCGGAGGTCGAGGGAAGAGTGCGGTCGCTCACTGACTTCGGCGCTTTTGTCGAGCTCGGTGGAGTCGATGGCCTCGTTCACGTCACCGAGATCGCCCACCACCGGGTCAACCATCCCAGCGAAGCGTTGCAGTTGGACCAGCAAGTGCAGGTCAAGATCCTCGACCTCGATCGTGAAAAGGACCGTATCTCGCTCAGTATCAAGGCCCTGGTTGAGAACCCCTGGTTGGTGGCGGAGGATCGATACCCGGCACGCGCACCTTTCGAGGGCATCGTGGTGCGGAAGACCGACTTTGGCGTCTTTGTGCAACTCGAGTCGGGCATCGATGGTCTTTTACACGTCAGCCAACTGCGGCCGGGCCTGGAGATCGACAACTCCGGGTTTGAAGTCGGGGAGACAGTCCACGGTTGGGTGCGCGATGTCGACGTCGAAAACCGTCGCATCGGCCTCACCATGCGGCAAATGCCCGATCGAGACCCGTGGGAGCGGATCGAGATGCGATACCAGGAGGGCCAAACCGTCGAGGGGACCGTCGAAAACGGGGCCGATTTCGGTGTCTTTGTCGAACTCGAGCCGGGTCTCAGCGGATTGATCCCGATCTCCGAGCTCGGTTTGGAGAAGGATGCCGACCCTCGCGGTGCGTTTTCTCCGGGTGAAAAAATCAAGCTCAAGCTCATGGGTCTTGATCCCGAACGACGCCGTATCAGCCTGTCGGTACGCGCGCTCGAGCGTGATCTGGAGCGGCAGGAATACACGCCCCACATGGAGTCGGGGGCGGAGGCGGCGCCGGCGGTCACCGGTTTTGGTGCCCAACTCGCCGCGGCTCTGGACAAGGGTGAGGCGAAGAAGGCTGCTGAAGCCAAAAAGAAGGCGCCCGCGAAGAAGGCCACGAAAAAGAAGACGACGACGAAGAAAGCGGCAGACAAAGAACCGACGACGAAGAAAACGACGGCGAAGAAAGCGACGGCGAAAAAGTCCACGACAAAAAAGGCGGCCGCCAAGAAGGCGACAACAAAGAAGGCTTCGGCGAAGAAGAAGGCGCCTGCGAAGAAGAAAGCGACACCAAAGAAAGGCGCGAAAGAAGAGTAGTCGCCCGGCCGTCGCTCGATGCTGGATCCATCAGCACCGCGTCGGGGGCAGCACCACGCCAAGCCGCAGAGCGGCGACAGATGGATAGCCCGGGGTGTGAACCCCGGATCTTGCTTGCATCTGGGGGTGGGGGGACTGGAGGCGACGCCCGGATTCGAACCGGGGGATAAGGGCTTTGCAGGCCCCTGCCTTACCACTTGGCCACGTCGCCTGGGGAGCTGATTCTAGGGCACTTGCTGATGGCGGTCAAGCGGGCGTAGACGCTCTCGAGGCGGGCGTCGCCACCTCGTGATCTCAACAAAAAGCCCGGCATTCAGCCGGGCGGAATCGAATCATTGGAGCGGGAGACGGGATTTGAACCCGCGACGTCAACCTTGGCAAGGTTGCACTCTACCGCTGAGTTACTCCCGCTCAGCACCCCGCAAGGGGAGCGACAATCTAACAATCGCGGTGCATCGTGTCAACCTTCGTGCTTTTCCATCATCCCAGCCATCATCCATTTCCGAGCGAGGATGAGGGCGATCGGCGAGATCATGGCGATGATGCCGTAGATCAACCACATGACCTCGGTGTTGGCCGGCAACCCAGTTTCAGGTCGCGGGATGTAGGTCGCCACAAAGTAGCCTGAGTAGAGGCCGGTGACAAACTTGGTGAGAAACCACGGGAACTGGCCGATTCCCATATAGAGGCCCGTCTTGCCAGGGGGGGCGACCTCCGCTATCCACTGCAGAAACCGTGGCTGCCACATGGCCTCGCCGATCGACATCAGTACAACGTATGCGAGAAAGGGCACCAGGTGCGGGCCAATGACGAGGAGAAAGGTCGGCAGCGCCATCACCAGGGTGCCGACAATCATCATTGTGTAGACGTTGGCACGTGCCGTCAGCCCGGCGACGATCGGAGCCAGGATGAAGATCAGGATTGGGTTGATGTTCGAAAAGAACTCGAAATATTCACTGACCACCGAGCCGCGGAAAGCGCGGTCGAGATAGTAGGGAACGGTCAACCAGACGTGGGCGAACAACGTCTGCACTGGTATCAGGACGAAAATGAAAAAAGTGAACCTGCCGTCACGAAACGGATGGTCCGGACGGACCCTGAGGAATTCGTAGATCGCGAGGGCAACCAGACCTCCGGCGACGACAAAGGTCATCCACGGGATCAACGCAAGGCGACCAGTGGTAGCTGCAGCCGCAGCACCGATCGATATCGCTGCCGCGGAAGCGAAGACGATGAAGCGGAGGTTTTCGGGTTTCGAGACACTGGCTGTCTCCTCCGGCTTCGCCTGCTCCTCCTTCGTTGTCTCGTCTTCGAGGTTGGCGAGTTCGGCCGTTTCGCGTGCGACCCGCTCGACCGCTGCCGCATCCGTTTTGCGTGTCAAGACAGTCAGGGTGATCACCAGAGCGAGAACGCACAGACCGGTGTAGGCCCAAAACACAGCCGTGAGACCGTTCGGCGGAAAAACGTCGACGAATCGATGTCGGATGGTCGGCGAAACGAAGCCCGAGAAGAATGCACCCAGGTTCATGAGGCCATAGACCACCGCGTAACCCATTGCCGCTGTCTTAGGACTGGTGTACCTCTTGACCCCTGCGTAGGCGGCTGGTTGGTAGAGGCCGTAGGCGACAACGTAAATGAAAAGACCGAGGGCCAGGACCAGAAACATCGGTGAACCAACGCCCTGCCCCAGGGAAATGGTGCCCGACAAAGCTACCAACCCGCGACCGACGACAAAAAGACCGAATGAAATCGCGAGTGTCCGCGGGATTCCTATCTTGTCGCATACGCCGCCCAAAAAGAGCATGGCGAAGGTGATGCCGGCAGTGACCGCCGAATAGACCCAGCCGGCCTGCAGGTCGCTGAGCCCGACGTTTTCCGAACAGTACTTGCCGAGGATTGTCAGTATCCCGAAATAGACAAGTCCCTCGATGACATAGGGGATGTTGATGCCCCAAAGGGCTTTCGGTGCCTTAACGAACGCGACCAGGGTGGAGCCGAGCTCCTGAAACGCATCGCGGATCACCTCGCCGATTGTCTTGATTTCCTGAGTCCGCTCCGTGTCATTCATGAATCAGGTTTCCTTTCCGGAATCCGGTGCCGTAGATCATCGGCAATACTACAACCTCACCCCTTCCCCCCGGGCAGGTGAAGAGTAAAGAGTGAAGAGTCAAGACATTCTCAGACGACCGACCACTGTCCAGGTTTCGAGTCGATCCTCTGAACTCGGGATCAGAGCTCGATCCGACCTGAGAGAATGGTGCCATTCGGCACGAACCCTTTGCCATTGGTATTTACCACTGTTTCGCCCTCGATCGTGATGCCGGATCCGAAGGTGACATCGCCCTCGACAGTGAGGCGATCGCAGAGACGAAGGGACGGGGATCCGTTCGGAAACCGTTCCTCGAAATCATCGATCATCTTGAAAAACTCGTCGTCGAGCTGGATCAGCGGCGGTTCGCTGCGTCCGGCGCTGAGCACGATGTGGCCGTTGTCGCCGAGATCGAAGGCATCCGAGCGAACGCAGAGCAGATCGTTGGTGTTCTTGACCGGAGAGAATCGCCGTCTCGGAACCCGAACCGCAGCAGCCTTCGGGAAAAGTGAAATCGCGGTGCCCATCACTGTCTCGAGTTGCACTACCTCGGGTGACGTCGGGTCTCGTGGGTCGAGAGTTTTGCGATTGACGACGGTAGGCAGGGGCAGAAAGCCGCCGTGTTCCGCAAGCAGGCGCCGCAGCGTTGGCAGGTGGACCCAGAGATTATTGGTGTTGAAGTAATTGTGGCGTCTGACATCCTGAAATACATCTTTCTCTTCTGGAGGACATTGCGCTGATTCGCGAAGCGCCAGACGCCCGTCGGGTAATTGGCAAAGATGACCGCCTTTTCGATCGGCCGGGGTGCGGTCGGCAGCTTCCAGCATGAAATCGAGACTGTTTGCGACCATGTATCCGAGGAGTGAAGAGTCCAGGGCCGCACCAAGATTGTCGGCGTTGGAAATGAACCCGTACTTGATGCCGCGGTCGATCAACTGATCGAGCAACCCGGATCCCTCGATCGCCGTGAAGAGGTCGCCGTGGCCGGGCGGACACCAGCCGAGTTCCGGCCGCTGGTCATGTTCAGCGGGTGTCAAACCGTCATCGAGGACCTTCGGCACCATATTTTGGAGAAAACCGAGTGGCAGGGTGTCGACCCGCAGCTCCGGGTAGAGGGCGAGAACCCGCTCAGCGTCCTCAGAGGTCCGAAAGCTATTCATCAGCACAAGTGGGATCTCTGTTCCCACCTGGTTTCTCAGAGACAACACCTGCCGAGCGATGAGATCGAGAAAGTTCAGGTTGTCTCGCACCGGGAGCAGCGTTTTGGCGCGTTCGAGGCCCATCGAAGTGCCGAGGCCTCCGTTGAGCTTGATCATCGCGGCGCTGGCCATTGCTGACAGGCCAGCCTCGGAATACTCATCGAAGGTTTCAGAATCTGGCAGTGATTCGATTGGAAGGATGTCCCTCTCTGGCAGGAATCCTTTTTCACCGCGACACAGCCGCTGATAGTGGAGCCGGAACGAGGCGATCGCCGATGCGGAAACGTTGGCGTCACGCATGCGCTCCACAAACATCTGAATCGAGGACGTTTTGAGGCCGTTTTCTGGCAACCGACACTCCTCCGATCGTGGTTGTCTGTCATAATAGTAGCGTGATACGACGCATTTTATTTCACGTGTTGTGTGTGCTCCTGACTCTGCCGGCTGCGCTGTCCGCTGCGGCGCCGGCCGCCGATTCCGGCCGTACCGCTTTGGACAGGGCTGATTTGCGCCAGCTTGTGCAGGCGATCAGCCTGGAGCATGGGGTCGACCCCTCGCTTGTTGATGCGCTGGTTCGGGTCGAGTCGGCCTACGATCCGAATGCGGTGAGCCGTCGCGGGGCGATGGGTTTGATGCAGTTGATGCCGGCGACCGCAAAACGTCTCGAAGTCGACGACCCCTTTGATCCGGAAAAGAACATTCGAGGGGGCGTCCGCGAGGTTTCTCGTCTTATCGACCATTACTCCGGAAATCTCCAATTCGCGTTGGCTGCCTATAACGCAGGAGAAGGCGCGGTGACTCGGTACCGAGGCGTGCCTCCGTATACCGAAACCCGAAACTACGTTTCCCGCATTCTCACCATATACACGGGTCAGCCCTACCGGATGGGCGGGGTTTCCCGATCGGCAAGACCGGTGAAAGTAGTGCGTGGTCGGAATGGCTCGACCGTGATCACGAATACAACAGCGGCCGCTGCTGGATCCGTTGGTTCTCCAGCCCTGGATGATGGCCCCCTGCGAGGCGGTTTCGGCGTGAAGTAGCCATGATCCCCGGGCGCGGATAAGATCATTCTGTTACGGTAGCAATCCCCGGGGAGCCTGGCTGCATCATGCATACGGAGCAACTATGACCGAGCGGGCGAAGCATATTTGGTTGAGCAGGGTTGTCCTCGCGATGGCAATCGTGTCGATTGTCGGATGTTCCTCCATCATGTCGTCGGCCACGGCAGGGCTTGCTGATAGTCTTACCAACGCGGTCCTCGAGCAGAACGATCCGGAGACGGTACGTCAGGGTGCACCCGCCTACCTCCTTCTGATAGACGGTCTGATCGCAGAAAGTCCGAAAAATCCCGAGCTGCTGATGGCCGGCGCCGGTCTTTACTCGAGCTACGCTGGAGCCTTCGTTGACGACCCCGAACGTGCGTCGAAGCTGTCCCGGAAAGGACGTGACTACGGGTGGGCCGCATGGTGTCGGGTCGAGAAGGACGCCTGCGAAATCTGGTCGGCGCCATACGAGGATTTCGCACGGGTTGTCGAAGGAATGGGGCCCAAAGACGTATCCGTTTTATATAGCGCTGGTGCCGCCTGGGCGAGCTGGATCAGAGCGAACACCGACGATTGGTCGGCGATCGCCGATAAGGCCAGGGTCGATGCCATGATGCAGAGAGTGGTGGCCCTCGACGAAACCTATGAAGAAGGATCCGCATTTCTCTATCTTGGCATTCTCGCGACGCTCCTTCCCGAGGCCATGGGCGGCAAGCCTGAAAAGGGGAGGGCTGATTTCGAGCGGGTTGTTGAACTGTCCGAGGGAAGGAACCTGATGGCAAAGGTCTTGCTCGCTAGCTCCTACGCGCGACTCGTCTTCGATAGGGACTTTCACGATCGTCTCTGTCGCGAGGTCATCGAAGCCGACCCGGTGGCGCCGCGTCTGACCCTGACAAATACCTTGGCCCAGGAACAAGCGAGAGCCTTGCTCGGTTCCTCTGCGGACTATTTTGGAGATTGATGAATGCCTATTGCCAGGATTTTTTTGACGTTCCTCATCGCTTTGGTGATCGCGCCAACAGTAGGTGCGCAGAGTGTTCGCCTGAAAATTGCGACCATGGCTCCGGATGGAACGATCTGGATGAAGGGTTTGCAGAAGGCTGCAGAGGAGGTCAAGGAACGCACCGACGGCCGTGTCAGCTTCCGCTTTTACCCCGGCGGGACGATGGGCACCGACTCGGCGGTGCTGCGAAAGATTCGGATCGGTCAGCTCCACGGTGGTGTTGTCCTCGCGGGAAGCCTGGCCGACGTTGATCCGGATATGGAGATTTACAGCCTGCCGCTGCTGTTCCGCTCGGAAGGCGAAGTGGATTTTGTCCGAGAACGGATGGACCGGGTCCTGATCGATGGGCTCGAGGCAAAAGGCTTCGTGTCGTTCGGTCTGACCGAGACCGGGTTTACATATTTTATGTCGTCCAAACCGACGCGGACGTTCGAAGACCTCAAAGGGCGCAAGGCCTGGATGATGCAGGACGACCCGGTTTCTCTCGCAATTGTCGAGGCTGCAGGGCTGTCACCGGTGCCGCTGCCGATCTCGGATGTTCTCACCGGTTTACAGACGGGACTCATTGATTCCGTCGCTGCCCCGGCCGTCGGCGCGATTGCCCTTCAATGGTTCACAAAGGCTAAATATTTGACCGACCTCCCGATCACCTATGTCTGCGGGACGACAGTCGTCAGCGCGAAGGCATTCAAGCGAATGAGTGCCGAGGATCAGGCGATCGTTCGCGAGGTCCTGGACCGGGCCAATCGAGAACTCGATGCGACCAGCCGGAGTGACAACGCCGAAGCGAGAGAGGCTCTCGCACGTCAAGGCGTGGAATTCGTCGACCCGACGGACGAGACCCGAGCAAAGTGGGACGAGATTGCCGCCACCGCAACCAAAAAGCTGGTGGCGCAACGGGACTATAATCCAGCGACGATGGCCATGATCGAAGACCTCGTGGAGGATTATCGATCCCAGCAATCGGCAGGTACCGACGGCAATTGAACATGGAGCAGGCCGAACCCTCGGTTATTGTCCGTCTCCTGCGGGTGACGGCGCTGGTTGAGGATGCACTCCTCGTCCTGATCCTGGCTGCAATGGTAGGACTCGCGGCCACCCAGATCGTCCTTCGAAACCTATTTGACGGAGCCATATTGTGGGCGGATCCGATGCTTCGGGTCGGGGTACTGTGGGTGGGCATGATCGGCGCGATGGTTGCGACGAGGAGCGACAAACAGATCTCAGTCGATGCGGTCTCGCGATTCTTGCCGGTGCGCTGGAAGGCGCGTGTTCGAATCATTACCGACCTGTTTACAGCAGTCGTATCGGCGGTGGTCGCGTGGAGCGCCTTGCGCCTTGTGCTCGATGATCGGGCGGCCGGCGGAACAGCAGTCGCATTTGTTCAGGTGTGGGCCTGTGAGGCGATCCTTCCTGTGGCCTTTGCTGTGATTGCCTTTCGCTATTTTCTCTTTGCTATCAAAAACACGAAGATGAGCGTCGCCGACAAGGATGAACCGTGATTCTCGTTGGTATCGCCCTGGTTGTGCTCGCGATCCTCGGTGCACCGTTGTTTGCGATCATCGCGGCCGGTGCACTGATCGGTTTTGCGAGCTCGGACATCGACCTGATGGTCGTTCCGATGGAGATTTTCAGGGTTTCCGAAATCCCGGTGCTGATTGCAATCCCGCTCTTTACATTTGCCGGCTACCTGCTTGGCGAGAGTCAAGCCCCGCGACGCCTGGTCAGAGTGACCAACGTGTTGCTGGGGTGGATGCCGGGCGGTCTCGCTGTGGTCGCTCTGTTTGTATGCGCTCTCTTCACCGCCTTCACCGGTGCCTCTGGAGTCACGATCATCGCGATGGGAGCCCTGTTGTATCCGGCGATCGCGGCCGCTGGTTACCGCGAGCAATTCAACCTCGGACTCATCACCACTTCTGGCAGCCTCGGGCTGCTCTTTGCACCCTCGCTGCCCTTGATTCTCTACGGCATCATTGCCAAGCAGTCGGTGGACGATCTCTTTGTCGCCGGAATCCTTCCCGGTCTTTTGATGCTCTTCCTTCTTTCGCTCTATTGTATTCGCGAAGGCGGCGTCATTCGCACCCGCCAGGCGAAGCAACCGTTCGACCGTCGCGAGGTTGTGGCCGCACTACGGGAATCGATGTGGGAAATCCCACTCCCGGTCATCGTTCTTGGTGGGGTCTACAGCGGATTCTTTGCTGTCTCGGAAGCGGCGGCCGTAACCGTAGTCTATGTCTTCATCGTCGAGGTTCTGATCTATCGGGATATTCCCCTTCGTCGCCTGCCGGGCGTGATGCGGGATTCCATGACTCTGGTCGGCGGGATCCTGATCATCCTGGGTGTTTCTCTCGCGTCGACAAACTACATGATCGACGAGCAGGTGCCGATGAGGCTCTTCGAGTGGGTCACCTCCCACATCTCGTCCAAGCTGAGCTTCCTGATCCTCCTCAACCTCTTCCTCCTCATGCTCGGGATGATGCTCGATATCTTTTCGGCGTTGGTCATTGTCGTACCGTTGATCCTCCCGATTGCGGCGGGATACGGAATCGATCCGATCCATCTCGGAATGATTTTTCTGGCCAACATGCAGATCGGCTACTGTACGCCTCCCGTTGGGATGAACCTTTTCATTGCCAGCTATCGCTTCGACAAACCTATCGTCCTGCTCTATCGTGCGGCGCTGCCGTTCCTGGCAATTCTTCTGCTGACAGTGCTGATCATTACCTATTGGCCGTGGTTGTCGCTGGTCCTGGTTAGATGACCGTTGAGGGTTGAGTTTTCCCGCCCAAGAGGAGGGCCTTACCTCGTCGACGACACCGGTGCCACCCTTCGCATTGTTTGATTTCGTCGCGTCCCAAATGAGTTACGCATTGCAGGCAAACAATGCGAGGAGTGGCACCTTCCTCGCTGAAGCAGAACGACTGAAAAACCGTCGGTTGCACCTCGCTCTGATTTACCTGTTTTTGCCGAGCTCCATCTGACGACCAATATGCGCCGATAATCGCTCCTGACACTGGTCGCGGAATGAGACAAACCTGGTTCCGATGCCATCGACGCCTTCCCGGAGAGGATTGGTCTGCCTGACGACTTCTGCGGCTCCTTCGATCAGACCACCTCCCGGCAGGCGGAACAGGAAGTCGAAGGTCTCACCCGGTCCCAGTTGATCGGAGCCCTGCAAGAGCACTCCGGAAACCGAAACGTTGACTGTTTGAAAAATCGCACGGTCCTTGTTTTTTTTAAGTTCAATGTCCGCATGCATCAGGACCCGCATGAATATCCTGGGTGCGACTTCCATCAGATCGCCAATCGCCTGCCAGAGTCGAGCCTCGCTCCATTCGCAGCAAATGGCGCGGTTGGCACCAAGGTCAACCACGGATTGGGCGTCGTCGAGCTGCTCGGGTTCGGCGAGCAGCAGGAGGCCGGCATCGTGACAGGCAGAGCCTGCGTCGCGGATGGTGTCGATGAGATCGTCGAGAGGTAATGTGTCCAACGGGTAGGTGACGATGACCAGTTCGAAAGCGGTGCTGAGCACCAGATCGAGGAGGAACGGAGACGGCTCCACCGAGTGGACGCTGAAATCCGCGCGGCGCAGCATCGGTGCGACACGCTCGAGGCCGGTCTTCTTAGCGCCGACCACCAACACGTGTTGGCGAGAGTCGTCCATCACTTCATGATACCTCTAAACCGTCCAAAATCGAGAATATGCTAGGATTTCGCGGCCTGAGGTGAAACCACTCAGCCCTGGTTTGCGGCGAATACCGAGGTGATACGCAATGGATGTCGATTCCGAACCCCACGAAATCGGAGAAAAACTGAATCGGCCGAAGGTGAGTGGTGTCATCACCTCATACAACGAGGAACACAATATTGCCGACTGCATCAAATCGTTGTTGTGGTGTGACGAGATCATTCTCGTCGATTCCTACTCCACCGACGGGACCCTCGAAGTCGCACAACAATACGACAAAGTGAGGCTCTTCCAGCGTGATTATTTTGGTGCTGGGGCGCAGAAAAACTGGGCGATGCAGCATGTTCAACACGACTGGATCTTCCTCCTCGACTCTGATGAGAGATGCACGCCGAAACTGCGCGCAGAGGTTGAAAATCTCCTCGCCGCCGGTCCCGAACATACCGCTTTTATGATGAACCGCAATGTTTATATCCTCGGCAAGCGGATCCGCTTCTCGGGTTGGCAGCACGACCGGGTGGCGAGACTGTTCCGGAAGGGTGCAGCGTACTATGAGAACCGTCGGGTGCACTCGGTCCTTCACACCTCCGGCGAGACACCGATACTCGAGAACGCCATCGAGCACTATATGGTCGATCGGAGTTTCGACGAGTACGCCTTCCGCCTCGCCAAGTACGGGTACTGGAATGCCGCCCAGTGCTGGAGGGATGGCGACCGGACATCAGCGCTCGAGGTTCTCCTGAGGCCGGCATGGAGGTTCTTCCGAACATACATCCTGCAGCTCGGCATTCTCGACGGGTCCCTTGGTATCGTGTTCTGCCTGCTGCAGTCTTACAGCACGTATATGAAATTCGCGATTCTGTGGGGGTGGCAGAAGAACAACGATCGCGGGATCCCTCCAATGCTGCCCGAGTTTGATGAAGATCAGAGCACCTGGGAGGGGTTGCGGGAGCTCGAAGAGACTGATGAGCCAGTAACCAGTAACCAGTAACCAGTAATCAGTTCGTACCGGATGCGGCCTTCTGGTCGGCTTCTTCAATTTGTTCCGCCGAGATGAGGCCCGCAAAAAGCGCAAACATCACCAGGGGTATTTGTTTGTGGAAGAAGGGTTCGCCGAGGAAGCCAAGGAGGTAGACGGTGGCAAGTATCAGGGCTGCCGCGTCGGTTTCGCGTTGTTCGTACGGCGCTCGAATCAACTCCCAGAATATCCAGGCAAGCGCCAACAGACCCGCTATCCCGAGTTCAGTGGCGACCTGAGCGTACTGGTTATGAAAATGCCGATACCAATAGATCGAAGGCTTGAGCTCTTTGAAACGGGTATCGAGGGCTCTTCGAAACGCCGGAGTATTTCCGCCGACGCCGGTGCCGAGAAATGGGTGCTGCCGGAAAATTTCACGAGCCACCTTCAGCGCCGCGATCCGACCCCCGAGATTGCTGTCGTAGCGCTGATCGACGATCGCGTTCCGCAACTCTGTGTGGGTTTCGCGGACGCTCGCTGGCGACTTCGGGATCAAGAACCACATGAGCGCCAGGGTCAATACGAACCCGGTACCGACACCGAGGATCAGTTGCAACGGACGACCTTTGGCCCAATGAATTAAAAGCACCACCAGTCCCCCTGTAAATGCAAGGTGGCCGGCGCTGCCGATGTTGACCATCAGACCGAAAATTATGAAGATCCCGAGAATGGTCCACATGACCGTGTGGCCGGCAGTCATTTCAGAATAGAGGATCCGGGCAAGGATCATCAGCGCTGCCAGAGCGAGCAGCAGACCGTAGTCGAGGTGGGCCATGGTCGGGGACGGGTTCCCAGGGTGGGCATCGCGAAGTCTAAATATGCCTACCAGGATGCCGACCGAAAGCACGACTGAAGCACCCGCTGCGATCTCGAAGGCGGTTACAGCGTACCGGCGGTAGATTGGCCTGACGGAACTCGCCACCATCGGGATGAGCAGCAGATATCGGTACTTCGTGAGATACCTCAAACCGGCACCGGGATCACTGGACCAGACGAGGGAAACGACATTGAGCGCAATGAAGAAAAGGACCGAAAGGGTCAATCGGTGGCTCCTGAGGCGGCCGGCTCGGATGTTGAGCCCGCCACCAAAGAGCCAAAGGACCAGGATCGCGGTGGTTGCGAAAGTCACCCACGGACGATAGAGCGGGAGTGCAGCGGCGAGCACGATCGCCAGCCAACCGAGGTAACTCTCAAGGTTCGTTTCATTCTCGGTGGGGTCTGCTTGGGTCGCCATTTATGGATCCGGCGACCATCATACTCGGACTGGCGACCGGTCGGGTTGCCTTCCAGATGCCGCAGGTTAAGCTTCCGCGATTTGCTCCTGCTGTTTTTCGACCTCTGCCCGCACCTCTTCCATGTCGAGCTCGCGCACCTTGTCCATCAGTTCATCGAGAGCTTCGGCGGGCAGCATGCCGGGCTGGCCAAAGATCCCGACTCCCTCGCGAAACACGACCAGGGTGGGAATCGAGCGGATCTGAAACATCGTAGCCAGCTCGGTCTGTTCTTCGGTGTTGCAGGAAGCGAAAGTAGCGTCCGAGTGTCGTTCAGAGGCTTCCTCGAAAATCGGTTTAAAGGTCTGGCATGGTCCGCACCACGGCGCCCAGAAGTCGATGACGACGATGTCGTTGTTGTTGATGGTCTCTTCGATGTTTTGTTCGGTCAGCTGAGTAACAGCCATGGTTATCTCCTTTTGTTGGTTACACGAAAGTAAAAGATTCACTAAATAACCAATAAGGAATATTCTAATATATGATGATGGCGTTGTCAAGCATTGGGCAGGGGCACCGCGGAATTCAATTGATATCGTCGTCGGATGGATCTTCGAGGAATGATGGCAACGAGTATCGACCGCCGACGGGGAGTGTGTCGATGCCGTCAGGCGGTTGATCCTCGGAGATAGCAACCAGTTCGCGAACAATGGGAGGCAGCTCGGAAAGAAACCGGGACGGGTCGAGGATGGTATCGACGCGATAACGGTCGCGTGCGATCTGCGGTCGAACGAGGAAAAGACGATCCCTGGCGCGGGTGACAGCGACATAAAAGAGGCGCCGTTCCTCCTCTTCGTCGTCCATCCGAAAGGACGGAAATCGTCCTTCGGCGAGCCAGATGACAAACACGGCCCGCCATTCGATGCCCTTTGCCTGGTGGACGGTCGACAGCGTCACCATCTCGTCTGGTGGGCTGGCGACTGCGTCCTCGCCAGAGAGGTCGTTGAGCAGGGTGACTTCGGAGAGGAAAGTGTTGACATCTGCATAGCCGTCCGCGAATAGGGCAAGCTGCTCGAGATCTTCGAGCCGTGCGCCGGAGTTTTCCAGATGGGCGCGCGCCCATGCTTCGTAAAACGACTCGACGACTCTGCGAATGGCCTCGCCCGGCTGCCCGAGGAGTCTCGGTGCCGCGATATCGTCCGTCAGATTCTGAAGCTCGACGAATGAGGTGTGGGCGGCGCGCGGCAGCCCCAGGGATTTGGGCTCCAGGGACAGCAGGCGTCTTACGCTGTCTGCGCCCGCAATTCGGTCCCACACCCGAGCGGCGAGACGCGGTCCGAATCCGTCCCGCAATTTGATGAGGCGGGCGAAGGCGATCTCGTCGCGCGGGTTGTCGATAAACCTCAGATGGGCCAATGCGTCCTTGACGTGACGGTGTTCGAAAAATCGCAATCCAGAGCGGATCCTGTACGGAATATTGCGTCGGGTGAGCTCCACCTGGAGGTCGAGTGAATGGGCGTGGTTGCGGTAGAGAACTGCCATGTCTTCAAGCTCAAAGCCTTCTTCGTGGAGATCGAGTATCTGTTCGGCAACATGCCTGGCCTGAACCTCTGGGGTCGGGACCGCCACCTCGAGCGGCTGCTCGCCACCACTGCGGTTGGGTCGGAGGGTTTTTTGGTACTGGCGCGAATTGTGAACGATGGAGGCGTTTGCGAGTTCGAGAATCGGCGGAACGGAACGGTAATTTGTTTCGAGCCTGAAGACCCGGCAGTCCGGGTGACGCTCCGGAAAACCAATGATGTTATCGAAATCTGCGCCCCGGAAAGCGTAGATGGACTGTGCGTCGTCGCCCACCACCATCACGTTTCGCTCGGGACCAAGCATCCCGTCCACAATGTCCGCCTGCAGCCGATTGGTGTCCTGGTACTCGTCCACCAGGATGTGGTCAAAGCGTTCCCGGAGTTCGGCGCGGGCTCGCGGAAACCTGCCCAGCAGCAACAGCCAATTGAGCAGCAGATCGTCGAAATCCATCAGATCGGCCTTGCGCTTTCGTTCGAGGTAGCGTTTGAAGACGTCGGCGATCAGATCGCCCTCGTCAAAAAACTGCGGCGCGCGTTCGCTCAACACCTCGCCAAGCTCGTGTCCGGTGTTGATGACAAAACTGTAGAGGTCGACCAGGAGGCGGGGCCGGGGTAATCGACGGGCTGGTAGATCGGGGCTGATATCCGCGAGAGCCACACCCATGAGGTCGGTGGCGTCCTCCCGATCAAGGATCGAAAACCGGGGTGAATAGCCGAGCATTTCGGCGTATCGTCTGAGGATTCGGTGGCCTGCGGAATGAAAAGTCCCGCCGGTGATCCGAGTGGAGGCAAGCTCCACCAGCTGCTGAACGCGTCCCATCATTTCCCTTGCAGCTTTGTTGGTAAAGGTTAGAAGCAGGATCTTCCCTGGTGGTACACCATCCTCTATAAGCCGGCTGGTTCGGTAGACGAGAGTACGGGTTTTGCCGGTGCCGGCGCCCGCGAGTGCCAACATCGGTCCGCCGGGGTGCATCACGACTTCGAGTTGCTGCTGGTTGAGTTCTTCTTCGTATCGCACACGACGCCGACTGCCTTCGCCGGCCTTGCGCAGCCCCTTGCTCATGGCAGGCAGAGTGTTCCGAAGAGAGCTCGGTCGAAGGATAGGGAGGTTCCCTTTCCGTATACCAGTAACGTGGCGCGTAGGCTCGCGTCGGTGTCGAGAAGGGCCTCGACTGCGGATCTGAATGGTGATGGCACCCGCAGCTCGATGTTGCCGGTAGCGCCGCTTTTGACAGCAAGGTCGAGGGCCCAACCGAGGGCCGTGAGAGCAGCATCCTGAGTGCTTCCGGCGACCGGACCCACCTGCTCGGCGCCGCCGTATGCGTATGCCGCGATCCGAGCCCCCTGTTGCACGAGCGCCGCTCGCAACCGGCGCTCCTTGAGCCAGAAGACGTGATCCGCATCACGGGTAATGTTTCGGGTGACGCGGTCTATGCGATCGATGTCGGCCTGTCCGCGCCGATTGAGTAAATCGTCAGTTGCATCCTTTCCCGGAAGCAGGCTCTTCAGTCCGGAGGCGAGACGAGTCGCCGACGAAACCGGCAAGTTGAATTGATAGACCGTCGTCATCGGTTCGAAACCGTGACCAAGCAACAGGGCCTGGATCGCAGGCTCGGTCGGCACGACTGCGAGGTACTCGCGGGCGCCGGACCTCTCGCCGTAGGAGAGTATTCGTGACAACAGGGCCTTGCCGGCGCCACGGCCGTGGTGCTGGGGTAGCACCCACAGTTCGGACAGGATGCACTGGCGGGCGCGGACATGAGCTGCGGCAAAACCGAGGGTCTCTCCGCCCTCGTACACAGTGAAGAAGCCATCAGGATCGTGAGAAAGGAGATGTCGAAGCTCGGGATCGGTGTCCATTTCGAGATCGAGGATGCCTCTGTTCGACGGGTATGCTGCGAGCCCTGCGGCCACCGCGTCGCGAAGAATTGCGATGCCCGGCAGTTCCTCACGATGAATGGTACGCACCTTGACCTTGGCCATTGCACTCTCCGTCCGAGGCGAGGAGTTTAGCAGAGAGTTGAGGCTGCCTCCGGGTAGAAGACCCGGAGGCAGGCCGTACGGCTATTCGGGTAGACGGCTATACGGCACAAGCTCTTGACAGTGCCAACGCCAAACCCAATCGTTTTGCCGTAGAGCCGTGAGGAAGCCGAGCTTCGGATCACGTCGATTCGCAGACCGCGTACAATGCAGGCACAGGGAGTGTTTGCATGCCAAAAGTCTTCGACAGCCAACCGCGGCGCGACGTGATGTTCGAGACCAACCGCGATCACTGGCGCAACCGGGTGCGGATCCTGGATGCGCAGCGAGACGAAATCGCAATGGGTGGCGGGCAGAAGGCAGCAACCAAGCAGAAGGAAAAAGGCAAGCTCCTCGCACGAGACCGAGTCGAAGCCCTGATCGACGAGGGCACTGAGTTGCTTGAAATTGGTACGTTCGCAGCTTGGGATCAGTACGAAGAGTGGGGCGGTGCTCCTGCGGCCGGCGTTGTCGTGGGTCTCGGGAGTGTCGAAGGTCGTGAGTGTGTGGTGGTGGCGAACGACGCGACGGTCAAAGCAGGAGCGTGGTTCCCATTGACCTGCAAAAAAATTCTTCGGGCGCAGGAAATCGCGATGGAAAATCGCTTACCACTGATATATCTGGTCGACTCAGCCGGGGTCTTTCTACCGATGCAGGACGAAATCTTCCCTGACCGGGACCATTTCGGTCGTGTCTTTTATAACAATGCGCGCCTTTCGGCCGAGGGGATCTACCAGATTGCAGCGATTCTCGGTTCGTGCGTTGCTGGCGGTGCCTATCTGCCAATTATGTCCGACGAGGCCCTCATCGTTGAGGGGAACGGCACCATTTTTCTTGCCGGTGCCCACCTCGTGCAGGCCGCGATCGGCGAACAGATGGACAACCAGGCCCTGGGTGGGGCGATGGTCCAGGTCGACATCTCGGGAGTCGTTGACGATCGATTCCCGGACGACATGTCGGCGATCGAGCATATTCGCACTCGTATCGGCGAGCTCGCACGGCCTGCCCTCGCTCCCTTCGACCGTATTGAAGCGAGGAGTCCGCTTGGAGAAGCCGAAGATATCCTCGGGCTGCTACCTGTTGATCGGGCGCGACCCTATGACATGCGCGGTCTGCTCGGAGTGATCCTCGACGGGTCTGAGTTCACCGAGTACAAGGCGACCTACGGCCGAACGTTGATTTGCGGTACTGGTCGTATCGACGGATGGGCGGTCGGGATCGTCGCCAACCAGCGCCAGGTAGTGCAGCGGCGGCGCGGTCTCGAGGACTCTCAGCAGGAAATGCAGATCGGGGGTGTCATCTACTCCGATAGCGCTGACAAGGGGGCCCGGTTCGTTGAACTGATGAATCAAAAGGGCATACCCATTGTTTTCCTGCAGGACGTTACCGGCTTTATGGTCGGCTCGAAATCCGAGCGTGAGGGGATCATCAAGGATGGCGCAAAAATGGTCAATGTGGTCGCCAATTCGGTGGTACCAAAATTCACTGTTTTTGTCGGAAACTCTTTTGGCGCTGGGAACTATGCGATGTGCGGAAGGGCTTACGGGGCTCGGTTTTTCTTTGCGTGGCCATCAGCCTCGATCTCCGTGATGGGGGGACAGCAGGCATCGGAAACCCTGCTCGCGATCCAGCTTAAGAATCGTGGCGAAGACGTTTCCGACGACGAAAAGGCGAAACTCCTCGGGGAAATCCAGGCCCGCTATGAGAATGCGATGGACCCGAGATATGCAGCGGCCCGACTGTGGGTCGATGAAATCATCGATCCGCGCCGCACCCGCGAGATTCTTGCCCGTGCGATTGCAGCGGCGGCGAACCAGCCCAAAATCGCCGACTTCAAGGTCGGTGTGTTACAGACCTGATCTCGCCCACCGGCCCGATCCTGGATGCTCGATACTCGATGCTCGATACTCGATACTCGATTCTCGATCCGTCCGTCCGTCCCAGTTTGCCCGCAGATGACGCAGATAACGCAGATGAAGACCAAGAACTTTTGTGATGTTATCTGCGTCAATCTGCGTGATCTGCGGGAATAGCATTTTGATGCATCAGCACGCAGATCGTTCACGAACGGACGGACTTTATATTTGGATGCATCCTGCATCCTGCATCCTGCATCCTGCATCCAGAGCCCAGCGTTAACCTGCCGGCCGCCGGCGCGTACTTCCTTGAAACGGGAAAGGTAACCGGGCCCTGTTGTGTTGCATAAATGAGGCCGGACCCCGTCGGCTTTCGCAGCACGGTCGGGCCCTCCGGAGATACGGCAAAGAGGACGAGCGACGGCGCTGGACGCCGGAGTATTCCACGCTACTCTATTGGGGTGCACATCGAGATGATTGGGGTAAAGAACACACCAGACCGGAATTCGGTGCTGACGGTGATCGTGTGCACCGTGCTGGTGGTCATTTTTTCATACCCGATAGTTGCCCAGGCAGATGAGAAAAAGGGCGCCTCGAAATCAAAGGCCAAATCAGAAGAGACGGAGCTTCCTTTGCGCTGGAAACTGTGGCTGGAAGAAGAGGTTTACCCTCTGATTTCAACCGAACAGCGCAAGGCATTCTTGCAGCTGGAAACTGAAGCTCAGAGGAAGGCATTCGTCGAGCGTATTTGGAATCTCTGGTCGAGACAGTCGGGATTTGGCTCAGCGTTTCGCCGGATGTACGAGGATCGCCTTGCGATGGCCCGATACGAGTTCGGGAACACGACTGAAGACCGGGCGAGGATCATGCTCATCCACGGTCCACCTGCAGGTCGTTTCGATCCAAGGTGCGAATCGATTTTCATGCCCATGGAATTCTGGATATGGCCCTACATCGAGGGCTTGGGTGAGGACGTTGTCGTCCTATTTTTCAAGCGGGACAATCTCAGCTACTGGCGTTTGTGGACAAAATACGAAGGCCAGACCGTGCTTTACAACACCTGGGGTGTCGCCAGTCAGGGCGGTATGTGGACCGGAAATCCAAGAGATCTCCAGAATCCGATCTACCGGTGTCCGAATGGCGATCAGACGTTGCGAATGCTCGCCACGGTTGCGGCGTGGAGCAACGATCCGACGTACATGAGGAATATGTACAGATTCGGCGGTTTTGACCGCGGTGGAGGCCCGGAGTCTACTTCCCATCGGTTCATGGAGTTCTCGGCTTTGCTCGACAAAAAGGCCGAACCCCTGGGTTTCGCGATTTCGAGTGATATGAATGCCGCGCGGGGTGGTCTCGTAGAGGTGAGCATTGGCCTCGACGTCGAGGTCGAAGGCTTGGGATCGAACGCAGTGGGTGATGTGGAGGTGATCCAGCTTGACGTGGTTGGAGAGATCACGAGTGCCGGCGAAGTTATGGTGGATCGATTTCGGTATCTCTTCTCGGTTCCTCAGGCCGAAGAACGGGTCGGGCTCAAGGTCGACCGACTGATCCGGCCGGGGAACTATAACCTTCGGGTCAAGGTGGAGGACGTTCACTCGAAGCACGCAGCTGTGGCGGAGGAGCAGCTCGTTGTGCTCGCGCTGAACTTTTCCGAAGAAACCCTGGAAGCCTTTGTCGACCCTGCGGTGGCGGCGATTGAGGCGCAACTCGCGGCCGGTGAAGAAGAGGAAGAAGAAGAGGAACCTCTGCTGCGAATTGTCGGCCCCGAGGGTGATGCAGTGAGCGGTCTATGTCGTTTTGAAGCGCTCGTGCGCGACGAGGTGGCACGAGTTACCTTCCTGCTTGACGGCGAATCGATCTTGACCAAGAACAGGCCACCGTTCGATATCGACCTCGATCTCGGACCTCTCCCTCGGCTGACAACCGTAACTGTGATCGGTTATGACAACTCAGGGCAAGAAATCGCGCGAGATGGATACACCCTCAACGTCGGCAGAGAACGATTCTTCGTGCATCTTGTGCCGGTGTCGACGAGCGACGGTGATGGCGGTCAGGTTCGGGTCGCTGCAGAACTGAACATCCCATCGGAAGGAGAACTCGATCGGCTCGAGCTCTTTTGGAACGACGATCTTCTCGGCACACTGTACGATCCGCCGTATGAACTTCGGGTCGACCTGGGCACGAGTGAGCGTTTCGGGTATTTGAGAGCTCTGGCAACCCTCGTGGACGGTTCCCAGGCCGAGGATCTCCAGTTCGTCAACACCCCGGAGTTCGGCGCGGTGGTCAAGGTCACCGCTGTCGAATTGCCGATCACTGTCCTTGACAATGGCAAACCAGTGGAGGATCTCACGCGAGAGGACTTCACAGTGTTCGAGGACAAGGTTGAGCAGACAATTTCACATTTTTCGCTCCACCGCGACCTCCCGGTGCGCATGGGCATGGTCATCGACACCTCTGGCTCGATGGAGGATACGTTACCGACAGTACAACGCGTAGTGATGGGTTTTCTCCGTGACCTTCTGCGCCCGCGTGATCGAGCCTTCATCGAGACATTTTCGGATCGGCCGGATCTCCTCGCAGGATTCACTGCCGATTTTTCGATCATCGAAAATGCATTGCTCGCTCTTTATCCGGATCGCGCAACCGCCCTTTATGACGCGATCATCATGGGCCTTTTCCAGTTTTCCGGAGTCACCGGTCGGCGCGCAATGGTTGTTTTGACCGATGGCGACGACACCGCTTCGGAGAACGGATTCGATGAGGCTCTCGGTTATGCCCAGCGCACGGGAGTCACCATTTACACGATTGGTGTCAGTATCCCATCAACCAAGGTGACGACCCGGTGGCAGATCAACAAGCTGGCATCCGCAACCGGAGGCAGGTCATTTTATGTCTCTGAGAAGTCAGGACTCGACACGATCTACGCCGAGATCAATCGCGAGCTCAGAACCCAGTACCTGGTGGCTTTCACCTCGAACTCCGAGAAGCCACGGGATGAATTGCGAAAAATCAAGGTCGAGGTTGATCGCAAGGGAGTCAAGGTGCGTACGATTACCGGGTATTACCCGGCTGGGGGCCGGTGATGGTCTGCGATGATGAGTCCGCAGAAATGAACGGAGGATGAAACCGTTGCGTGAGAAAAAGACGCTGATCAGAGTTGGTGCGACGTTGGTGTTGGTGACGATCATCTCCGCCGGCGCCGTCTTGGCGGGGAATCCCGACGCCAAAGAGGCGAGCGCGGAGATGAAATGGGGGTTCAAAGCGGCACGACAAGGGTATTGGCAAGAGGCGTTGATGCGATTCGAACACGCCAACGAATTGACTCCCAACCAGCCGCGAATTCTCAACAATGTTGCCGTCGCACAGGAAGCGAACGGGCTTTTCGAGATGGCCCTGCTGACATACCAGGAAGGGCTTTCCCTGGACCCCAAAAACAATGCATTACGGAGGAACTATATGCGGTATCAGGAGTTCTATGCGAATTACATCGCGCCTCCGGAGATTTCCGACGACGAAGGGGGGGAAGATGCGCAGGAAAATAACTGAGCTTCTCGTGGTCCTCATCGCGGCGGCTGCGGTATGCAGCGCCGGGTCGCGCGAAGTTCGTATTGCGCTCCACCTCGACCCCGAGCTTCCACTTGATGGCACCGAAAATGTTTTTGTAGGCCCGATCTTGATCGAACCGAGAGAGGGCGAAAACGTGCAGTCGGTTGACCTGACGGCCGCCCGGGAATTTGAGACTTTCCTCCGCAAAATTCTGCGCCGGGATGCCCAGCTCCACCTGATTCCGAAGCGGGAGGATCTCAATCCGCCTCGCAAGAGCCTCTCGGCTCTTCTCCTGGATACCGATTTCTGGAAGACGATTCGAGAAGAGAGCGCGGCGGACTACGTGGTTGCCGCTTCGATAGATGTCAAGGTCCTCGACCGCGCAGGCTATACCACCGAGGAGTACGTCTCACCGCAGGACGGCAAGACCTATTTCAGACAGGTCATGGTCGAGGAGACCGGCTTCAGTTACGACATTCTTCTTGTTGTGGTCGAGGCCGAGACCGCTGAGGTCCTTCACCGGGAGCAGATCACCGACTTTCAGCCGAAGAACGAACGCAAGCTCGAGGAGTACACCGATATGTTCACGGATCTGTATACCCTTCAGAATAGACTCGTCGGCATTTTCGTGCCGCGGGCGGTGCAGGTCAAACGAGCGCTGTATTCGGATTGAGATGACGAACTGGAATCTGGATAACGGCTTGAACCGATGAATGGTTTTGCCCCGAAGTCCCGCGGAGGTGAAGAATGAGATCGTGGACCACGGCGTTGATCGTCCTCCTGCTCGCTGCTGCGCCGGCGGCTGCACAATTGAATCCCTACTACCCGTACATCGGTGGCAAGAACAAAGTGCGTTGGGACAAATTTGTCTGGTACACATACGATACGCCGCACTTCAAGATCTCTTATTACGACCGCACCGAGCCAATGCTGGAAAAAGTGGCCTCCTATGCTGAGAGTGCTTATGACGACATTGCACGCAAGTTGAACTTCCAGATTCTCAAGCCGGTGCCGATGATCATCTACGCCACCCACGCCGAATTCGAACAGACGAACATCATCGTCGGGTTCATTCCCGAGGGAGTCGGCGCATTCGCAACGCCGGTCCGGAACCGAATGGTGCTGCCGGTGGATCTGCCGGACAGCGAGCTCCAGGCTTTGATCCAGCACGAGCTGACACATATCTTTCAGTACGAGATCTACTTTGGAGGCAGACGGGGTCGTGCCATCTACGCTCGCCCACCGACATGGTTCATGGAGGGTATGGCGTCATTTTATGGAGACGACGAGACCTCGCGCGACGAGATGTATATGCGAGACGCCGCCTTGTCAGACCAGGTGCCGTCGATCATGCGACCGCCCGGCGGGTTCATGGCCTATCGTTGGGGTCACAAGGTGTTTCAGTACATTGATGAAGAGTGGGGTGAAGACGTTGTCAGGGAATGGGTCTTCGCCTTCCGGGGCAACTTTGGCGGTCAGATCGGCCGGCCTCTGGCCAGGGTCCTCAACATGGAGCCGGAAGAGTTTGACGCCGCCTTTCGCACCTGGATGAGGAGGAAGTACCAGGCGTACGCCGACCGTGGCGTTCCGGGCGAGTTCGGGCGCAAATTCAGAGTACCCGGTTTTACCAACTCCAACCAGACCTCACCCGCAATATCGCCTTCCGGGGATCTGGTGGCCGCCTTCACGACCTACAAGAACGATGTCGACGTCGCAATATTCGGGTTGCCTGATCGCAAGCTTTACAAGAATCTCACCAGAGGCCTGACCAACAAATACCGCTACCTCGTGGCGCAGGGTTTGACGGTCGGACCGAGCGAGGGTCGAGATCTCGCCTTCTCGCCAGATGGTAATTACGTGGCGGTTTTTGGGCGCACCGAGAGGGTACGCTCCCTGCTACTCCTCGACGTTCGCAAAGGCGGCATCGCGAAGAAGTACAAGATCGAACTTCCGGTGGACCAGGCTGCGCAACCTGCGTTCTCTCCGGACGGGCGAACAATCGCCTTTCACGCCGTTGCCAACGAACAGTACGACATTTTCTTCCTCGACCTCGAGTCCGGGCAGGTCCTCAATTTGACCAACGACGAGGCATACGACGCATCTCCCACGTTCTCACCGGATGGCACCAAGCTGGTCTACACCTCGAACATGGGAGCCAACGGCAAGCTCGTAAACCTCGATCTTTCGGATCCGTCGAAGCGCGAACAGCTCACGTTCGGTCCCGGCGAGGACGAGGGGGCTACCTTCTCGGAAGATGGCGAGAGACTCTATTTCTCATCGGATCGCCTGGAGGGAGTCTTTGATATCTATCGTATGGACCTCGATACACGGGAGCTCTCACGTCTCACGGATGTAATCGGCGGAGCCATCAATCCGGTCGCGGCCGATACCCTCGAGGGTGAGCGCGTCGGATTTCAGGCCTACTCCAACGGAATCTGGGGTCTCTACGGAGCCGATGCCGGCCAAGGTGAATACGTGGGCATCTCCGAGCCACCGTCTCAAGAGGTGAAACTCGAGCCGTTCGTGCCGGCTGTCAGCGTGGCGGTCGATCCTGAAAAGGGTAAGAAGGTCAAACGACGAAAGTTCTATTTGGAGGATGCGGGCGCCTTCATCGGTGTCGATACTACGAACTCGATCCTGGGCCAGGGATACCTCACCTTTGCAGATCAATATGGTGACCGTCGCATCCAGATCTTCCTCGACAGCATTGACACGTTTTCGAACTTCATGGTCAGCTATTACAATCTCGAGCCCCGTCTTCAGTGGGGTGTCAACATTTACGACTCTCGTCAGTTCTACATTGCGGGATACGATCCGTTGACATTCCGACCGGAATCCAGACAGCAGCTCTACAGGTACTCGGCTGCTGAGTTTTCAGTCCAGTACCCACTGAGTACCTTGTTCCGCTTGACGGGCCGAGGCGGCTATCTGGACCGCCAATACGATCAGCCAATTGGTCAGAACCCAGAAACAGGAGACCTCATCACGGTTCAGAGCAAGAACCAATCGCCGTTCATCGGCGTCGGTGCTGCTGGTGATACTACCTTTTGGAAGCGATACGGCCCTCATAAAGGCACGCGCTGGGAGGCTCGCCTGTATTACGCCTACGACACTGATGGTGGAGGCGCATTGACCAAGAATGTGGAGTTCGACGGGCGCTACTACGTGCCGACGTCGGCGCGAACCGAGTTTGCATTCCGAACCTGGGTCGGTTTTGCAGACGGGAATCAGCCGTGGATTTACTCTTTCGGCGGCATGGACACCATGCGCGGGTACCCCACCTATTCTCTTTCCGGTAACAGGACCGCCTTTGTAAACCTCGAATGGCGCTTTCCCCTCGTCGATCGCATGGATCTCGCCTTTTTGAGGCTTGGTGGCATCCGAGGACGGATCTTCATGGATATCGGGGCCGCATGGTTCGAAAACGCCAACGGTGACAAGTTCAACATGTTCGGCGAACCGGGCTTTACATTCTGGGAGGATCGCGTTCTGGTTGACGGCGTGTCGTCCTATGGCGCTGGTCTCGACATTCATTTGTTCGGTCTACCGATGCACTGGGACTGGGTCAAGATCTGGGACTTTGATGAGGCCAAGACAGGGTGGAGGACGGATTTCTGGGTTGGAGCGAGGTTCTGATCCAAGAATGAGGAATTAGGAATGTGGATTTAGGAATTCCAGGTCCTCTACGCGCTGTGGTTCCGGGCTGGTGAGTGGCATTCCTAATTCATAATTCCTAACTCCTCATTCATTTCCCTGGGTAGTACCCAGCGATCGTGTTGACGATCGCGTCAGCCTTGTCGACCTTGACTTCGATCTTGCGGAACTGTTCGGGTGGCTTGTCTGAAGGCGAGGGATACCACAGCAGGTACTGCGAACGCAGGAGCTCGGCAATACGAGCGTAAACCGCTGGCAGCTCCTCCACCTGTTTGGGGAAGAAGGCCTCGCCTCCGGTTTCCGCCGCGAGGCCTTTGAGGATCCTCCGGTTTGCAATGGCGAGCTTTCCGACCCCGAGGCCGATTGAAAAGACTGGGATTCGCATGGTGTGGGCAAATCGTTCCGCGACCTTCCAATCGGTACGAGACGTCGTGTCCTCTCCGTCGGTCAGCAGCACCACCGCCTGCCGACCACGACGTCCTCGGAACTGCTCAAGCGAACGAACGACCGCGTCGTGGAGCGAGGTGCCACCCTCCGGCGTCACGGTGTCGAGGTCGCCGACGAGGGCCTTGATGTTATCTGTCCAGTTGACCTGCACTTTCGCGTCCCATGAGAATCGGATCAGCACCGCCTGGTCGCCTTCCTCGAGGAGTTCATCCGTGAAGCCACGGACCGCACGCCGGACTTTCGGAAAATCTTCAATCATCGACCCCGAGGTGTCGACCGCGATTGCGAGTGACAGGGGCAGATCAGCGGTGGTTCCGAATCCCTCTACCTCGACCTGTTTTTCGTCTTCAAAGACCGTGAAATTTTCGAGCTCGAGACCTGTCACCGGCATGCCATTCTCTTTGAGTACGACGACCGGCAGCTCGACCAGCTCGACTCGAACCGAACCGACAAATCCACCGCCGCCGCCGAGGGTGTAGACCGCATCGCCGCGGGAGCCGTCGGCATCCACAACCTCGGCGGATAGGATGGCTGCTCCCTGCAGTTTGGCCACTGGTACTTCGATCACACATGGACAGGTGGCCCAACGTGCGATCATCTCGGCGTCGAGGTGGAGACTGACCTGGTGGATTTCCTTCTTACCGGTCGATGTCGCAATCGTGATGGCCCGGCGGCCGTTCTTGATCGACGACTCTGGTGCGAGCAATATCTGGACGCCAATTTGACCGGAGGGGTTGTTGAGAACGATGGCGTCCTCGCCGAGGAAATTTCCTTCTGCGTCGAGCGCCACAGCTCGAACCTCAGTCCGGCGGATGATATCACCAAGCGGGATGGAAACCGTCCACGGGGCGCGGTTTCGGCGCCCGAGCGCTTCGCCGTCATGGGAGAACTCGACTGAAGCAGTGTTTTCTGGGGCTTCGACCTCCAGCTGAACGGCACCGAGACCACCGAGGTTCGGTGGTGGCTTGAACGACACCGCTCCTGGGCGGGGCGGCGTGAGATCGAGCGCGATGGCGTCCACTGGTGCGCCTTCTGGAGCTTCAAACGGGGTGTCGACCGGCAATACCTCGATCTCTCCGAGCCAAGCGCCGGTGGCTGTGCCGTTAATACTCGCGATGTTGATCTCGAGGGTGTAGGTGCCGGGATCCCACTCACGATAGAGCATTGCGCTCCCGTCGGGCTCGAGGACCACCACCCCCCGCTGCCGGTCGACGATTTCATCGCCCGAACGCAGCGTCGTGACCGCCCTGACCCGGTCGCCAGCGCGTTCACGGTCTTCGGGCGCAATCTGAAACACGATTCCCATCACAGTCCCGTCGCTGCCGTTCCCGAGGGCTTCAGCGTGACCAGAAAGAGCGAGAGGTTTCGTTTGAGCATGTGCGTTTGCCGCAGCGAGTAACACCAGCAAATGGACTATCTGTCGAAATTTCATGGATTCACCTCGGAGTCGTTGACGGCAACCGGAGGCTATTATGCCGTAACCCAGCAGAACAGAATCAGAAGAACTGTTAATCCTTCTTTACAGGCCTCAGCGGACATCGATCCTCTGACGGGCCACTATTTTGTTACTTTTCCCGGAGACATATCGAACAACGAACTTCCCGGCTTCGAACGGTGCCGCCAGGGTCACCGGACTGCCGAGGTCGGTGTACGACCAGTCGAGGTGTCGACTCCGTCCCGAGCGAGGGCGGGCGACGGAGATGAAATCTCCCTGCCCTGAGGTCCCACTCCACGCCACCTCGAAGCGTGTGCCCGCCTCGATCACGCTTGGAACATGAAGTGTGATGTCTTCAACAACTACCGCCAGAGAATGCCGTGCGAGGATCTCGCCGTCAACGGCGCGAACATAGCGAATTTCGTAGTCTCCCGGCGCGGTTGGGGCGGTGAGGACAACAGGGCTGCCATTCGTGGTCGGTGCAAATCCTAGATATTCTTCACTATTCTCATCGTGGGTGGCAATGCTCAGAAAATCCTGCACCGCGTCGGGCCCGGTCCAGGAAACGTTGATTTCTTCGCCCGGTTGAGCCGACCTCGGTCCCTCAAGGGTTGCGAGAATCTCAAAGATCTCGAGACTGGATCGGGCCAGCGATCGGCCACCGCGAGACCGGTAGTGCACCACGTAGCTGCCAGCGAGGTCGGGCACTTTGAGAGTAACGGGCCCGCCATCAGCGGCCGGGAAACAGAGTACGTCCTCACGAAGGTCGTCTCCCTGGAGTTCGAAGACGATGTGGTCTCCTGGCGATCCATCACCGTCCCAGTTCAACGTTATCGGGGCATCAATTTCCGTTCGATCCGGTGCCTCGAGGGTCACCGTCCGACGAAGAGTTTCGAATTCGAGTCTCCCCAGCAGCTGCTGAACTCCTGACCCGATGTCACGGGTGAAGTGAATCTCGAGGTCGTTTGGAGAGTCGGGAAGTGGGAGTGTGATCTCGCCAACGGGTCCGATTGTGGGAAATCGGATCAGATATTGGCCTACAGGCGCTCCAGCAGCGGTCACCGCCACAAGGTTGGTGCCCGGAGGGGCCCCCCAATATTGAATGTAGGCTTCGGTGCCCGCGAGCGGCCATTCCGGATCTACCTCGAGTGTTACCGGCGGAACGGGGGAGAGGACAACCTTGAGTGATTCCAGAGTGCCGAGGTGAATGATGTCGTCGAGCACGACGGTTCCGGTTTCAAGCCCTTCAATACGAGCTCTGTAGCGACCGGGCGCGAGTCGAATTCTCGCTGAACCGTCGACGATATCTGTGGACGTCTCCCCGCCGATGTATCTGTCGACCATGAAGATAGCGGCGCCGTTCACCGGTTCTTCGCCAAGGGTGACCATGAGCTCGAGCCACTCGGCTCGACCCGAAGCCGATGCTTGTGGCGCTGCCGCCCAACGCAGGGTATCGAGGAGTTTGCTCGGATCGTTGACGTTCCGTGTCGGTGCCAAAAGGAGCAGCGAGTTCGCCAATTTCTGGTCCAAACCGAGACCTATGATCCGTATTTCGATCGGGTTCTCAGTCTCGGACAGACTTTCGAGAAGAGCTGAGATGTCGCGATGGCACTGATCGGCGCCAGAGGTTACGACGACCATCCGTTTTTTACCATCCCCGTCCGAGAAGTTCCTGGCGGTCTCCTCGATAGCGTGAACGAGAGCCCGCCCCCCTCGGAATTCCAGGCTCGCCAAGGCCGAGGACCATTGCTTGGGGTCGATGGGTCCGTTGGCGATGAGAACTTGGGAGTCGGCACAGCCGGATTCCACCGTGATATCGGAATGGCCGCCTATCGTCCTGAGTCCGAAGTCGAATTTCTGTCCTCTGGCGGCCGGAGAAACGGAAAAGGCGTCGATGGCAGTTCGGACGGCAACGATTCGTGGAGTGCCGTCCGGAAACGAATCCCACATTCCCATCGAGGCATCGAGCAGGATCTCGACGCGCTCGGTGCCGTCGCACAGTGTGGCCGAAAGGAGCCAGCAGAGTCCGAACGAAAAAATCTGCAACAATCTCACGCCCGGAAGTGTAGCCCAAAAAAACCGCCCACCGTTCGGTGGGCGGTTGGGCGAGTCGAATGAAGATTCGAGTCAGGTCTCCTTGAGAGCCGCCAGCAGTTCAAGCATCGCCTTCTTGCCGTCGGAGAAGAACATCAGCGTGTTGTCGGCGGCAAACAGGGGATTGGGGATTCCCGCAAACCCAGGGCTCAAGCTGCGTTTGATGACCACGACCGTCCGCGCCTTGTCGACGTCGATAATCGGCATGCCGGCGATCGGGCTGGAGGGGTCGGTACGGGCAACCGGGTTGACCACGTCGTTGGCGCCGAGCACGATCGCGACGTCTACCTGTTCCATGGTCGGGTTGACTTCGTCCATTTCCTTGAGCTTGTCGTAGGGAACGTCGGCCTCGGCCAGCAAGACGTTCATGTGGCCCGGCATTCGGCCGGCCACCGGGTGGATCGCATACTCGACCTCGATACCTTTTTCCTCGAGGAAATTTGCCACATCGCGCACTGCGTGTTGCGCCTGTGACACTGCCATGCCGTAACCGGGAACGATGGACACCCGCTGTGCCACCTCGAGGGTCATCGCGATCTCGTCGGCGGACGCCGACTTGACGGTCTTATAGACCTCGTCGGCGTCTGGGGTGTCCGCCGTCGGGCCCATCGTTCCAAAGAGGACGTTCGCGAGCGATCGGTTCATGGCCTTGCACATGATCTTGGTCAGGATGAGCCCGGAAGCTCCGACCAGAGATCCGGCGATGATCAGCACCGTATTGTTGATCACGAAGCCGGTGGCGGCTGCAGCGAGGCCGGAGTACGAGTTGAGGAGGGCGATGACGACAGGCATGTCGGCGCCGCCGATCGATAAGGTCAGAATCACGCCGAGAACGCCGGCGACCGCCACCAGGACCCAAAAGAGGGGGGTGTTCGACGGGTCGAGAACCAGCATCACACCCAGAGCGACCGAAGCGACCGCTGACAATCCCTTGAGCAGGTCCATCCCCGGGAAGCGGTCTTTCTTTGGTAGCAGGAGACCGCCAATGAGCACCGCCGATACCATGAAAGTGACGGACAGCGGGTTGATACCCATCGTCAGGCCGTACCAGATACCGCCACCGGCCACCGCCAGCGAAAACCCGTACTTGACGATCTTCTGCCAGGTGTAAAGCTTCCACTTGACGCACAAGAACTCGGCCAGTTTGCCGAAGGCAACGTACGACCCGAAGAACGTGACCGAACCGATGATGCCCGACAAAACGGTGGCGACCTTCATCTGCATGCCGCCGTCTGTAGATCCCGCGTTGACGGCGTTAAAGGTCGCAACCAGCGCCGAACCGGCGACCAGTACAGATGCCCCGCCGCCGAAGCCGTTGAAAAGACCGACCAGCTCCGGCATCGAAGTCATTTTCACCCGGAGAGCGGCCACCGCTCCGATGAAGGAGCCAATACCGATTCCGAGAATGATGTACGTCCAGTCCCATGTGCCACTCATCAGCGTCGCGATGATCGCGAGCAGCATGCCGAGGGCCCCAAGCTGGTTGCCGCGCACCGCGGTCCGTGGATGGGCGAGCATCTTGAGGTCGAGAATGAAGAGAATCGCTGCAATCAGGTAGACGATGTTGGTGAGGTCTTGCATACCCATATCAATTCCCCGCCTACTTCCGTTGGAACATCTTGAGCATGCGGCCGGTGACCAGGAATCCGCCGACCACGTTGATGGACGCGAAGATCACCGCAATAAATGCCATGGTCTTTGCGAGCGGGCTGAACAAGGCTTGCCCTTCCAGTGCTCCGGCCAGAATCAAGGCACCGACAATCGTGATCCCTGAAATGGCGTTGGAGCCAGACATCAACGGTGTGTGCAGGGTGGGCGGCACTTTGGTGATGATCTCGAAGCCGACGAACACCGCCAGCACAAAGACCGTGATCAGCATGATCAGGCTACTCATGTCACTCGCTCCCTTCGCTCGAGATGCCCATGGCATCGAGAATCCGCGGATTCACAACCTTGCCGCCCTGGGTGATCAGGGTGCCCTCGGTGATCTCGTCCTCGGTATCGATTTTGAGGTTGCCTTCGTCCACCAGGTGGAGGAGGAAGGTGGCAACATTTTTGGCATACATCTGGCTGGCATGGAACGGAATGGTGGTGGGGATGTTGATCGGGCCAATGATCTTGACACCGCCTTCGACAACATCTTCTCCCGCTTTGGTGAGCTCGCAGTTGCCACCCCGCTCGGCAGCCAGATCGACAACCACGGAGCCGGGGTGCATGCCCTTGACCATTTCCGTCGTGACCAGGATCGGGGCCTTTTTGCCGGGAATCGCTGCCGTTGTGATGACGACATCGCTCGCGCCGACCACCGACAGCATCATTTCCCGCTGTTTTTTGTAGAAGTCCTCGCCGAGCTCCTTGGCGTAGCCGCCCGCATCCTCGGCGGTGTCGGTTTCGAGCTCGAACTCGACGAACTTGCCGCCGAGGCTCTCCACCTGCTCCTTGACAGCAGGACGGACATCGTAGGCCTCGACGATCGCCCCCAGCTTCTTGGCTGAGGCGATGGCCTGGAGCCCGGCAACGCCGGCGCCGACCACGAAAACCCTCGCTGGCGCGATCGTGCCCGCTGCGGTCATCATCATTGGAAACATCTTGGGCAGCTCATTGGCGGCGAGGAGGACAGCCTTGTAGCCGGCGATGGTGGCCATCGACGATAGAACGTCCATGCTCTGGGCGCGGGTGATGCGGGGCATCATCTCCATCGAGAAAAGGGTCGCCCCCTTTTCCGCCAACGCCTTGTTGGCACCGTGTTCGGTCAGTGGCTCGCACATGCCGACGATAGCCTGACCGTCTTTTATCAGGTCGAGGTCGGCCTTCCCCTGCTCGGGGTTGGCTCCGAGCGCCCGTACCTGGGCGATCAGGTCGGCCTTCTCAAAGACTTCCGCGCGACCGGAAACCACCTTCGCCCCTTTTTCAGTGTATTCATCGTCCAGGAAACCCGCGGCGTCTCCGGCACCACTCTCGATAACCACTTCGATGCCGGCCTTTGCCAGCTGCGGTACGAGAGCGGGGACCATGGCAACGCGAGCTTCGCCCGGAAAACTCTCTTTGACAATTCCGACGATCATAGGCGTCCGTCCCTTCTTGCGCGGCCGGCGCCCGGTGGCCCGCGGCCACGAACTGGTGTTGAAGGAGGCGGGGAGGGGGAGGAGCCCACCCTGAAGCCACCGTCGCAAGATGCTACCACTTTCCTTAACCGAGGAAAAGAAATAAGCAAAAAAATTCACAAGCGAGTATTTCGAGGGCTCCCGAGCGTAATTCGACCGAGTGATCGGATCTGCGCGGGCACGGGTTAAAACGTATTTTCAAGGATCAAACAATTTGAGACTCGCGGGATGAACGAGATGATCGTGAGTTACCGAGGAAAGCCGCAAGGACCAAAATCGATTTGTAGAGTTGTGCGGTGCGGGCTGATTTCAGCGAGCCTCACGCTGACTGTCGCGACCTGTTCTTCGGCCGCCGATGGTGGGAAAAACGCGGTGAGATCGGAATCCAACTCGGCGTTCGTTGGGTTGACCGCGAAATCGTGCCGGATGACAGCAACGGGCTCGGGTTCGTCTACGGTCTCGAAGGAGCGTGGGCTCTGAGCGAGCGGTGGTCGATGGGTCCTCGGACTGGCGACTGGTGCGTTGGATATGGAATGGAACGGTATTCAGATTCACAACTGGGTGTTTTCGGTCAGTTTCGGCCGGCGAACACCTCTCGGACCGGGAGTCCTTCGCTGGTGCGTCCGTGTGGAAACAGGGATTTTTCCGAACTCCGACAACCAGTTGCTGGGCGCTCTCGACGAGCTCCGCCAGACAAACGCCGTCATTCTTGTAGGCTGGGGAGCCGGAATTGGCGGCAGGCACTGAGGATAGCGCTGCTCCAGCCCACAACATTCACCAGGACCCTCCGGGAAACCGGACAGCTGAAGCGAGAACTGTGGGCTGGTAGTATTCCAGCGATGCACCACGTCATCGTAACCAGGTTTTCGGTTCCCCGACCTCAGGACCCGGCTCACGCCGATCGACATCACGACCGGGTCTGGCTTGATCGCAGGCTCGAGTTGTTTCGTCAGTTCTTTGTTCCCAGTGTGAGCCGCCTCGAAGTGCCGGCGGTGCTTCTTTGCTCATCGAAGAGCGCAGAGTACGTCCGAGATCAACTGAGTGATCTGGATTGGGTCGAAGTTACAGTCCAGGACGAGTGGTACGGAGGCTGGATCGGCGGCGACGATCAGATTGTGACCCGCGTGGATTCCGACGATGCCATTCATCAAGACTGGCTGGCTGCAGTGGAGGCTGCACCGGTCGAAGCTGAGGTCTGTTGCACCAGGGATTTTCTTCGCTATGACATTTCAACGGGCAGGCTCTGCGCCTACACTCGGGGCGATCCGTCGCCACTGGCGGCATTCCGAGGCGGTCGCAATCCTTTCACCCGGGATCATGCCGGGCTCGACCGCCACCACCGGGTGCATCACATCGCAGGACCATATTTGTTACAGGTCTTTCACGGCGGCAACGTCAGCAGCCGACGCCCCTCGTGGTATCGACGCAGCCTGCCCCTCGAGCATCTCGAAGCGTATGGAATTCGGTGATTGGCGCCTATTTGAAAAATTTAAAGGGCTTAAGAATTGAGCTAAGAGTTATGAGTTTTGAGTTATGAGTTTTCACGCCACCGGACCTGCTCTCATGAGGGCGAGTGCTTGCTCGAACTCAAAACTAAAAACTCAGAACTCAAAACTGTTCTTCTAGCGGTTTGCAAGTGGAAGTATGACCACCATCTTGGTGCCGCCGCCACCACGTGGTCTGGCCTCGATCTTGCCTCCATAGGACTCGACGATCGCCCGGACCAGGGCGAGACCGAGGCCGGTGTGGCCTGATCCTGTGGTGTCATCTGGCCGATAGCTGAAGAAGCGACCGAAAATGCGGTCGCGGTGCTCGGCAGGAATCCCGGGGCCTTCATCTGAGATCGTGACCTCGGCGTTGTCGCCAGCGCTGCGGAGGGCGACAGAAATGTGACCGGATGGCGGTGAAAAGCTGACCGCGTTGTCGATCAGGTTCTCAAAGACCTGGGTCAGGCGATCGGCCGAAGCCTCCACCGTAACGTGGGCGTCGGCGAGCGCGAGGTCGAAGTGAATCCCGGAGTGGGCGTTGCGCAGTCGGAAGCTCTCGATGAGTGCTGACAACAGCTGATCGAGTGTCACTGCGGTGCGCTCTTCGTCGTCGAGGTTGGCGTCGATTCGCGAAATCTCCCGCGCTTCGGAGAGCAGACGCTCCATTCGCGCGACATCTTTCTGGATCATTCCCAGGAACCGTCGCCGTTCACCAGGTTCGACGTCTTCGAGCGCCATGTCAGTGGCTGTTCGAATTGATGCCAGCGGGTTTTTGAATTCGTGCGAGACATCCGCAGCAAAGGCTTCGGTCGATCGGAGATGCTGTTCGAGTTCGTGTGTGAGCTCAGCCAGAGCGCGTTCAAGGTCGCCGATCTCATCGCGCCGGGTACTCGCAGTGAAACCACCCTTCAAGCGGCCTCGGCGGTCGAGAATGTCGCCGGCTCGTTCGCGCAAACGTGCCAGAGGACGAGCGATGGTTGTTGCGGCAACAAGACTCAGAACGACGGCCGCGCCGAGGCTGAGGAGAAAGACCTTGAAAACATCGAGCCGAACTGCGTCCAGGGCCTGCAGGATGCGGCCGGTGGACTGTGAAACGAGCGAAATACCCTCGACCGCGCCTTCGACCCGTATCGGTATCGCGATGTGAAGGGTCACCGAGCGGCGTGGTGCCGGATTGATCCTGGTGGCAGCGCCGTATCGGCCGTCGAGGGCGCTCTGCACTTCTGGTCGCGACAATAGATCTACGGATACATCCGAGTCGTGCGCGAACGCTGATTCACCGCCGGATCCGCGCAGCAGCCGGAACGGAAGCGAGCCCAGCCGATAGAGAAAACTTTTTTCACTGGCCGCCTGCGGCCCACTTGCCGGGATCGCCGCTTCGCCGTTTTCGAGCCGAGGGCCGAGAAGTGCAGAGTCCGCAATGACCTCACCATTCAAATTGATGACTCTCAGTCGCGCGAGATGGCGCTGTCCGAGCTGGACAAGGATACGCTCGGCGTCCTCGCCATCGAAACGATCGCGTGCCTCGATTGCTGCGGCGAGAAGTCGACCCTCCTGAGCCATCGTGCGTTCCTGCGCGACCAGAAGATGGCGCTCATAGGTGTCGAGGAACAGGATGCCGCCGACAGGAAGAAAGACGAGCAATACATTGAATGCGAGCAGTCGGAGCGAGATGCGGGAGGGATAGCGGAGTTTCATGATCCGAGGACTATGACGACTCCTCGGTGTAGCGATAGCCGAGGCCGTAAACCGTCTCGACGCCATCAAACGATTCGTCCATCGCGATGAACTTCTTGCGGATTCGCTTGATGTGAGAATCAATCGTGCGATCGGAGACAAAGGTGTCGTGCGGGTATCCTTCGTTCATCAGCTGTTCCCGTGTCTTGACGTGACCCGGACGGCGGGCCAGGGCGTGCAGAATCATGAACTCGGTCACGGTCAGGCCGACCGTCGCCTGGCCCCAACGCGCGGTGTATCGTCTCAGGTCGAGCTCGAGGTTGCCGACCCGCAAAAACTCTTCCTCGGGCCCCGAGGTTGCTTCTCGTCCCAGCGTCACTCGCCGGAACAAAACCTTGACTCTGGCCAACAGCTCTCGCATGGAAAACGGTTTGCACAGGTAGTCGTCGGCTCCGAGTTCGAGACCGAGGACGCGGTCGAATTCCTCATCGCGTGAGGTCAGGAATACGATCGGCACGTTCTCGGACACTGCCCGCACCTTGCGGCAGAGTTCGAGCCCGTCCATCCGCGGCATGATGATATCGAGGATCAAGAGCTCGGGGAGTTCTTTTTGGAAGGACTCCCAGGCGGTGAGACCGTCGCCATAGGTGTCGACCCGATAGCCTTCGCGTTCGAGGGCGAAGGCGACGTTGTCGCGAATATTCTGTTCGTCCTCGACTACTGCGATGCGTTCGCTCATGCATTGAGCGTAGCCCACAACTTCAGTCAGCGCAAACAGATCTGCCCCGCCCATTGGATGCACTTTTCCGCATCGGCGACACCGGTGCGACCATCCAATCCCGAGCGCCTTGAGGCTTCGACGACACACGATCCTCGATACTGGATACTCGATCCTCGATACTCGATCCGCCCAGCCGCCTCAGCTTTCCCGCGGATGGCGCTGATTGACGCGGAAACTATACAGAAGAGAACGATATGGACGTATCTTCTTGGTCTGTGGGCAGATTCCTTTGCCTGCCCATTAGTTTGCGGTCTGGGTGACGGATTCGCGTTTCAAATGCCGTCATCGAGCGACGAGAATCGAGTATCGAGTATCCAACCGGAAAGCCCAAAGCCGACGTTACAAAAAACAGCGCTGCCGAGGCAGCGCCGTTGCAAGGTGGGATCAGTATCCCGAGTTTATTTCTTGGCCGCAGGATTCTTCGGCGCGGGCGCCTTCTTGGCGGGCGCCTTCTTGGCGGGCGCCTTCTTGGCAGGCGCCTTCTTGGCAGGCGCCTTCTTGGCAGTTGTTTTCTTGGCTGCGGTGGCTGCGGGTTTGGTTGCGTTCTTGGTGCGCAGGTTGTCGACCGCGACCGTCAGATCCTCGACCTTTTTGGTCAGGG
>Ga0316198_10000067_pt1 | contig 41787 bp, 39 predicted proteins | sample OudBieAanoxic_MG_FD_204935 | JGI IMG/M metagenome (GOLD analysis project Ga0316198, IMG submission 204935) | Coastal sediment microbial communities from Oude Bieten Haven, Netherlands - site A anoxic | ecosystem: Environmental > Aquatic > Marine > Coastal > Sediment | place: Netherlands... | reverse complement strand
ACGACCGGGTCAAAGGGAAGCCACGATGGGGGCTGTCGCGCCGAGACAAGCTGCGAGGATGCGGAGCCCGGGCCGACACACCTCGCCGCGGCTCACGACCATCATGCCGCCACCCATCCCCAAGGTCTCAGCGTTGGCGCGAACGACTTCGGGAGTCCGACGTTGACCTCCCAACAGCAGTTGCTGCGACCACCACGCCGCCACCGCCCGCGGGGCCAGGCCCGCTTACCCATCGCGTCGAGAGCCCGACAGCGCGGTCCATCGGTTGAGCGGCCCGCCCTTACCCCCAAGGAGCGGATGAGCATCGAGCGCCACGGCGTCCCTGCTCGTCCGGCCGATATCCGATCAAGGGACTTCACGGAAGTCAGCCTGGGGTACACGGAGCTCCTTGCCGCGGCCGAGGCGGAGCGCTGCCTGCGATGCCCCAAGCCCGGCTGCATCGACGGTTGTCCGGTCCGTGTGGACATCCCCCGCCTCATCGACCTGTTCACCCAAGGCGACATGAAGGGCGCCGCCGAGTCACTCCTCGAGGACAACGCCTTGCCCTGCGTCACCGGGCGCGTCTGCCCGCAGGAGACGCAATGCGAGGTCGGTTGCGCCAGGGCCAACCACGGTGACGCGGTCGCGATCGGCGCGCTGGAGCGTTTCGTGGCCGACTGGGCCATGGACCATCGCGATGAGCTGTCGCAGGTGACTCCGACCCCGATCGGCCGACGTGTGGCCATCGTGGGCTCGGGACCGGCCGGCTTGACCGCGGCCGGGGAGCTGGCGAAGTCCGGCCACGAGGTGACCATCTTCGAGGCCCTCCACGCCCCAGGAGGCGTGCTCATCTACGGCATCCCCGAGTTCCGGCTACCCAAGTCCATCGTGCAGCGGGAGGTCGACCGGCTGACGGACCTGGGAGTGACCATCGAGGTCAACGCCATCGTGGGCAAGACCTGGACCCTGCGCGAATTGCGCCGGGATTTCGACGCTGTCTTCATCGCGGTCGGCGCCGGCCTACCGGTGTTCATGGGCATCGAGGGCGAGGACCTGAAGGGCGTGTACTCGGCCAACGAGTACCTCATCCGCGTCAACCTCATGGGCGCCTATCGCAAGGACGCGGACACGCCGGTCCTGCGCGGCCAGCGTGTGGCCGTGGTCGGTGGCGGAAACGTGGCCATGGACGCTGTACGCACGGCTCGCCGGTTGGGTGCCCAGCAGGCGGTGATCGTCTATCGCCGGGGCAAGGACGAGCTTCCGGCTCGAGGCGAGGAGATAGGACATGCCGAGGAGGAAGGCGTGCGCTTCGAGCTGCTGGCCGCTCCGCTTGAGGTGCTGGGCGACGACGACGGCTGGGTGACCGGCCTGCGCTGCCAGTGCATGGAGCTGGGAGAGGCCGATGCTTCCGGGCGCCGCCGGCCGCAGCCGATTCGCGACTCCGAGTTCGTCATCGACTGCGACATCGTGGTCGTGGCCATCGGCACGCGCGCCAACTCACTGCTGATCGCTAGCGAGCCCGACCTCGAGGTCGATGAGGCGGGCTATCTGGTGGTCGATGCCGACGGCAGGACCTCGGTCGCGGGTGTCTTCGCCGGAGGCGACATCGTACGTGGCGCGGCCACGGTCATCCTTGCCATGGGCGACGGCAAGCGCGCCGCCGACGCCATCGCCCATGATCTCGATGGGTTGACGCAACTGAAAGGGAGGGCTGACTCATGCGTCTGTTGACTGTCGATCTCGCCGCTGTGGTCTCACGGATCGGCGCCACCTGGTTCGCCTCCGGCCTGTCGGAGGGCTCCCTGGAGCGCCTCGCCGGCATGGCGCGGGAGTACGAGTCGCCAGCTGGTACGCGCCTCCTCCAGGAGGGAGACGAGACGAAGGAGCTGAGCGTCCTCGTCGAAGGACGCGTGGCCCTCACCGAGTACGTTGCTGGACGTGGCTCGGTGACCCTCATGACCGTCGAACCGGGCGATATCTTCGGTTGGTCGGCACTCACCTCCCCCTTCGAGGCGACCTGCTCGGTGGTCAGCCTGGAGCCCGTCAAGGTCATCGCCTTCGACGCCGCCGCGCTACGCGAAGAGGTCCGCTCCGATAGTGAGCTGGCCGCCGGCATCTACCCCCGGCTCGTCGAGGCGCTGGCCCGCCGACTCGCTGCGACCCACGAGCAACTGCTCGACCTCTACGGATCCGAGTAGCGGGGACGCTACCGCCCAGATTCGTAGACAGCAGGTCCTCGGTTCGATTCCGAGTGTCGGCCCTACTCCGCAAGCGTGAACCGGCCCGTTTCGGGCTGTCCGCGCGCAGCCTGGGAGGAGGCGGACTCATCTATGCTGACACCGCCGTTGACGAGTGGCCCGAGCCACCTTGGTCTCGGCCCTAGGGTCCCGCAGGGGTGAGGGTTCCGGTTCCGCGACAGCCCGGACCCGCTGATGCAGATGACGATCGAACTGCGACATCTAGATGAGGTCAGGCCGGCCGCGGAGCGAGAGGTGCCAGTCGTCACCTTCACCATGCAGCGGCCCGAGGCCAGGCTGGCGGTGGTCGGCGAGGCCAGCTTCCAGGCGGTCCTCGAGCGCTTCAGCGGTGGTCGCGATGAGGACGGGGCGATATTCCGACACCACGCCGCGGTGCTCATGCCGGAGCCCTACAACCGCTACGACCACGATGCCGTCAGCGTCCGTATCTGTGACGAGCTGGGAGCGACCGACCAGATCGGCTATCTGGCACACGACGACGCCGTCGCCAACGCGCCGATCCTGGACCTGGTGAGTCCCGCGATCCCGATGGCGCTCGTCACGCTCGAGGGTGGATGGGACCGAGGGCCTGATGACCGCGGGTACTTTCGCGCGGAGCTCAACCTGGGCTCTCCGGCCGAGATGGCCGCTGAGTGGTATTACCATCGGCGCCCGCCGTCGACCGATCACCGGTGGTCGGGCATGACCGTCGCATTCGTTGGTGAAAGCCTGCACTCCATCGGAGACGTCCGATTGGACCAGGAGGCGCGGGCCTTCCTGGCAGGTCGCGCCGGTTGCAGCGTCGAGCGGTACGTGGGACCGTCGGTCCAAGTCTGTGTGACGGGGCGCGTCGAGGCCAAGTCGACCGAACTCCGGCATGCGCGGCGCAACCGCATCCATGTCGTCCGCGAGGAGCTGTTCTGGCACGAAGTCGACTGCTACCTTCATACGGCCGAGCGTATCGACCCCTCGTCGCTCGACGACGGTCCGACATCCTCGCAGCCGGGTGGCCTCGCTCGGCCCGAAGCCGAAGGCAGCTGATGGCAGATGGCCTCCAGGTGCCGTCCATGGCGGTGTCCCGGGCCCCGTACCAGCGGCATACCCTCCCCAACGTGCAGCCGCAGTCGATGCCCGCCTAGACTTGAGGTCGTCCGGAGTGGCATAGTCGATCACCGTCCGGACACGCCAACCACGGCGGTCGGACCGAAGGGCCGCCCCTGCCCCTGCGAAGACCGGAGGAGCGATGCATCGAGACCGCACCCTCTGGCTCCTGTCGACGATGGCGCTGGTCGCGACCGTGCTCGCTTCGGGACCCGTTGTCGCCCGAGACCCGGAGCAGCTCGAGATCGGCTTCGTGCCGTCGCTCGAGGCACGCGCCCTGGCCGAGGACATCCTGCCCCTCACCGACTACCTGAGCGAGGCGCTCGCCATGCCCGTGAAAGGCAAGGTAGCGAGCTCATATCCCGCCCTCGTGACGGCCCTGCAGATCGGGCAGACGCACATCGGCGCTCTGCCGCCGCTGGGCATGGTCCAGGCGGTCGACGTGGCCGACGCGGAGGTCATCCTCCAGTCCGTGCGTTTTGGGAGTCCGACCTACCACACGCAGTTCTTCACCAATGCCCCGGACAAGTACTGTGCCGACGAGCCGGTCGTCAACGAGCGCAGGGAGGCCGGGGAGATGCTGCCCTTCCTGAACTGCAACGGGACCGACCGACCATTCGACGGGGCGCTGGTCGGGCCGATCGGACTTGACGCGCTCCAGAAGATGGGACGCGACACGACCGTCGCGTTCACGCGCCCCGGGTCGTCTTCGGGGTACATCTTCCCGGCCACAGTCTTCGCGAACCAGGGCATCGACCCCAAGACGGATCTCGACGCCATCTTCACCGACGAGCACGACCGCTCGGTCATCGCCGTCTGCATGGCCGAGGCCGAAGTCGGCGTCAGCTACGACGACGCTCGCCCCGACACGACCACCGAGTGTGACGTCTCGGCGTCTGTCGTCGTCTTCGCCTATGGGCCGGAGATCCCCAACGATGGCATCGCGGTCTCTGGCGATCTGTCCGACAGTCTGAGGGACCGCATCAAGAAGGCCCTGCTCGACTACGCGGCGACCGAAGATGGTGCCGCTGTCCTGGACACCATCTACAACATCAACGCCTTCGCCGATCCGGACCTCGAGTCCCTGCAGATCGTCCGCGACGCAGTGGAGAAGCTCGGCTACGGGCAGTAGCGCGAGCGACTCGCGCGGGGGCCGCACGGCGACCTTGAACCCCAGACAGCACCCGAGCCCCCATCAGCCCGAACCGGTAGGATCGCGGGCGACGACCACGAGCGCCATGTCGTCGGACTGGGGTGCCTCACCGACGAAGGCGCCGACCTGCGTGATCACGGCCTCCTGCACCTCCATGGCCGAGCGCCCCAGGTTGGTGCGCGCGACCTCCTGCAGCCGCTCCTCGTCGAAGAAGTCCTGCTGGGCGTCTTGTGCCTCGGTGATGCCGTCGGTGTAGAGCATCAGCGCAGCACCGGGGGCGAGGTGGACGGTCCGCTGTTGCCATGTCGCGCCATCGAGGATGCCGAGAGGCACACCGGTCCGTTCCAGCTCCTCGATCTCATCTCCGTCACCCGCATCGAGAAGGTACCCCGGATTGTGCCCGGCACTGGCGTACGACAACTCACCTGAGCTCGGGTCCAGGACACCGTAGAACACCGTGACGAACAGGCCCGCATGCGTGTCGGCGAGGATCCGGTGGTTGGCCGCGGCGAACACCGACGCCGGTTGAGCCTCCTGCTCGACGGCGAAGGTCCGGATGAGGGTGCGGCTGAGAGCCATGAAGAGGGCCGCCCCCATGCCCTTGCCCGTGACATCGGCGATCACGATGCCCAAACGCCCATCCGGAAGCAGGAAAGCGTCGTAGAAGTCGCCTGAGGTCGTCCTTGCCGGCTCGAGCATCGCGGTCAACTGCCAGCCCGGAACGTCAGGCAGGGCGTCGGGCAGGAAGTTGGCCTGGATCTCACCGGCCAGCGCCATCTCTCGAGCCACGCTCTCATGCGCCAGCTCCTGCGCATAGACGTCGGCGCCGTGGAGTGCCGAGGCGATCTGCGCTGCGAGGGACTGGGTGGCCGGCACGACCCTTGCGGCCGCATCCGGGTCGCTCGGGAAGACCAGATGGATCCCGCCGATCGGCTCCTTCGTCTCGACGTCGAGGATCGGGGCCACCACCGCGGCCTGCTGCGATTCTGTCGTGTCCCACGGAGGCACGGACCCCGGCAGCACGTGCTGTGCTGTGTGATGCGTGGCAAGCCACTCCCAAACCGATCCTGGGACCAGACGGTCCATGTCCTGGCTGCGATAGAGCGTTCGATCAGGGAAGACCCTGACCTCGATCAGGCCACCCGGGAACATGGCCGGGATGTAGTCGGCAAGGATCTGGGGCAGGGTCGACGCGTCCGAGGGGCCGTTTACGATCGCACGCCCGAGCGCCTCGAGCACCTTCAGCTCTCGCGTGCGGTCGGCGACCTGTCCGGTCATCTGATTGAAGGACGTGGCCAGCACGCCGATCTCATCAGCGGTCGGGGACTCGACCTTCCTGGAGAGATCCCCCGTCCCGACGGCTCGGGCCGCGGCGATCAGCTCGTCCACGGGCCGCATCAGGCGGTGCATGCCGACGCCGACGATGACGATGGGCACGAGGATGCCCAGGGCAAGCAGAGCCAGCAGGAACTGCTGATAGCCACGGCTTGCGCTGGTCAGCTCGGACCAGGGAGCCTCGGTGACGAGACCCCAGGGTGTGCCCGGCACCGGCGCGTAGGCGGCGACCACATCCTCTCCAGCGCCACTGGTGGTGCGAAGCGCGCCGACCCCGGAGGCGAGGACTCGTTGCACCGCGCCTTCCTCGGAGAGGTCGGAGCCGGTCAGTCGGAAGTCGCTGTGGTAGATGGCCTGTCCCCGGGCGTCCACCAGATAGACAGGGCCGCCCTGGCTCAGCCGGAGGCGGACGATGCGTGCGTACAGCGGGCTGACGGAGGTAGGGCCTACGTCGAACAGGCCCACCGTCGCGCCGAGGAGCTCTCCGCGGGGGCCAAGGATGGGCACGCCGAGGGCCACGGTCAGCCCATCTCCGGTCCCGCCGCCGAGGACGTTGGAGAAGACCGGTCGGTCGGAACGGACCAGCCCAAGAAGGAAGGCGTTGACCTGCTCACGGGACACCTGCAACGACGTCCAGTCCTCGAATGACCCGTCCGGATCCTCCGGGTAGGAGGCCACCGGCAGACCGAAGGTGTCGAGCACGACGACGCCTCCGTCGAACAACGACAGCGCGCCTGAGCCCTGCAACGCAGGGAACCTCGAGGGCCCGGCAGGCTGCGATGCATCCATCGTCCGGCCTACGTAATCCAGCGCCTCGATGAACTCGTCCAGCGAAGAGGAGAGTTGGCTGGCGGATCGCCGTGTGAGGTCCTGGTTGCGCTCGACCACCAGCTCGGCCGTTACGTCCTGGTAGGCGAAGAAGTTGGTGGCGGCGACCGCGAGGAACAGTACCGCCGCCGGCACGAAGAACCAGGCGACGATCCTGACGCGAAGCGAGCGGCGCCGCCACCAGTTGGGGGTTGCCGGCGAATCAGCGGGCGCGGTCATCCGGCCGGCTGCGCCGCTTCGATCTGGTCACACACGTCCGCCATCTGATCGACATCGCCCTGTCCCAGGGTGAGGATGCTGTCCCAGGCCGCGTAGGCCAGCGGTCTCGCGTCGGCCATGTTGGGAAACACCTCCGCCGTCACGGAGTAGCCATTGACATGGCCGTCGGCGAAGGCGGCGAGGTCCACCTCTTCTGCTGCCTCAGGGAACTCCCTGCGGATCACGTTCGCCCAGTCGTCCACCAGGGACGCCTTGGCAGGCTGGAGGAAGTTGGCGCGGGCCATGGCCAGGGCGTACTCGTCACTGATGAGGAACTTCAGCAGCTGCCAAGACTCCTCGGGATGGAGGGTCCCGGCATAGATGCCGAAGCCGTCCGTGGTGGCCAGCGTGACCCTGCCGGCCGGGCCTGCGGGCAGGGGTGCCACGCCCACGCGGAACGGCGCGTTCGCGAGGATGTCCTTCAGTGCCCACGACCCGTCCTCGACGGTGGCGACCACCCCCTCGGTGAAGGCGTCCCGGGTCGAAAGGTTCTGGACGTCGAGCAGCGTGGCCATGACCTTGTCGTCCCACATCCGGGCACGCAGCCACTCCACGGCCGCGAGCGCCGGGGTCTCATCGAGCGCACACAAAGCCGGGTCCGCGGGATCGACGATGTTCCCGCCCCAGGCGTTCACGTGGACCTGCACACGGTCCCAGGAGACATCGACCATGCCGCCCCAGACGTCGGTCGCTCCGTCGCCGTCTTCGTCCAGCGTCAGCTGCCGCATCGCGTCGAGGTACTCGTCCTGGGTCCAGGCCTCGTCCGGATACGAGACGCCGTGAGCATCGAAGAGGTCCTTGTTGTAGTACAGGGCCAAGGCGCCGTGGAACTTGGGCACGCCGTACTGCACCCCATCCGGCGTGGCCAACGCCTCGTACTGGGCGCCATCCCAGTCGCTCAGGACCTCATCGTCGAGGTCTCGCTCGATGAAGGGACGGAGATCGAGCAGGTGGTCCCCTTGAGCCCAGATCGGGAAGAACGTGCAGCAGCCCTGCAGCACGTCGGGAGCTGTGCCGGCTCTCATCTCCTCGAGCATGGTCTCAGCCAGGTCGTCGGGGTCGGGGGTGTAGAACACGATGATGTTCGGGTTGAACGCGTAGAACCGGCTCAGCATCTCGCGAGCCATCGGCGGGAACCAGTCGGTGCTCCAGTCCTGGTAGGAGAGCGCGACCGGCTCGTTGGGAATCGGTTCGGCGCTGTCGTCGCAACCCGCCAGGCCAACGGCCGCAGCCAGAACGAGAACCAGTCCCGCGTGCGGGAGACGTCGCAAGAGGCACATGTCAGCGGCCGATGTGCTTGATCATCGTCAGCACGTTCGGTCCACCGGGTGCGGGCGCGATGGAGCGCGTCACCTCGTCCATCAATCCATGGATGAGGAGCACCCCCATGCCACCCTGGGCACGCACCTCCAGCGGGACGTCGACCGCGAGAAACGCGGCGTCTGCCTCGAAGGGTCTGCCCCAGTCGGTAAGCGTGACGCGGATGTCGTCGTCCGCAGCCTCGATCCGCACCTGCATGTCTCCGGCCTGACCGGGCTCGTACGCGTGGCGCACGATGTTGGTCGAGGCCTCCTCGACGGCGAGGTCGATGTCGAACAGCACGTCATCGGCCAAGCGCAGGCGCTTCCCCTCGTCCCGAACGAAGCCCGAGATCCGCGGCACGTTCTCGATCGTGGCCGTGACCCGCAACTCGTCCCGCATATCAGGCACGATCCCGGGTCCGGGCTAGGACGTGGCGCCGGTCGAGAAGTCGGCGATGGCAGCCTCAGGCGTGTCGGTGACCGACATCAGGAGATCGAAGCCGATGATGTTGAAGACGCGGGTCACACGCTCGTTCAGCGCGGCGACCTTCATGTCGCCCCCCTCGTCGCGGCACTTGACGAGCACCGCAGCAAGCGAGCGGAGTCCGGCGCTGCTGATGTACTCCACCTTGGACATGTCGACGACGATCTTGTTGTGGCCTTCTGCTACCGCTGTCTGCAGGACCTGGTCCAGTTGCTCGGCGGCCTGCGTGTCAATCCGACCGTCCGGCTCGACGACGGTGATGTCGCCTTCGACTCGTTGCGTGATCTCCATCGGTTCCCGCCTCCTAGTGTTTGCTGGCCAGTCGAGCGTCGATCTCGCCGCCGCTCACAAGCAGTCCGTCGCGCACCTCTTCCACGCGCGGGATCCGGCCGGCGAGCTCACGGTCGTGCGTGACCATGACGATGGTCTTGCCCTGCTGCACCAGCTGGCCGAATAGTTCGAACACCAGACCGGCAGAGACCGTGTCCAGGTTTCCGGTCGGCTCGTCGCCCACGATCAGCTCGGGGTCGTTGACCAGGGCCCGCGCGATGGCCGAGCGCTGCTGCTGGCCGCCCGAGATCTGACTGGGGTACTTGTCGGCGGTCTCGGGCACCTCCACGAGCTTGAGCACCTCCATGGCTCGCTCGCGTCGCTGCCCCTTGTACGTGCCGCAGTACTGCATGGGTAGCATCACGTTCTCGAGCACGGTCAGCGTCGGCATCAGCTGGAAGAACTGGAACACGACGCCCACGTTCCTGCCTCGCCACTTGGCGACCTTGTTCTCACTCAAGCGCGTCAGGCGTTCACCCGCCACACGCACCTCACCTGAGGTGGGTCGATCGATGCCGGTCATCATGTTGATGAGCGTGCTCTTGCCGCTCCCCGACGGCCCCACTACCGCCACGAACTCGCGAGGCTGGATGTCAAGGTCAACGCCCCGGAGTGCGGTGAAGGGACCGGCCTTCGTCTTGAAGACCTTCTGTACCTCTTCGAGGCTGACAAGGGTGTCGTTCATCTCGTCCATCCTCGCTCACTGATACCTGAGGATCTCTGACACGGTCTTGCGCGCAGCGCTCAGCGATGGGCCAAGGCTGGCCAGGACGGTGATCACGATCATGCCCACGAGACCGATCCAGAGCGCGCTCGAGTCGAAGCCCAGGCCTTCCATCCCGACGTCCATGCTCTCGAGCAGCCCTCCGGCTATCAGGTAGGCCAAGGGGATCGCGACGAGCCACGCCGACAGTCCGACCAGCAAGCCTTCAGTCAGGAACTGGCTGGCGATGGTGACCGAGCCAGCGCCGATGGAGCGCATGATGCCGATCTCCCTCAGTCGCTCGAACACGCTCATCGAGAGCGTGGACAACAGGCCGATCGCGCCGATGATCGCCATCACGATCGCGGCGATCTGGAATACCGCCCCGAACATCGTGATCATCTGGGCGATGTCTTCCGCGAACTTGACCTGGTTGACCTGGGTGGCAGCGATGCCGTTGGCCAGCAGGACCTCGTCGAGCTCATCGATGACCTCGTCGACCTCGACGGCCGTAGGATCGGGGTCTGACAGGCGGACCATCATCGAGGTAGGCACTGGCTCGCCCTGCGCGTCGACGGAGCCGACCAGCCTGGCCAGCTCCTGCCACTCCATGAAGCCCTGGTCGACGATGAATGACGCGATGCCGATGATCTCGACATCCACGGCCTGCCCCTGGGCCACGAGCGTGGCCGTGTCGCCAACGCCCTTGTCCAGCGCGTTGGCGACGCCCTGGGTCAAGACGAGACCTTCGCGTGCAGGGTCGTCCTGCCAGGCGGTGCCGGCCCTGATCTCGAGCTCCATCGAGTCGGTGGTCGGATCGAAGCCGGTCAGCTGCAGCTGGCTCGTGCCGTTCTCCGGAGAGACGTAGCCGTCAAGCTCGACGGACAGACCGATGCTTGGGTCTACCGCCTCGATCGTGGCGACCCCGCCCAAGGCCAGCGCGCGGACATGCTCGAAGTCCTGTCGCTCGTTGGGCGTGACGGTCATCTGGGCATTGAACGAATCGAACACGTCACCGATCGTGTCGTTGATCGAGACGAACATCCCGTAGATGCCCATGAAGGCCCCGGCAGCCAAGGTCAGCGTCAACCACGTCAGCGCCAGTCGGCCCTTCTTGCGCAGCACGTTGGTGACAGCCTGCTTGGTGTTGGTGGGCAGGGGCATGGCCGTGAGCACCCGCGACCACCGGCTCTTGCCGTAGTCGGCCGAGATGCCCACGTCGGTCATCGCCTGCAGGATGGTCACGCGAGTGCCCAGGAACACGGGCACGAGCGCCGCCAGGAAGGGGATGGCCAAGCCCATCACCAGCCCGACCATGATGGCGCTGCCGGAGAGGGAGAACCCTTCGATGTAGGTCAGCAGGGTCTCATCGATGGCCTGGGCCATCAGCACACCCAGGTAGGAGCCAAGGAGCACGCCCGGGATCGCTCCGAGCAAACCGAACGTGACGGCGATACCGGCGTAGATGACGAAGTTGTCCCAGCGCGTGGCGCCGAGCGACTTCATCACGCCGATCTGCCGCTTGTCCTCTCCCACGATGCTGTTGATGACGTTCAGCACCAGCAGGCCGGCCACGATCATGGCGATGATCCCGAGCATGCTGAGCATGCTGGTCATCTCCTCGGTCTGGGTGATGTAGAAGCTCTCGGCGGGGTCGTCGGTGTAGCTGAACACCGTGATGTACGGGGTCTCCTGAGCGATGGCGGCGTAGAGGGCATCGGCCTGTGCCTGGGCGGTCGGGTAGTCGGTGTAGCGGGCATAGAGCGTGTTGAAGCCTGTGAACCCACCCAGCGTCCGTGCATCCTCGAAGGTCGCGAACAGGCTGGCGTCGCTGGGAACCGGCATGCCCATGCTGCCGAACGAGGCATAGGGCATGAACACCAGGGCGGTGATGGTCCACGCATCACCCTCGGGATCACCGGCGGCGGAACGCAGCACGATCTGGTCGCCGACACTCAGCCCGTACCTCTCCGCCATGCGCATCTCGACGGCGATCTCCTGCTGACCAGTGGACGGGTATCGGCCCTCGCCGGCAAGGCGCATGGGCTGGATCGCGATCTCCTCGAAGGGCTCCCAGGCGGCGAGCACGAAGCCGTCCTCGAACTCTGCCTCGCTGGGCAGCTTCCAAGCCAGCGGCTGCACGGCGCGTCCTTCGACACGTGTGATGCCAGGGGTCTCTTCCAGGGCGCGCAGGTAGGTCTCATTGTCCAGCTCGGCCCCACCTGGAGCCGAGACGAACACCGCCTGCATCGCCAGGTCCTCTTCACTGATGTCCTGCTTCAACTGGCTCGTGAGCAGATCGCCCGCCGACAGGAGGGTCACGACGCCCAGGACACCCACGAAGATGGCCGCGGAGGCCATGAGCGCGCGGCTCTTCCGGGCCCACACATCCCGGAAGATCTTGCGTAGACGAGATCCGATCATGCGTCCTTCCCCCGCCTACAGGCTCGCCAGCCGCGCGGCTTGCTTCTCCCGCGTCTGGCGCTTGGCAGCCGCTTCGAGTGGCGTCGACTCGATCAGCCCATCGCTGATCTTCAGCACCGTGGGCACGTCCTGCACGACCTCTCGATCGTGGGTCACGATGATGACCGTCTGGCCCTGGTCCATCAGCTCGTAGAACGTCTCGAAGACGACCGCGGCGCTCATGTGGTCGAGGTTGCCGGTCGGCTCGTCGCCGACGAGCAGCAGCGGGTCGTTAGCCAGGGCGCGGGCGATGGCGACGCGTTGCTGTTGCCCACCCGAGAGCAGGTCAGGGGTCTTGTCCGCCTGGCTCGCCACGTCGAACCGCTCCAGCAGCGCCAGCGCCTTGTCGCTTCGCTCCTGGCGGCTGTGCACGCGGGCGAAGTCCATGGGCATCATCACGTTCTCCAGCACGGTCAGCGTGGGCAACAGCTGGAAGAACTGGAAGACGATGCCGATGTTGCGCGCGCGCCAGCGCGTGAGCTTGCGCTCACTAGTCGTGGAGACGTCCACGCCGTCGACCACCACCATGCCCGACGTGGGCCGGTCGATGCCCGTGAGCATGTTCAGGAACGTGGACTTGCCGCCTCCCGAGGGGCCGACAAGGGCGATGAACTCCCCTCGCCCGATCTCCATGTCGATGCCCTGGAGCACCCCGAGGGGGCCGGCCGGCGTCTGGTACGTCTTCACCAGGTCGTTGATCTGGACCAGCGGCTCAGGCATGCGTCTACTCCGAGATGGACCGGCCCCACGGGCAAGTGGAGCCCGTCATGCTCCTGAGGGGGTCCGTGTGACCGTCCCGTGAAGGGCCACCGTGGGACTAGTGCCGGATGGACCTCATGCGCGGGACTTCCGATGACACGCGACCAGATGAGGCGACGGCAGGGTCGCCATCCACAGCGACCGTGTCGCCGCACCGCTTGGCCAGCTGCTCGGGCTGATGCGCTCGATTCTTCGAGCCAGAGCGCCTGATCTCAGGTCAAGGAGAGACTTGGCGTCATCAACGTCTAGATCGGGTCTGGGCTCCGCGCGGTCTCCCCGCCCGGAGCCTCAGAGCGCCGATGGTCAGCGGGCGAACTCGTAGACCGCGTTGGTCACGTCCTCGGTCACGTAGATCGACCCGTCGGGGCCGACGGCGACGCCGTTGAAGGCGCCATGGGGCAGCGTGGTGGGGATGACGCGCCCCCCGAGATCGAGGCCCTCCACGACCGACGTGACCTCTCCGCTTGCCACATCGATCGCCGACACACGATCGAGCCCCTCCTCCACCACGAGCAGCCGGTCCCCGTCGAGCGCCAGGCCCTCCGGACTCGAGAGACCCGTCGCCAGTGGGACCGCTTCGCCGTCGGGCGGAACGGCGAAGACCGTCCCGAGCGCCCAGTCCGCGACATACAGCGTCTCACCATCCGATGCCAGCCCGAGGGGGAGCCCCAGTCCGCCGACCAGCTCCTCGCCGGTGTTCGCGTCGACCACGTTGTTGCCATCGGCAAGGCCACCCTGGGCTGCAGCGAGCACGTCGCCGTGGCGGATGGCGTTGAGCGGGACGGCCAGCGTGCGGATGTCCTCGATCACCTCTCCTGTGGTCGGATCGAACACCTGCACCGCATTGGAGAACCAGCTGGTGGTGATGAGCCGATCCCCGTCCGCTGATACGGTGAACCCCGGAGCGGGCACCGTGCCCGGCTGGTCCCAGCGATCGAAGAAGGACATCACCGGCTCATCGTCGGGCCCGATGCCCCGGATGGAGAAGGCATCGGCCGCGACCCACACCGTGCCATCGGGCGCGACCGAAACGCCGCCCGGGGCGGGGAACCCGCTCTCGTTCAGCGCGTGGACCGTGCCATCAGTATCGAGCCTCAGGATCTGCCCGTCGCTCGATGCCGCGGTGAAGATGCGGTCGTCGGCGTCGAAGGCCATGTTGTCGAGGGGGGCCTCGATATCGACGAGGATCTCGCGCTCGCCGCTGTCTAGGTCGAGCCTGAGAATCTGACCCTCAGCGAGGTCGACGGCGTGGAGTCGGCCATCTGAGTCGAACTTGACGGCTGAAGGGACACGGAAGCCCTCGGCCACGATCTCGGCTGCTGGCTCGTCGGCATCGACGTCGACCCTCGCGATGGCTCCGCCGAAGAACAACGGACCGTAGAGCAGCCCATCGGGACCGATATCCATGCCGTTCATGCCGACCAGGTCCTCGATGATCACCCTGGGCGGTTCCACGAGCTCAGGATCGAGCTCGTACAGGCCGTCGCCGAGGAAGTCACGGGCCACGAAGAGCCTGCCGTCGTCCGACATCGTGATGGGGTTGACGCCGGGCCCGACCTGCTGGGTCGTGAACGTGCCGTCCGGCTTCAGCATGCCCACGTTGCCGCCGAGGATCTCGGTCCAGTAGATCGTGCCGTCGTCGGTGACGAAGACGTCGTCGGGGCCGTGGACGCCCCGCTCGGGGCCGATGCGATCGAGCACCTCGCCGGTGTCTGGGTCCTGGACCGTGATCTCGTCGCCGGCCACGCTCGCAGCGTAGACGTTGCCGTCCGGTCCGACGTAGTTCCCGTTCGCGCCTTTGAGAACGGATGCGCGCCACACGAGGGCAGCGTCCTCGGGCGTGTACGGCTCGGCTTCCATCCCATCCTGTGCGGCCGCGCCGATCGATGCGGCCATCAGCGCACTGATGGCAATCACCGGGGGCAGTGAGGACTTGAGGATCCGCATCGGGACCCCTTCCTCCCCCCTGTAACGCTACCGGTCGGCTGGTGCAGCCGGCTCGGTGCGGAGAGGGGACCCTATCACACCCACATGTTCGCCCACACGTGGGACTGACCCGTTTCGGGCCGTCCGGTACCGGCCACTCGGGCGACCCGCCTGCCGAGCACCGGTCAGGTGGCCCACTCCTTCGCGAGCGCGCCCAGAAGGTCCACGTAGTCGAGGTCGTGGGGCAGGAAGTCCTGCAGCACGATCATGTCGACACCAGCGTCTGCATATGCTCGGATGGTGCCGGCCGCCTGGTCCGGTGTGCCCACGGCCCAGGAGCCGCCCCGCTCGTTCGTGAGGGACGCCGCGCTTTCGAGCTCCATGGTCTCGACAAGGGTGGCGATGCGCCGGTCGGCCTCGGTGCGGTCGGCGCCGACGGCGACGGCACAGAGCACCGATGTCAGGACCTCGCCCGGATCGCGGCCCTCAGCCACGCAGGTCTCGCGGAAACGACCGAGGGTCTCGGCCGTGCCCTCCGGATCGATGGTGTTGAGGTTCAGGTGGTCGGACCAGCGCGCGGCCGTGCGCAGACCTCGCGGCACGCCGATGGTGCCCATGATCAGCGGGATGCCCGGCTGCTGGACGGGCTTCGGAGCGTATTGCGAGTCCTCGACCGCGTAGTGCTTGCCCTCGAATGACCAGCCCGGGCCCTCGTTCCAGAAGCCGCGCACGACCTGGAACTGCTCCTCCATCATCTCGATACGCGTGACGCGGTCGTAGAAAGCCAGGCCGTGGCGACGGTGCTCGACCTCGTTCCAGCCGGCGCCCAGGCCGAGCTCCACGCGGCCACCGCTCATCTCATCGATGGTGGCCACGACCTTGGCCACGTTCGCGGGGTGTCGATAGGTCACCGGCGACACCATCGTCCCGTGCCGCAGCCTCGAGGTCTCGTGCACGAGGCCCGCGATCGTGGCCCAGGCGTCGGTCGTGCGCTTGCCCGCCGGGCCCGGGAACGACTCGTAGTGGTCGGACCGGTAGAGGATCTCGAAGCCGGCGGCCTCGGCTCGCTGAGCGATCTGGACGTGCGTCGACCAGGCCACATCTTGCTGGGGTTCGATCATCAGGGCGAATCGCATGCGCACCTCCTGGCTGGATCTACTCGCCGGCACGCGACGTGCCGTGGCAGGCCTGGGAGCACCCAGGCTCGACTCGATCATGGGCGTCTACAGGCCGCATCGTACGTGGCCGCCCGATCCTGCGCGCGTGATGAGTGCCTTCTACCCCCTGCGTCGTCTTGCCGTCCCCATCGCCATCTGCACGTTGCTGCTCTCGGATCTGCCGCCTCTCGCGCCGTCGATCGCGCACGGCCAGGTCGAGGCGGCCACACCGGTGGCTGAAGCGTTCGAGATCTCGGGTGACGTGGGCGATGAGGACATCGTCTACCGCTGGGACATCGGCGAGTCGACGGGCCAGTGGCGCATCGAGCTCGACGGGCCTCCGGATGAGACGATGCGACTTGAGCTGTCCGCCGGCAACGCCGAGCGGCTCGAGCGCGTCGACCGGACTCTTGGCCAGGGTCGTGCAGCGCTGCACGACCTGGCGCTCGACCCGGGCAGCTGGTACATCACGGTCGAGGGCGTCGGCGGTGGGCCCGTGGCCTTCGGGCTTGGTGCACTGCTCGAGCCGGAGCGGTTCGATCCCGAGCCCAACGACGACATCGCCACGGCGGCCGCCATCGAGGACGGGGGCGGACTCCGGGGTCGCCTGGGACGCACCGACCAGGACGAAGACGTCTATCGCCTGACCGTGCCGGCCGGTGAGCCGCAAGTGCGAGACATCACGCTGCAGTGGTCGGGCGAGGTCGCCCGCCGGCTGTGTCTGCGCAACGACGAGGGCCGCGATCGCAAGTGCGCTTCCGGCGAAGGGTCGTCGGCGCTGCTGGGGCTGCTGCTCGACCCGGGAGACCACTTCCTCGCGGTCGGTGGCTCCGAGGATGCGTCTCTCCCCTACGACCTGCAGGTCGAGCGCCTGGGCGCGCCGGCGGCCGATGTCGAGGCCGAGCCCAACGACGACGTGTTCACGGCCAGCCCGTTCGAAGCGGACCTCGGGACCAGCGGCCGCTCATCACGCGACGATCCCGACTTCCACCGCGTCGACATCGGGGGCGAGCCGCAGCTGTGGAGCGTGCGCGCGACCGGCACCGAGCTCGACCGCCTCAGCTGGGTCCGAGGCGGTCGACGAGGTCCTCACCGCGACGTCTGACGAAGGTTCGGCGCAGCTCGCCGACCTCTACCTCGTGCCGGGTCGTCACCACTTCCGGGTGCGCACGCTGGGAGGTGACTATCGGCTGGAGATGAGCCCGCTCGGCCCACCTGATCCCGATGCCGAGCGCGAGCCGAACGACGAGGCCTTCCGAGCAGGGTCCTACGGCATCGGCGAACGCAGGATCGGTCGCCTCGTCACCGACGAGGATGTCGACAACTTCCGCTTCACCCTGGCTGCCCCCGACCATATCCGCATCCGCCTGCAGCAGCCGTCCGACTCGGATGTGTCGCTGCGGATACGCGATTCCGGCGGCGAGTTCCTGCGCCTCGGCGATTGGCGACTCGAGCGTGCCCCCGATGGCGCAGTCGCCCCGTTCGAGCTTGACCCGCCGGTCTGGGCGCGCTACCTCCGGCTCTCGAGCCCGCTCGACCCCGAGGCACGCCAGGTCGAGGCGCCCGCCGGCATCGAGGTCATCGAGCGAGCGACCGATAGCGACTACCGGTCCATCCTCGGCGAGTGGGGGTACACCACGCGGCGGGGTCCCTACCAGTGGATCGTGCCCGCCGCAACGGTCGGGTTCGACCTCGGTCCGGACGCCGCCGATTCGCGCGCATCCGCCACACCACTGGCCATCGGCACCGCGCGGGCCGATCGCGCTGAGATCCTCCAGGACGTGGACTGGTACCGGGTCGACGTGCCGCCCGACAGCAACCGGCTGACCCTGGACATCACGGGCGTCCCACGCCCCGACGTCAAGGCGACGATCCTGGACGGATCGGGCGCGGAGGTCGAAGCGCGTGTCACATCACGGCCCGGCGGAGCGCAGCGCTATGAGGCCGACGTGGCGCCCGGTCGCTACGACGTGCTCGTGGAGCAGGTCCCTTTCAACGTCGCCTTCACCTTCGACACGAGTGGCAGCATGGGGCCGTTTCTGGACTTCGTCTTCGAAGGCATGCGCGCCTTCGCCGCCGATGTGCGACCCGGTCGCGAGGTGGTCACGATCGTCCCCTTCGGTTACGGCCCCCTGCTCGACAGATGGCAGGATCAGCCCGACGTGCTCGAGGACGCCGTCAACAACTACGTCCCAGCCGGGGGTGATTCGAACAATGCCGATGACAGCCTGCTGATCTCGATGCGGCAGCTGGCAAGCCGCGAGGGCACCCGCGCCATCCTCGTCGTCACCGACGCGAACGGCTCGCTCGGCGAGACGCCGGCCCTGTGGACCGCCTTCGCCGAAGTGGCACCGGTCGTCTACAGCGTCCATGTCGAGGCCTCCAACGAGCCGTTCAAGACGCGGAACCTGATGCGCTCATGGGCCGACGCCAACACCGGCCACTATGCCTTCCCGGCCACCCACGCCGAGATGGAGCGCGCGTTCGAGCGCATGTCCACGCGGCTGCGCCGGCCGGCGCTGTACGAGCTGACCGCCTCGGTCGGCTTCGTGGAAGCGGACTCCTGGCACCCTCGCTGTCGTGGCGCCGCCCGACCAGCCGGTCGCGCTCGCCCCCGACACGGCCATCGGCATCATCTTCGACACCAGCGGCTCCATGCGCAAGCGGCTCGAGGGCAAGCGGCGCATCAACATCGCCAAGGACTCGCTGCGCGAGCTGCTGGGCCGGACCATCGCCGAGGGCACCCCCGTCGCCATCCGCACGCTCGGGCCCGGCAACAAGCAGTGGAAGTGCCGCTCGCGCCTGGAGCTGCCGCTGGCGCCGCTCGACCGGGCCGAGGCGTTGCGCTGGGTCAAGCAGGTTTCGGCGCCGATCGAGACGACGCTCAACATCGTCGGCTTCGCCCTCGACGACGAGGCCCTCAAGGCCGAAATGGCCGCCTGGGCCGCGGCCGGGAACGGCCGCTACTTCGATGCCGCCAGCGGCGACGAGCTGGGCGCCGCCATCACGACCGCGGTCAGCGCGCCGTTCGAGGTCTACGCCGTGGACGGCGGGGCGCCGGTCGCCGAGGGCACTGTCGTTGGCGAAGCGGTGGAGGTGCCGCCGGGCGAGTACACCGTGGCGGTCCCCAGCGACACCCTCGTCGAGCTATCCGAGATCGTGGTCGAACCCGGCGCGGTCGTGTCCGTGGAACTGCCTGGGGCCGAGGCCGCCGAATAGGCCTGCTGCAGCGAAGAGGCTGGGCGGGCCGTGGACCCAGCGACGATGGGCGATCGAGCTGGTCGCCCACGATCGAGGTAGTGCGTGTCGCCTGTACCTAGCTCCGCTCGCTCGCGGGCGATCCGCTACCCGGCCCGTCGACCGCGGCATGGCCCAGTCGCGACCGGACGTCGGCCAGCCAGGCCGGCACATCGAACTTGCGCTCCAGCCCGCTGCGCGTCATGGGGCGGGTCTTGCCGGTCACCGATCGCTCGGCGAAGGCCTGGTCGTGGAGGCCGAAGACCCAGGCCACGTTGGCGAAGCTGGAGGGATCCCGGCCGTCGAGCGAGTAGCGGTCGTTGAGCTCGAGCACGGTGCGGAAGGCGTGCTCGGGGCTGCTGGCCCAGCGCAGGACCTGCTTGCCCCAGTACATGCGCAGGTGATTGTGGAGGTAGCCGGTCGCGCGCAACTCGGCCATGGCGGCGTTCCAGGCCTGGTCGTGCGTACGGCCCCCTTCGAGCTCGGTCGCGCTGTAGCGATACTCGCGCTCGTCATGGCGATGCTCGTCGAGCGTCACGCGTGCCCAGTCGGGCAGCGCGTGGTACGCGTCGTAGTCGGGCTCATAGCGGACGTAGTTGGCGGCCAGCTCACGGCGGACGACGAGCTCCTCGGTGAAGGCGTCCACGTCGGCCTCCGGTGCGCCGGCGGCGCGGACCTCCACCAGCACCGCGACAGGTGAGACCTGGCCGAGGTGGAGGTACGGGCTGAGGTGGCTGACCTTCGAGTGCAGCGGGTCGGGCCGGCGGTCGGCGTAGCCGGTGAGGCTGTCGTGGATGAAGTGGCGAAGGCGTGATCGAGCCTGCGAAGTACCGCCGCGCAGGAAGACGTGAGGATCATCGCCGACCTGAGTGGGATCGCAGCCGAGCTGCTGCAGCACGGCGTCCACATCACCAAGGTCGACGTCGCTGGGAGGTGCGTCCGCCAGCGCATGATCAAGGCTCGTCGTCGACAACCCCTCGACGAAGTCGTCCAAACGCGCGCGAATCTTCGGGCGGATCGTACGGGCAGCATACTCGCGATGGTCGGAGGTGACCTCGACCGGCACGACCACGTCGCTCTCGACCTGGATCACCGGGCGGGTGACCGCCTCCACGAGCGCTTCGCGCCAGGCTACAAGGTGCCGCTCGTAGGCCCGATCGGTCACCACGAGCACGGCATCGCCGGCGAGATCGACCGCGACTTCTGATGGCGCCCCCCGGCGGATGGTGAAGCCGATGCCGCGTGCCTCGAGGGCCCTGGCGGTCTCAGCGAGCCCCTCCAGCATGAAGCGGTAGTGCCGTGAGGTGGCCTCCGGGTAGTCGCCGGTCAGGCCGAAGCACACGAGCAACGGCACCGCGTGCTGGTTGGCCAGCCGGGACGCGTGCTCGAGCGCGTCGTTGTGCTGGGCGCGCTGCGCGCGCTGCATCCAGTAGAGCACGTAGCGACCGGTCGCGGGCTCGGCGTCCGGGTCGCTCAGGGCCAGGATGCGGTCACGGTGAATCAGGCTGGTGGGCATCGTCGTCCAGGGCTGGAGCGCCAGGTAGGCGGCGGCATCGTACACCCCGCGAGCACGTGCGTGACCACCGACGCCCGGCCCAGGCCCGAGATCGGCCAGGCGTGGACAATGGGGCAGACGAGAGCACGTTTCGAGGACGACAGCGCATGACCGACACCGAGCCCACGGGCGATTCGCACGCCGAACCGTCTGATGCCCTCGTCATCTTCGGGGCGACGGGCGACCTGGCCCGCAAGAGGCTCCATCCAGCGCTGTATCACCTTGCGACCCGCGATGAGCTCAGCGTACCGGTCCTGGGGGTCGGGCGCAGGGAGTGCAGCGATGATGCCCTACGTGCGCTGGCCGTGGACGCAGTATCGGCCAAGCTCGAGGACGCGACCGACGCCGGCCTCGAGGCCCTTGGTCGCCACCTCGGCTACGTCTGCGGCGATTACGGCGAAGCGGAGACGTTCGAGCGGCTGCGCGACCGCCTCGGGGACGCCCGCCGTCCGACGTTCTACCTGGCGATCCCGCCCAGCATGTTCGATTCGGTCATCCATCGGCTCCGGGATGCCGGCCTCCACGAGGGTGGTCGCGTGGTCATCGAGAAGCCCTTCGGGCGCGATCTCTCATCGGCCCGGGGACTCAACCGCAGCCTGCATGGGGCTTTCTCCGAGCGTGACATCTATCGCATCGACCACTACCTGGGCAAGGAGACGGTCCAGAACCTGCTCGTCTTCCGCTTCGCCAACGCGCTGCTGGAGCCGGTCTGGAACCGTCGCTACGTGGCCAGCGTCCAGATCACCATGGCCGAGGCCTTCGGTGTCGAGGGTCGCGGTCGCTTCTACGAGGAGGTCGGCGCCATCCGCGATGTCGTTCAGAACCACCTCCTCCAGGTGCTCGCGCTGCTGGCGATGGAGCCGCCGGTCGGCACCGATGCCGGGGCGCTGCGAGATGAGAAGGTGAAGGTCTTCCGGGCGACCCGGTCGGCCGATCCGATGGCCGCCGTGCGAGGCCAGTACCGCGGCTACCGCGGCGAGGAGGGCGTCGCTGCCGATTCCGATGTCGAGACCTTCGCAGCCCTGCGGCTCGACGTCGATTCCTGGCGCTGGTCGGGTGTGCCCTTCTTGTTGCGCACGGGCAAATCCATGGCCGCGACCGCTCTGGAGGCGGTCATCGAGTTCCGTGAGCCGCCGCGGCTGCTCTTCGCCGACGCCGACACACCGGCACCGCACCCGAACCATCTCCGCCTCCGGCTCGGTGGGGGCGCCGAGGGCATCGAGCTGGAGCTGGAGGCGAAGGTGCCCGGAGAGTCGATGGCCACGCAGGCGGTACCGTTGTCCTTCTCGTACCAGGACGAGCTGGGCGTCCAGGCCGACGCCTACGAACGATTGCTCCACGACGCCCTGCGCGGCCGGCAGGCGCTCTTCGCACGCCAGGATGGTGTCGAGGAATGCTGGCGCATCATCGAGCCGGCACTCGGCCGACAGTCGCCGGTGGTGCCCTACGAGTCCGGCTCATGGGGCCCGCCAGAAGCGGATGCGCTGATGGTCGACGGCCAGGCCTGGCACGAGCCCTTGCACATCGAGTGATGCACCGGTCGAGGCGGGCGTAGGGCAATCCGTCAGCCGGAGCGCTTGATGTCGCCCTCGGCCTGGCGGACCTTGCCCTCGAGCTCGGTCTGCGTGTCGTCAGTGGCCTCGCCGATGGTTTCCTGTGCCTTGCCGACACCCTGGTCCACGGCGCCCTCAGCCTCTCGCTTGAGCTTGGCGGCCTGCTCTTGAGCCTCGCCCTCGCGCTGCATCTCTTCGTTGCCGGTCAAGCTGCCGATGCCCTTCTTGATCTGGCCCTGCAGCTCATCGATACGGTCCGTCATGCGGGTTGCCTCCTGTCGTGGTTCGTGTCGGGGTTCAGGCGCGTCGCCGCTGGCGGTGGGAGCACAGCTGCGTGCGACGTGCACCCCCTCAGTGTGGGTGCCTGAAAATCACAGCCGCGCCAACCGCGACAGGCAGACGCCATCACAGTCGCGTTGCGAAGTGGCCGAACACCGCCCGGTCAGCAGTACCATCCGACCACATGAAGCTGGCTGAACTCGACGAGGGCCTGACGCCGGTGCCTATCGACGCCGCCGAGAAGGCGCTCGAAGGCGTGCACGAGACTGCCGTCTTGCCCGCGCAGGATCAGGTGGCCGAGACCGCGTGCCTGCTGGTGGCCAGCCAGAAGGAGCTGCTGGTCGCCTGTCGCGCCGATGGCGAACGGCCGAACGACCCGCCGACGGTCAGCGTCGAGACCGTTGACTGGCACGCGGTCGGCATCGGTCCCTTCGGCCTCGCTGGCCGGGTCGCCGGTGGCCTGCTGGGGGGCGCAGAGGCGACCGACCATCTCCTGATGGTCGTCGCCGGCGATCGCCTGTTCGAAGGCAGGCTGCCGGGCAGCTGGGGCCCCGAAGCCACCGAGTCGTTCGCCAAGGCTGCCCGCCTCGCCGGAGCCCGCGACTTCGACCCCGATCCCTAGTCGTCTGGATCGAGTGGCGCGATGGCCTCGATCGTCTCGCGCCTGGCATCGAGCACGACCACGTCCTCTCCGATGTCGAGCACCGATTCGATCGGCACCGCGCGCCGGTCGGGCATGAGGCCACCATCCTCCACGACGATTAGCGTCGGCTGTCCATGGCTGGTGATCACGATGCGCTCGAGTCGGCCCACCGGCTGACGGTCCGACGCGAACACCTGCGCGCCGGCCTCCAGCGCGGTCAAGCGGTCCGAGATGTTGCGCTCGCGCACGGGCACGAGTTCCGGCTGCGGCGTCGGCATGGCTTGCCCGACGGGACCGCTCAGCGGCATGGCGATGCGGACGCTCTGGTCCAGCTGGCCAGCCGAACCATCGATCTCGTCCAGCGGCACGTAGTACTGCTCGACGAACGGCAGGAAATCGTCGAGGGAAACCTCCTGGCGCAGGTTGATGCGTTCGGGCGTAGCTGTGACGATGTCGCCGATCGGCACGAGTCTGTCCTCGGGAAACAGGAGGCCTTTGCGCACGACCACGTGGGAGACGGTTCGCGTGCTTGGGTCGAGCACGATGCGGTCGACCGTGCCGACCCGCTGATCGCGGGCGGTATAGACGCCCGTGTTGTTCGTGATGTCAAGCATCTGCCGCTCCTCCGTTCAGCTTCGTGTCGCCGTCGAATGGCTGGTTGGAGCGGCCGGGTTCCAGGCAGGGATGGCCTCGGGCCGCTCGAGCAGCGCGAAGACGGTGTGCCGTGGGAGTCGGATGAGTCGGTCGCTGGTGGATTCGATCATGGTCTGACGAGACCTCCGATGAAGCGGCTGGTTTCGGGCTCAGCGATGAGTGCGAGGGCATCGGCAGTGTCCGCGCTCCGGCGCCACAGACGCGCCCCTCTCGACGACCCGGGCGTTGCAGCCTCGTAACGATGCGCCCGCGAACGCGCTGTGGCGGCGGCATCGCGGACATGCAACGTCCCTGCAACGCCAAGGGGCACGCGGACGGGCGCACCTGCAGGCCCCGCGGGGCGAGCATGGGCCGACCAATGCCGCACTGCTGGAATGCGACGCGTGCCTGGCGGCGCGACCGACCTAGAAGAGGAGTTCACCCGATGCTGACCATCACGCCGAACGCCGCGACCGTCCTCGACAGGGCACGCACAGAGAAGGGCGCACCCGACGACCACGGCGTCCGCTTCTACACCACCGAGGAGGAGGGATCCGGCCGCACCCGGCTCGCCTTTGCCTTCGTGGACTCGCCCAGGGACGACGACAGCGTCGTGGAAGGCAGTGCCATCGAGGCCTTCGTTTCCCCCGACGTCGATCGCCTCATCGGTGACGTCACTGTGGACGTGAAGCAGGAGGGCGACCGGATGGGGCTTGTGGTGAGGCGATCGACGTCCTCCTGACCCCGCCGCACCGCCTTCCGGGTAGCCGCGGCAGGGGGCAGGAGGAGGCACCTGCCGCGGCTACCTTCGCTCCAGATCGACACGAAACGACCCGCTGACGGAAGCCGGGCGGCGTCAGTCCCCGACTTCGACGTCCGGTGGCAGTTGGAGCGTGAATACGCAGCCGCCGTCCGTATTGCGCGCGTCCAGCCGGCCGCCCACATGCTCGCTCAGGCGCTGGGCGACATAGAGGCCGAGGCCCAGGCCGGACCGCTCGTCCGACGCGTGGTCGCCGCGGAAGCTCCGCTGGAAGAGGCGCCGCAGGTCGCTGTCGAGGAGCCCACCGCAGGCGTCCGCGACCCGGATCTCAGCGCCTTCTGTGCCGCGCTCGATGGCCACGGTCACTGCGGTGCCCGGGGCGGTGTACTTGACGGCGTTGTCCACGAGTGCCGTGACCACCCGGGCGACCACGCGGGCATCGGTGATGACCTCGCCCGGCTGGTCGCCCGGCTCGATGCGGATGCGGCCGCCGGGACGGTGCTCCGAGACCATGGGCACCACGCCCTCGACGACGTCCACGAGGTCGACCGGCTGGGGGTCCAGTAGCGGCCGGTGGCGGTCGGCGTCGCCGAGTGAGAGGAAGAGGTCGACCGCGTGGCGCAAGCGCAGCGATTCACTGTGCAGCGTCTCAAGCTCCTCGCGCCGATCGGAGGTGATGGCACCGTCGGTGTCAAGCTCGCGCAGCAGCCGCGTGGCGTAGCCGATGATGAGCGTCAGCGGCGTACGCAGCTCGTGCGCGGCGATGGAGGCGAAGTGGTCGCTCGCCTGTTCGCGATCGTGTTGCGCTACCGCGCCTGCCAGGACATCGGCGAAGGCCTGCACGACGATGCCGTCGGCAAGACTGAAGCGACCCGGTGAGCGACTGTCGGCCTCCAGCACGCCGAAGGCGTCGGGCTCGCCGCCGATGATGACGCTGATCCCGCTGCGTACGCCGTGCTCGGCGAGCGCAGGCGCCGTCTGGAACCTCGTCTCGGTGCGGACGTCGTCAACGACCACCATCTCACCGACTCGCAGCGTGTAGGCGCCCAGCGAGTCATCGCCCTCGGGGACCTCGCGCTGGCCGACCACTCCCGGCGCCCAGCCGGATTCGCCGCGGACAAGCATCCCACCGGCCCCAGCTCGCGCGTCGAGCACCTTGGCGAATTCGCAGCCGAGAGCCTCCAGGAGGTAGCTCGCCGTGAGACGCGCGATACGGTCCAGGCTCGTCTCGCGATGCGCCGCCAGGCTGAGCCGAACGAGCAGGGCCAGCTGCTGTTCACGCGGGGTAGCGGCTTCCCTGAGCAGGTGGGGAACGCCCACGCTGCCGGTCCCGATGCTGTCCTGAGCCACGGCGCCGATGATACGCAGTCGCGTCGAGAGGACTCCCGCGCGCACGCGGGACCACGACGGCGTACGCTGCGCACACGATGCCAGGAGCCTGTCGTGTCCACTGACCCTCTCGTGCTCGTCGCCGACGACGAGGTTCGCGTCACCAAGCTCGTCGAGCTGGCGCTCAGCGACGAGGGCTTCCGCGTCATCACCGCGGAGGGCGGTCGAGAGGCCCTGGAGAAGGCCGAGACGTACCGGCCGGACGTGGTGCTTCTCGACATCATGATGCCCGACCTCGACGGCATCGAGGTCATGCGCGAGTTGCGCGAGAGGCGGCCGGTCGCGGTGATCTTGCTCAGCGCCAAGGATTCGACGTCGGATAAGGCAGTGGGCCTCGATCTCGGCGCCGACGATTACCTGGCCAAGCCGTTCCATCCCGACGAGCTTGCGGCGCGCATCCGGGCGGTCCTGCGGCGCACCGACGGCGCGACCGCCGGCACCGACGCCTCGTCCACGCTCACGTTCGACGGCATCGAGATCGACCTCGAACGCAGAACGGTGACGCGCGATGGGGAGCTCGTGAAGTTCAGCCGGACCGAGTGGCTGCTGTTGCAGCATCTCGCGGCCAACGCCGGCAAGGTCGTGCTCCACTCGGAGCTGTTGACCAAGGTCTGGGGCCCGGAGTACCGGGACGACCTGCAGTACCTGCGGGTCTGGATCAGCCGGGTCAGGCGCAAGCTCGGTGCCGAACCAGGCGAGTCAGGCCACATCAAGACGCTGGCCGGCATCGGCTATCTTCTCGACGTCGAGCCGGCGACAAGCAGCGCCGCCGAACCTTTCGAGGCAGAGGAGCCAGATGACTCCTCTGCGATGATCAGCTAGGGCAGGACGCGAGCCCTCTAGGGCAGGAGGTCGCGTGCCAGCTGGAGCAGGCGCTCGACCCGCCCCGGCCCGGGATCGCCGTCTCCCGACACGAGCGCCGCGGCTGAGCGGGGGCGGATATACACGATCGGTGCGGCCGGCAGGCGCGATAGCTCGGTCGTGGTGCCGTCGGAGGGTGCGCGATCGGCCAGGTGCCAGGTCTCAACAACCATGCTTCGTCTCCTTCCTTAGTCGGACCAATTCGAGTTCGAGGACCCGTGGGAGCGTGAGCCCCCACCGGTCTATTCGAGCATGGCCGAGCCGTCGATACGGTCACACCAAGGCGTGTCCATGGTCGTGTTGCAGAGACCTTGCAGTCGAGCCGGACCAGCGTGGGAGCCGGGGCCGGCTGCAAGGCTGCTGCAACGCTCGAGCGAGGGCTATCCGGCGCGCCCGAAGCCCTCGACCCGCCACCATGAGCGCATGCAAGAACGACAGTTGAACCGAAACACCGATCACGCCAGCCAGACCTGGCAAGGCGACCTTGCCGTGGGTCAGACAGGCGACATGCAGCAGCTTCACGCCCTCAGCGGTGTGGACGCATCGACGTGGAAGATCTGCGGCCTCGACATCCGTATCTCCTACGGCCAACCCACGCAAGTGGGGGTCTTCGCCGTGGAGCGTCAGCGGCTGGCCGAAGTCGACAACGATTGGAGCCGCCTGGCCGCGACCCATGACGCGGAGGTGCCGGTGACCGAGTTCGCCCTGCCTGCGTCGCGAGGAGCCGAGATCCTCGCGCTTTTCCCCGACCTGTCGCTCGTGGCCGCGCGAGCGAGCGCTGTGGAGCGCGACGGGGTGGAGTTCAAGGTGACCGAGCGGGTGATGCCGGCGACGATCTGAGTCCAGCTCCGCCCGCCACCCAGGGTGCGCCGGCCTAGCGGTGGTCTTGCCGCAATCGGTAGGCTCGGGCCTTCGTGGCCAAGGCCGACCCCAGGAGGATCAAGCGAGCATGACGCAGGCACACACACGACCCAGCCATCTGCGACGCAGCGACCTCTTGCCCCCTGGTCGGGTAGGCTGGCCTGTCCTGCCTCTCGCGCTCGTGGTGGTCCTGGCTGCGTGCGGGAATGACGATGGTGATGCCGAGACCGCGGCCGTAGTCGACCCCACCAGCGCAGCAACTCCCGCCACTGGGAGTGGCGAAGACAGCGCGGAGGACGCGCCCGATGACGCGGGCGCGGGGGACGTCCCCGACGCGCTGGAGGACCTCGCCAGTGAGGCCGGCAGCGCGATCGTGACCATCGGCGATGAGACGTTCGAGTTCTCACTTGCTGGCACCGCGACCGTCGAGGGGACGACGTATGTGGGGCGGTGCAGCACCATCTTCGGGATGATCGCCGGCAACGGCTTCGTCACCGACGGACGCGATATCACCTTGGACGTCGAAGTCCCGCCCGTCGACTGGGAGACGTACGAGGACGACCGCTACGATCCGCCGGCGATCGAGGTCGAGGACAACGAGAACAACGGCAAGTGGGTCGCGGACGCTGGCGATGAGCTCGTCACCGGTACCGGCGTCGTCGAGTTCGAGCAGGACGGCACCTCTGCTTTGGGCTCGGCGGTCTTCAGCAACCAGTGGGCGCCCGACTCCGATCCGGTCGAGGGCACGTTCGAGATCGATTGCGAGGGCTGACGACCATGTCCAGAGTCGACCACCACGCGGTTCGCATCCCGAGGGCCGCGACACTCGCTACCGTCGGGGTACTCGTGATGTCGGCCGCCGCGCTCGGCCAGGACGGCACAGGAACGTCGGACGGCGGCACGACCGCGAACCTGCCGATGGGCCGCTTGCTCTGGACTTCCGACCGTGCTCGTGATGGCAGCCTCAGCGTCTGGATGCTGGAGTCAGGCGCCCGGGAACCGCGGCGCCTGACGACGGGCGAGGTGAACGACTTCACCGCGGAGCTCTCACCTGACGGCACCACGCTCGCGTTCGCGTCCGACCGCGACAACCCCAACGCCCTCACCGCGAGCGGCAGCTACCTGCGTGCCTACGACCTGTATCTGGCGGGTGTCGATAGCGGCGAACCACAGCGGCTCCACGGCGATCGAACCTTCAAGATGCGTCCGACCTGGTCGCCCGACGGCAGCCGCATCGCCTTCGACGGCGAGGACCCCGATGGCGAGCCCGTCCCGGAGACCGGCGGACTGACACCCCAGATCTGGGTCGTCCAAAGCGACGGCTCCAGCTCGCCCGAGATGCTCACCGCGGAGCGCGGGGGTGCTCTCGACCCCGCCTGGTCACCCGACGGGTCGCGTATCGCCTACCGGTCGCTGGATGACGGACGCATCATCTCCATGGCCGTCGACGGCAGCGATACCACGGCCCTGACCGATGGTCCCGGCGACGCCGAGCCGGAGTGGTCCCCGGACGGCACGCGCATCGTCTTCTCGTCCGAGCGTGACGGCGATCGCGACATCTACGTCATGGCGGCCGATGGCAGCGACGTCACCCGGCTCACGGACTCGCCCGACTTCGATGGTCAGCCGACGTGGTCACCTGACGGCACGATGGTCGCGTTCGTGACCGACAGGGGCCCCTCACGCGACGTCTACCTGATGAACGCCGACGGCAGCGGCCAGGTGGATGTAAGCAGTAACGGGCCCGGCGACGACGGCGAGCATCGAGGCTCCGACTTCAGTCCCTCGTGGTCGGAGTAGCGCCGGCCCGACCCGTCTCAGCAGCCTCGATGAGGCCACGGCTGGCGAAATGGGCCAGGGCGGTCACAGCCTCGGTGTCGAGGTAGCCCTCGATCGAGGCGTCGAAGGCGACCGACACACTCGGCGCGAATTCCTCGTCGCCGCCCCAGAGCACGATGGCGACCGGCACCCTCGGTAGCGCCGCCAGGACCACGGCCGCGTCACCCATATCGATCGACGAGCCATCGAGGCCGGCCGCCGCCTCGAACAGTGCTTCGGGGCGCGGGCCGAAGGTCCGCAGCAGCGAACCCAGCACGGGGCGGCGGAACGCGCTGCTGTAGCCAGCTCCACCAGGAAGCTGCTCGAACGCGACCCAACGGTCCTGGAGCGGCCGGCCGTCTGCCTCGGTGAGGTAGAGCAACAACATGATGGCGAGCGTCTCCTCCACCGGCTGCCCGGAGGCGGTCCACACCCGGCCGTCGCGATGGTCGATCTCGTAGTCCTGACCGAGGCAGCGCAACCGGATCCGGTCGGGGCCGGCCCGGTCGGCGCCACTCCACTCCACGAGCTCATCGAGATCGCGGCGCGAGAGCTCGTTCGCCCACCGCTCCAGGGCCACCCCGTAGGTCGGCATCGTCACCCTTCCTCCGAGTCCGCCGTCAGGATAGCTCTCACGAGTGCTAGCGCCGAGGGCCGGGTGACCAGGGCGAGGGGCCCATCCAGTGCGGCGATGGCGTCCTCGACGATGGCGTGTCCGACGAGGATGTTCGGCCGCCTGGCTCTTTCGCGCGTGGGTCCGTCCACGAGGCACCTAGGGCAAGCTCGGCAACGACTCGCACCGATCGCGGCGCAAGCTGACACCGGCGCGATGCGAGGAGTCTAGAGCACGCGTTCGGTCGCTCAGCCCGGGTGCCGTCGTGCAGTCATGACCGTGCCTTGCGGTACCCCACCGCCTCCGCCGTGGCCAGGCAGTCAGCCGCCGAGACGATGCCGTTCGACGTGTGGGAGTCCTTGATGCAGGCGGCAGCAGCCGCAGCGCCGAGGCGAAGGCAGGCATCGACGGAACGGCCCTCGTGCAGGCCGAGGATGACGCCGGCGGCGAACGCGTCCCCAGCACCGGTCGTGCTCACCACCTCGCTGGGAGCCAGCTGGACCGAGCCCTGGCGCCAGCCGCGCCCGTCGGATGTGGCAGCCACACACCCGGCCGGGAAGTGCACCACCGCAATGGTCGAGACGCCGCGTTCGATGAGTCCTCGTGCCAGGTCCTCCATAGCGACCCAGTCCACCGCGTCGTCCGCTCCGGGCGCGGAGACGCTGGTCCCGGTCAGGGCGCTGCCCTCGAGTTCGTTCACGATGATGGAGTCCAGGTGCGGCAGGCACGGCCCGGCGAGTGCGGCCAGGCGGTCCGGCGCCAGGCTCGCGAGTTCCAGGTTGGTGTGCATGCCGCGGGCTTGGGCCGCAGCGAGAAGACGTGACCAGCCACTGTGTCCGTCCACCCCCGGGTGATCCATCAGCGGATGGACTCCGAGGTTGCCGGCGTGCAGGATGCGGGCACGTGAGCCATCGAGCCCCTCGGCCGACAGCTCGAACAGCCCGTTGGTGCCCATGTACGTGAAGAACGTGCGCCGGCCGCCCTCACGTTCCACCATCACGTCGGTGAAGGCGGTGGTGGCGCCCGGCTCCACGCTGACCGATCGGACGTCAACACCCGCTTGCGTACAGGCCTCGAGGATGTGGGCCCCGTCGTCATCATCAGCCACGCAGCCGACGAGACCGACATCGAACATCGCGCCGAGCCGGCGCAGGTCCATGGCCATGTTCAGGGCCGCGCCGCCCGTGCTCCTGGAGATCTGGCCGATCGTGGCCAGGCCATCACGCGACGGATAGGCGTCGATGATCTTGCCGTAGTCGACGAGCAGCGTCCCCGCGCACAGGACCCCGGTGCGGTCCTCCGGCGCCACGGTCATTCGGAGCGCAGCACGCGGTCGGTCAGCTCGAGGTCGTCCTCCAGGCTGCGACGGGGACCGATGCCGGCATCCGACAACGATCGGTGATATCGCCGCACCGCATCGGCGGGGCTCAGCTCGCGGCGCAACACGGGCCGCATCAGATCGACCAGATCCAGCTGGGACTCCGCGTGCTGGATTTTCCGCCCGAAGAGCGCCACGCGGGCGCCGTGGAGGTGTGCGCGGTGCAGCAGTTCGAAGGTGTCGCGTGTGGTGCCCATGGTGCCGCCGTAGACCCCGACGACCAGCGACGGGTCGTGCTCGGTCAGTTCCAGCAGCGCGTCCGCGCCGTTGTAGCCCAGCTTGAGGAAGACCGGCCGCTGCCCCGCAGTGACGCCGGCCAGGGCACGCACGATGGAGTCGTTGACGAAGGCGGCGACCTGTTCGGGCTCCAGGCGACTGGGAGCGTTGGGGTTGAACACCTCGAGGAAGTGCCGCATCCCGATCGCGGCGGCCTCGCGGCGGAACTCGGCATAGGCCTCGAGCGAGACGAGGTCCGCTTCGAGGTCGTTGTTGAAGGTGATGGAGTAGAGGACCAGGTCACAGAACGGCCGTACGGCTGCGAGGTCGACCGTCCTGAACGGCCGAGACGGCATGGTGGCGTAGCCGGCGCCTCGGCCGACCCACACATCACTCGTGTCGTTGGCGCGGATGGCAAGGGTGAGGTCGTCGGGCAGGGAGCCATCCGTCGCCAGGCGCTCTCCATTGGAGGCGGAGGTCAGCAGGATGTCGACCACCCCGTGGTCGGCCTGGGCCCGCATAGCCTCGAGGTAGCGCCCGCGAGACTGATAGCGACCGGGCCCCAGCAGGCCGTCGGGCGCACCGTCGACGGTGCCAGCCGCGGTGAGCCCGAAGCCCATGTCCGCATCCTTGGCGTCCGCGATCACGAAGTCGTCGGGCGTGTACCGGCCCTCGCGGATGGCGTTGAGCTTGCGGTCGAGTCGACGGGTGTGGTCGGTCACGTCAGGCCTCCGTTGGGACGGTCCCCGCGGTGCGAGCAACCGAGGCGGGCCAAGAAGTTACATGGGATCGGCCGAAGCGGTCCCGACAGGTCCGCAGCAGCGGTGCGGCTGCGGCAGTGGTGGCTGGGAATGTCTGGTTCACTATGGACCGCCGCAGGTAGCAGCCGAGACGACCAAGGAGTCCGATGTGACGGACCGCCGCGAACCATCCCAGGACCGGCACATACTCATGATCACCAACCACGGCGTCCACGAGTGGGAGGTGACACCCGGGCTGCCGGACACCGGCGGCCAGAACGTCTACGTGAACCAGTTCACGGAGGCCCTCATCGAGCAGGGGTACCGGGTCACGATCGTCAACCGGGGCGGGTATCCGCACCCGGTCACCGGAGCCACGCAGACCGGTATGGTGAGCCACCCGTCCGGAAAGGCCCGCATCCTGTACATCGAGGACGGAACACCGGCGTTCGTGCGCAAGGAGGACATGAACGAGCACGTTCCGCTGCTGGCCGCCGACCTCCACCACAAGCTCACCGCTGAGGGAGTCGACTACGACCTGGTCATCTCCCACTACTGGGACGCAGCGAAGATCGGTGTCGCACTGAACGAGCTGGGGCAGAGCGAGGCTCCCCACATCTGGGTGCCCCACTCTCTCGGCGCGCTCAAGAAGCGGAACACGGATCCCTCGACCTGGGCCGACCTTCGAATCGACGAGCGGATCGCCCACGAGCGTGCCCTGCTCGGCCGGATCGATGGCGCGGTGGCGACGTCGAGCGCCATCCGTGACACCTTCGTCGACGACTACGGATACGTGCCCCGCTACTTCCTCCCCCCATGCGTGGACCCCGTTCGCTATCACCCCCGATCGCCCGACGACTGCGCCGCGGCCTGGGATTTCCTGGCCCAGCACTCACCCTCCTCGGCATCCGAGCTGCGGATGCGCCCGATCGTCCTGGAGATCAGCCGGACCGACCGCCCCAAGCGCAAGGACGTCCTGATCCGAGCCTTCGCACGGGTGCGCGAACGCCTGCCCGACACTCTGCTGGTGGTTGCGCTCGACGAGCGAGGGGGCGCGCCGTACGAGGAGGCGGTTGCGCTGTTTGGGGAGCTGGGCCTGGAGCGTGACGTGATCACCCTGGGGTCGGTGTGGGAACGGCTCCCGTGCCTGTACGCCGTGGCCGCGGTGTACTGCACCCCCTCGGTGATGGAGGGGTTCGGGATGAGCGCCCAGGAAGCAGCCGCGACGGCGGTCCCCGTCGTCGCCTCGGACCTCGTGCCGTTCGCTGCCGAGTATCTCCTCGGCTCAGCGGCGAAGGGTACTGACGGCGAGCCCGGCCGGGGGCTGCTGATGGGCGACGCGGCCATCGTGGTACCGGCCGACGACGTCGAAGGGTTCGCCCAGGCCCTCGCGATGTTGCTGAGCGACGATGCGCTTCGCGGCCGGATGGGCCAGAGGGCGCTGGAGATCACGATCCCCTACTTCACGTGGGCCCACCGCACCCGCGACCTGCTCGATGACCTGGGACTGGGCGTCGAGACGGAGACCGATGCCGGCGCCGGCTGAGCCGCTCGCGCGCGTACTGGCCACGGTCTGGCGGGACCAGGGCCGGATCGGCTTCCTGCTCCCCGCCTCGGACGGGGTCGAGATCCGCCAGGTGGAGGACCCGATCTCGGCGGTGCCCTTCCGCTTCCGGTGGCTGCCCCACCGGGAGCTGCGCGGCAACCTGGCCGAGCTGGAGGCCAGGGGCATCGTGAGCGCGGATCGCGGCGACACCGAGCTGTTCCGCGATCGGCGAGATCCTCCCGGGCGCTTCTGCTTCCTCTGCGCCCGCAACATCCGGGCGTGCAATCCGAAGGAGGAGCTGGTGCCGCTCCGCCTCGCCGGACAGGACTACTACGCCGGGGCCAACTTCGCCTGGATCGCTGAGGGCCACTTCACCGTGATGAGCGCCGAGCATCGAGACCAGGAGTTCACGGACCGCACGCTGGCGGCCATGCTCGATCTGCACGCCCAGGCCGGCGGCGAGTACCGGGTGATCTACAACGCCCCGCATGCCGGTGCGACCATCCCCTGGCATCTCCACCTCCAGACGAGCAAGGAGCCGTTCCCGGTGGAGGACCTGCCCGAAGGGTTCGAGGACCGCTACCCGACCGCTCTGCGGCGGTTCTCCGGCGGACCCGGACCGGCCCTGGACTTCGTCGCCGATTGGGGTCGGCGGAACCCGGCCCACCATCGGGTCAACGTGCTGGTGGCAGGCCCGCCCGCCTCGCCGACCATCCACGTCTTCCCCCGCGACACCCGTCGCAGCCACGCCGCGGCCAAGGGACTGATGGGTGGGTTCGAGGTGTGCGGCGACTTCGTCTACAGCGAGGCCGGCAGGCGGGCCGATTTCGAGGCGGCTTCGGCCGAGCTGGCGCGCTCCATCCTGGAGGAGATCCGCCCGGCCGATAGCGCGTAGTGGCCACGGGGTGGTGGGTGGAGCTGCCCGAATCAGCGTTTGCGGCCGATGCCGACGATCACCTCCACGGGCAGCTCGGCGACGTTCGCTCCGTAGCCTGCGACCACCGAAGCCACGAAGGCATCGCGCACGGCCGCGACCTGCGCATCCTGGAGCTGCCGCAGGAACATGGCCAGCCCTGGCGCAGACGAACTCAGGACGTCCCAGGCATCGCTGGCCGAGCCCACGGCTACGCCCCGGTCGAGCGTCTCGAGCCGGACGTCTGCGTAGCCCGCGCCCTGCATCGCGTCTCGGAGGCTGGCAGGCTCGGTCTGTAGCCGACCTACCGCTGGCAGCTCGACATCCGGTAGCGTCGATCGGAGGGCCTGCCCGAACAGCCAGACTGGCACGACACGCTCTGGCTCCCCGAAGATGACCATGACACCGAGGCCCCCCGGCGCGGTGACGCGAACCATCTCCCGCAGCCCGGCCTCCGGTTCGGGGAAGAGCATGACCCCGAACTGCGAGCAGACCCGATCGAAAGCCCCGTCGTCGAGCTCCAGGGCTTTGCCGTCCATGACAGCAGTCCGGATGCCGGAGATCCTGGCCTCCTCGGCCCGATGCTGCAGTAGCCCGAGCATGCCCGGCGAGAGGTCGGTGGCCAGTACCTCCGCACCGAGCCTCGCCGCGGGGATGCTCAGTGCCCCACTCCCGGCAGCCACGTCGAGCAGGGTCAGGCCGGCCCGGATGTCGGCGAAGCGCAGGGCCGCCTCGGCGATGGCGGTGAAGGAAGCACCGAGACCTTCGTCGTAGGCGGCACCAAACTTGTCCCAGGCCTCGCGGACCGCCTTCTCGTCGCTCATCGATCCCTTCCCCCGCTGCGTGCGGTCACGTAGGCCGAGCGTGCCAGCCCGTCGATGACGGGGCAAGGCCGAATCCGAACCCGCAGTGCCAGACACCAGCGCGCCCAGTCCGTCACACTGCAGGCAGGCTCACCGATCCCCTTTTCCTCTCCGCGCGACTCGACACCAAGGGAGGCCGCTGTGTTGGAACACGATCTGGAAGGCAAGGTCGTCATCATCACCGGCGCCAGTTCAGGCATCGGCGCCGAGACCGCTCGACAGCTGGCGAAACGGGGCTGTCGCCTGACCGTCGCAGCTCGCTCGAAGGAGAAGCTCGAGGCCCTGACGGCGGAGCTCGGGACAGACGTGCTGCCCGTCCAGACCGATGTGACCGTGCGAGACAGCGTCCTCGCCATGGTGCAGACGACGATCGACCGCTTCGGACGTGTCGATGTGATGTTCGCCAACGCGGGTATCTACATCCCGGGCCAGGTGCACGAGGGCGACCCGGACGCGTGGTCCGAGCTCATGGACGTCAACATCGACGGCGTCCTCTACTGCGTCCACGCAGTGCTGCAGCAGATGAAGGCCCAGGGATCGGGCGACATCCTCGTCTCCAGCTCGATCTCCGGGTTCGTGGACATCGAGTGGGAGCCCGTCTACAGCGCCTCCAAGCACGCCATCACGGGCTTCGTGCACACGCTGCGCCGCCAGCTCGCCCCCATGGGCCTGCGAGTCGGGCTGGTCGCGCCCGGAGCGGTGGCCACCGAGCTGTGGGATGTCACCGACCCCGAGGAGATTGCTCGTCTGGCCGACGTCGAACACAGCTTCATCCGCGCTGAGGACGTCGCCCGGGCGGTGGTCTTCATGCTCTCGCAGCCGCCGTACGTCACCATCCGCGACCTGGTCATCCTGCCGCAGCAGCAGGACATCTAGGCGCTCCGTCCAGCAGCTGGGGTACAGAATGACGACAACGGACAGGAACATCATCGATCGGTTCCGGCTGGATGGCCGGACTGCGCTGGTCACCGGTGGTGGTTCCGGCATCGGCCGCGGGATCGCCCATGCGCTGGGGGAAGCGGGCGCCAAGGTGGCGATCGTGGACATCGACACGGAGGCCGCGGAGTCGGTCGCACACGAGCTGGCGGGCAAGAGCATCGAGGCCATCGCCATCGTGACCGACGTCACGCAGCCCGACCAGACCCAAGAGATGGCCCGGAGCGTGCTGGACCACTGGGGCACTCTCACCATCGGCGTCAACAACGCCGGGATCGCGGTCTGGTTCGATGCCGAGACGATGCCCGAGGACGAGTGGCGCAGGGTCATGGCCCTCAACCTCGACGGGGTCTTCTACTGCGCCCAGGCCGAGGGCAGGGTCATGCTCGAAGCCGGCTACGGCAAGATCATCAACACCGCCTCGATGTCCGCTCACATCGTCAACACGCCGCAGCACCAGGCCGCCTACAACGCATCCAAGGCCGGCGTCCTGCACCTGACCCGCACGCTGGCTGCCGAATGGGCGTCCCGCGGAGTGCGTGTCAACAGCATCAGCCCCGGCTACACCCGCACCGCTCTCGTGGACCAGTTCATCCTCGAGCCGGTCGGCGCGGAGAAGTACCCCGTGTGGATGGAGCGCACGCCGATGGGGCGCCTCGCGGAAGTGGACGACCTCGTCGGCGCGGTGGTCTATCTGGCCTCGGAGGCCTCTGACTTCACGACCGGGCATGACATCGTCATCGATGGCGGCTACACCGTTTGGTGACCGAGGCGCGAACGGGTCGACGCGAGCGCCCTGCCTGCGCCGGTGGGCTGTCACATCGCCCTCGAGCATGGGCACCGCCCCTCAGTCCCGGTCGGTCGCAGCCTCTTCGGTCCTGAGCAGGGGCACCAGGAACTCCGGCACCCCCCACAGCGCGGCCAGGTCCTCACCGTAGAAGGCCGGCCCCCCGAACTGCTGGAGCGAACGACGCAAGGCGGGTGCCACAGCTTCCTGCCCCAGGGCGACCGCGTCTGCAGCCAGCAGCTCGTCCACGCGCAGGCGGGTGGCGTCGCGCGGGTCGAAGCCGAGGACGCCCAGGTTGTCGTACGCGAAGTCGTGACGGAGGCAGGCGGCCCTCAGGCGTTCGTCGAAAAGACCCGCGAGAGGCCCGGCCGAGCAGCCGTTGCCGCTCCAGTCGAAGTCGGCATCGATACCCGAGTGCTGGTCCCGCTCCCACTCTGTCATGAAACGCTCCAGTGGCAACTCGAACACAAGCTCGTTCAACCGCGCCAGCTGAGCCTCGGTCCCGCGCGACTCGATCTGCGGCAGTGCCACCGAGCTCGAGCGGCATCGGTCGGGCAGGAAGCGCCTGGCCACACAGGTCCTGAGCGTGAGGTCACCGATAGCCTGACCGGTCCGGGGTCGGAAGACACCTTCCGCATCCACGCTCGAGCCGTGGCTCTCGTCATGGTCAAGCCGTTCGGTCTCGTCGGGCCCGTCCTCGACCTCCAGGCCGACCGTGGCATGGACGGGGCGACCGTCCTCCCGTGTGTCGCTCAAGCGCAGCGACCACGTGGCCCCGAATCGATCGCGTCGTCCGCAGACCTGCCCGCTCGCGCCCCGGACTTCGGCGCTGGCGCACGCCGGCTGGCCGGTGAGGGTCGGCCCCGACTCCGCCACCGGTGACGGCATGGGATCCGCCGGCGTTTCGACCGCCGGCATGGCCCCGCCGGCGATCCACTCGTCGAACTTGACCCGGAGGGCGTCGATGCCGACAAGGGAGAGGGCCTCACCGCTCGGCTCCAGGTCGCTGGGGTAGAGCAGGAACGGCTCGGTCTGCGGTCCACCGATCCCGCCATGGGATCCGAGCTGGCCCTCGAAGGAGTTGACCTCGCCGGCGATGGGGTCGTAGGTCGAGATGACCACCAGGTCGCCTGCGCCCGGGGGTGCGGCGATGTTCGTCAGGCTCGCCGCTGCGAACGGACCGTACACGCCGAGGGGGTCGACCCCCTCCACTTGCCCACTGGCCAGGTCGTGGCTGCCGTCCGCGCCGATTGCGAGCAGACCGCCGGCTTCGGTCCGCGCCACCACCACGCCCACGCCCGGATGCGCGACCAGGCCGGCGATGAGCCGTGGGTGCTGCCCCAGGCTGACCTCGAGATTCCAGCGGGGGCCCGTCGGCGCGAGATAGATGTGCGCCAGGTTGCCCGAGGCGGCCACGATCGGTCGGGCCTGGCCCATGGACTCATCTTCCTGCGTCGAGGACGAGAGGAGGTCCTGCACCACGGCCTCGAGCGTCTGTCCGTACGTGAGCGTGAACGCCGTACCAGCGGTGTTGCCGTGGTCGGAGAGGATGACGAGGCGGTAACTCCGCGGGGCTTGCTCGGCCCTCGACGCGACGAGGGCGAGGCCCTGGTCGATGTTGGTGAGCGCCTCGCTCGTCGCCGGGTGGTCGAGCCCGGCGTAGTGATTGAGCTCGTCGTACGTCGACAGCGTGGCGTAGATGATGGGGGTGCCGCGTTCCATCTCCCTCACCACCGATGCCGTGGCCAGGTCGGCGATGGCCCACTGGACCGCCGGTCCTACCACCGGGAACGAGGCTTTGCGGTCGATGCCACCGATGAGCGGTGCTGCCTCCCCGCGGACGACGCGTCGGAGGGCCGCGCTGAGTCCCTGGCCGAACCCGATGATGACCGCAGCGACCCTGGGCACGTCGGCCAGCAGGCGGACCACCTCCCACCCGACCGCCGGCCCGTGAAGACCCGACGCCGTGAAGATGACGCGCGGCGCTCCGCCGGAGAAGAGGTTGGTGATGCTGGCGCCGCCGTCGGCGAGAAGGTCGCCCGCCCCGCCGACGCGCTCGACGAGGCGCCGCGACTCCTCGACATGGACGAAGTCGATGAGCACGGCCATGTTTCGGTCCCACCAGCGGAATCCGGGCAGGTCGCGCCAGCGACCGTGCAGGAGTCCGGCCTGGGTCACGACCGTGGTGCTGGCCGCCGTCGTGTGCCAACGCCCAAGGGTGTGGGATCCCTCCCTGAGGAGGCCGCGCATGAAGGGCACGGAACCGGCATCGATCGCCGCGAGCAACGCCGGCTCGGACAGCCCGTCGATCTGGATGAAGACGAAGCCCGGTGCCCGGGAGGTGTCGTCCGCGGCAGTCACTGCTCCTGATGACAGCATCATCGAGGCTGCCACGAGCATCATCAGCAACCGCTTCCACGACGCCATCGCAGCAGACTAGCGTATGGCTCCAGCCAGAGGGTCGCGGCCACTGACCGTCAAGGCCCGCGGCCGTGACCGCGCTCCGTCACCGGACCAGCCCGAGACCCACCCCCGACTCGAGATGCATGGGGCCCCTGTACCTGCGGGGAGTGTCTGTGGTCCCCGGGGCATGCTTACGTGCGAGAGCCATGGCCAGTCCAGTCCTGCCTAGTTCGAGCCGGACCTGCCTACTCGAGGGCAGTCCGGCAAGCGTTGCATGAGCCAGACCCTCGAGGCCCCGCGCCACCACCGGCATGATGCTGTCCGGCTCCGCAGGACCGAGTTCCACTCGAGCGTCCTCGTCATCGCCGTCGCCATCGCCAGTCTGGTCGTCGCCCTCGTCTGGAGCGAGCGATCGATGGGGCTCATGGCCCTGGTCGAAGCGGCCCTCGCAGTGTGGATGGTCCTGGTCAGCCGCTGGACCACGCACGGCCGCGAGGCCGCCAGCGTCATCCTCTGGAGCTGCGGCATCTTCGTGGCCGTCGTCGCCCTCCTGACCCTGGCTCCGGACGCCGCGACGCGCCTGGCGCTCGCGGTCCTGGTGCCGGCCTTCGTTGCGGCTCGCTACCTGACCCCACGGCAGCTGACCGCGTTCATGGGTGTGGTGTGGATCCTGAGCACGGTCCTCATCGTTTTCGGGGTTCCACCCCTGGCGCCTGGGTCGCCGCCCACGAACATCGGTCGGTTCGGCATCAACGTGCTGGGGTGGAGCATCCTCGTCGGGTTCGTCCTGCTGCTGATACGCCGGTATCAGCTGGCCGATCGCGGCATGCGGCACCTCGCGCTCCACGACGGACTCACCGGCGCGTACAACCGGACGGTGTTCATCGACCGGGTCGAGCACGCGCTGGCCCAGGAGGAGCGCGCGCCCACGCGCACGGCGATCCTCTTCCTCGACATCGACGGCCTCAAGCGGACGAACGATCGCCACGGACACGAGCGCGGTGACGAGCTCATCCGCGCGGTCGCAGACCGGCTGCGGACGAACGTTCGGCGCTCGGACACGGTCGCCCGCATGGGCGGGGATGAGTTCGCGGTCCTTCTCGAGGGCGTCTCCGATCCAGCCATGATCGTCCTGCTCGCGCGTCGTCTTCGTGGCGCAACGAGCCAGCCTGTTCGGCTCCACGACGGGATGGACCATGCGGTATCGGTGAGCCTGGGACTGGCCTTCAGCGGAGCCGGCGGCGAGACCGCGGAGGCCCTGCTGCGGAACGCTGACTACGCGATGTACCAGGCCAAGCGAGACCCCGGTCGCGACATCGTCGTCTACAACCCGGTCGCGCGGGTGGAGGAGGCGCAGAGCACCACCACCCGTGTCGCTCTCCGAGGTGTGCTCGAACGGCACGAGCTGCGACTCCAGTATCAGCCGGTCGTGCACCTCCAGGATGGACCGGGCGAGTCCGCGGGCACGCCCAGACACGCCGGCAGCGTCGAGAGCATGGAGGCGCTCGTCCGCTGGCACGACCCGGAGCGCGGCGTGCTCCTGCCCGGCCAGTTCATCGCCCTTGCCGAGGAAAGCGGCGACATCGTGCCGCTGGGACGTTGGGTCCTCCGCGAAGCGTGCGAGCGACTGGCTGCCTGGCAACGCATGCTCAACGCACCAGCGCTGTGTATGCGAGTCAATGTCTCCCCGCTGCAACTCGAGGATCCTGCCTTCGAGTCGGAGGTCCGCACCATCGTGGAGGCTGCCGGGATCGAACCGTCGTCACTCGTGCTGGAGCTGACCGAGCAT
>Ga0316198_10000066_pt1 | contig 41798 bp, 39 predicted proteins | sample OudBieAanoxic_MG_FD_204935 | JGI IMG/M metagenome (GOLD analysis project Ga0316198, IMG submission 204935) | Coastal sediment microbial communities from Oude Bieten Haven, Netherlands - site A anoxic | ecosystem: Environmental > Aquatic > Marine > Coastal > Sediment | place: Netherlands... | reverse complement strand
ATTTATTTTTCGATACACAACCCTTGTCAAGGGGCATTCCGCCTCATCTTTTTCTTTATGGGTTTTTGCATGAATCGTTCTTAGGGCCATATCGATGTTGGGATAAATATTGTCTTTTCCTATTTTTTTAATAAGATGGGTTCGCTTCAATACCGCCATGACAGGCTGGTGGACCCCGCACAAAGAGATATCGATGCCGGCGCTACGAACCCGATCCACGATCAAAGAGAGCATTTCCTGACCGGATGCATCCATATCGTTTATACCGTCGGCCACGAGAAGAATGTGTTTTAACCGGGGTTTGTTTTGGCGATGCTTGGCGATCTGGGTTTCCAGATAGCTTGAGTTGGCGTAAAAAAGCGGCCCCTCGAAACGAACCACGTCGATAAAGCGGCATTCCTTCAATCCATGGGTCAGTGCGTCGTGAAGTCTTTTATCAGGGCTGAGCGACAGCGAAATCACCCTGGGGTGCATGCTTTTGTAAAGAAAAACCAAGAGCGACAAACCGACCCCGATTAAAATACCCCGGTCCAAATGCGGTGCAAAGGCCAATGTCGCGACAAACGTGATTACCGATATAACCCCATCATGCGGCTGGGCGCGCCAGGCATGAATAAATCCGTGCACATTGACCAACCCCACCACCGCCATCATAATCACGGCCGCCAAAGCCGCCTGGGGCAGATGATACAAAAGGGGGGTAAAAAACAGCAGCGCGATCAATACAAAAATGCCCGTGAACAGGCTGGACATGCCGGTCATTGCACCAGCCTGCAAGTTGACCGCCGATCGCGAAAAAGAACCTGAAACAGGATAACCGCTGGTAAACGCCCCTACAATATTGGAAAGGCCTTGGCCGATCAGTTCCTGATTGGGATCCAGCCGTTGTCCGGTTTTGGCCGCCATGGCCTTGGCCACCGAGATGGCTTCCATAAACCCGAGCAGGGCGATAATGGCGGCATAGAAGAAAAGCGGTCCTATGACATGAACGTCGATTATCGGACGGGTTACCGAAGGCAGCCCTTTGGGGATGTGACCTACCACCTGTCCTCCGCCTGAAAATGGAATGTGGTTAAGATCCAAAGGACTGTTGCCGATGTCGATGCGCCAGATTTGCTCGCGGCCGTTACCAGGGCTGGTTCCCTCATTTCGGTTGACAAAGGAAGTCGTCCCATCGGAGGAGGCCCTTCGGTAAAAGAGTTGCCGTCGAATGTCGCGCCGTGTGAGTGCAACCCGGTATTTGAATTGATCAATTTTAATATTTAACACCCCCACATCCCGTTTGGCGTCCAACATGGCGATCGTTTGACCCTGTGCTTTGAACCGGCTTTGTTGTAATGCTGACTGGTTGCGTTCTATCTCAAGCCGGGGGAGCATCTCCTGGGCGTCGTTAAATGTGTTTAGCAACACTTTGACATTGGAATCTTGGATTGCATCCTTATGGATGGCCGTTCGTTGATCGAATTGAAAGGCCCACGACAAAATCGTTGTCACCACCACTGCTGCTAGGACGCCGGGTATACGGCTATGGAGTCGCCTTAACACGATCATTAGTGTAAACGCGATGACACCCATGAGAAAGGTCGGCCAATGGGTGTAATGCCTGGCGGCCTGTAAGGTCCAGATAACGGTTTGGTAATGATGATCGGCCTTATCGATGGTAACGCCAAACAACTTGGGCAGTTGGGATGTGGCAATGATGATGGCGGCGGCATTGGTAAATCCGTTGACCACCGGATGGGAAAGGAAGTTGATGACAACACCCAGCCGCAGGGTTCCAATGACAAACTGAACAATGCCCACCAATAGGGCCAGAAGAAGAGCGTAGGCAAGATAACCCGCGCTTCCCGCAGTGGCCATCGATTCCAGGCTGGCCGCCGTCATCAAAGAAACCACCGCCACCGGGCCGGTCGCCAGCTGGCGACTGGACCCGAACAGGGCGGCCACAACCGGCGGCAACAAGGACGCATAGAGACCATAATAGGGGGGAAGACCAGCCAATTGAGCATATGCCATGGACTGAGGAATAAGCACCAGAGCGACGGTGAGGCCGGCCGATGCATCCATTTTCAGCCGCATAGGAGTGTAATTCTTAAACCAGTCGAGAAATGGAAAAATCTTAGTCAGCATTTAGAATCGCTGTTTTTTCTTGAATATACCGGGGTTGATGCATTATAGCTTTCAAGTGTACGCTTTGTCGTTTTTAAGTTTTGTGGGGCCATAAGTCAAGAAACAACGGGTTAATAAACATGAAGAATGTACCGGAAAAGGCGCGCTTGCTGGAGCGCTTGAAAAACGGCCATTTTAATGTGCCGGATTTTATTTATGTGCCCCCTGAAGATTTTATAAAGGAGCGCTTTACCGCCCTGAAAAAATTTCTTGAAAAGCATCGTGAGAGCTTTAAAGTAATTGCCCGCAGCGCCCATCCAACGGAAGAATTTTACAAAGGGGGGACGTTCACATCTTTAGAAACATACGCTGACATTGGGGGCGTCATGTTTGCCCGCAAAAAGATGGTCAAGGCCATCGACTCTTCCTGCCGATTATCCGTTTTAAGACAACAACGATTTGCCGGTGCACCCGATATCGATCCGGATCAGATGGGCGTCATTGTTATGCCGTTTATTGAAGGCACCTCTGTAATGGCCAAAAAAATCCGAAACAACTGGGAGTTTGGATACTGCCGGAATCGGACCAGCCGAGTTCGAAGCGACCCCTATATTACCGCAACCCCCCATAGCCGCCACCTGATTGATATATCCGCCGACATTCAAAAAACCCTCGGTTTCCGTTGTGAAATTGAATATATTATTTCCAATGACAACCAAATCTTTGTGGTTCAGGCCAAGGATATTTCCGGAATTGAGCTTTTAGAAGAAAACGAAACCGAGCGGGCTATTAAGCTGGATGGCATCCGCCGGGTTCGCATACGGCGCAGTTATCGCGAACGTCCCGTATACCTCATGGACCTGCGCACGGTTTACATGCGAATTATCAATTGTTGTGAAGAAATGGTGCTGGGTGGTGATAGCCGTTCTTGCGGAATTGAGGATGTCCTCGGGATGGTCAAATCTTTCGAGCAGGAGTTGGTTGAATTCGCTCTCATGCACCACCGTTTCGGGGTAATTGGCTTGTGCATGAAACCGCCTGAATTTCTTTACCAGGTGGCCAATCACTATCTTGACGACACCCCCGAACTTCAACAACAATTATCCGGAGCTCTCCATCAAAACCTATACGCCACCGACTACTTCCTGGCAGAGGCTGACACCCTGATTACCAAGGACCGGATTCATTTAAGCCTTTGCGGTCATGATGCTTACGGGATTGATACGGTTCGCAACCCCCTCTGGTCGGTTTACTGGCATAACGAACGGGATAAGGTGGTATTGGAAAAATTCAAGACGCTGGGTTTTACAACGGGAGATACGGTCGGTATTGATATTGAAGCCGATGATAAGCCCCTTGTCTATCGACTGTAATCCCGCCGGGAGACCCTTAAAAAGGGCCCCTGCTTATATCCTCTCTCCCCTTAAGAATTCTGAAAAAGAGGCATTTGGGCGTGTTTTGATTGTTTTTTTTTGATGGATGTTCGTTTCTTGTCTAACAATGATGCTTCTATTGCCCGGATAAAGGGCGAAATCTCGCGACTAACGCTTTTTCCGTAGATCCTTCGTTTTTTGGCCCAGGTTAAAAAGAGCGCATCCTTTGCCCGGGTCATGGCCACATAGAACAAGCGCCGCTCTTCTTCGATATCGTTGTTCTCGCCACCCACCCGATAAAAGGGGATCAGGCCGTCTTCGCATCCCGAAATGAAGACAACTGGAAATTCAAGACCTTTGGCGGCATGCATGGTCATCAGGGCCACGTTCTGGGCATTTTGCCTAAACGTGTCCGTGTCAGATTGAAGCGCCAGCGATGAAAGAAAGTCAACCGTTCGGTGGTTATATTTCCCAGCCTCCGCGATGATTTGGGTTATCAACACCTCTAAATCCGGTTTATTTTCAAACTCAGGTTGAAAATCAAGCCGATCAACCAGGGTCGCAACCTTGCTGGCCACATCCAGTGGTTGTATTTCGGCTTGTATTGTTTTAATCTGCCGGATCACCCCCTCCAAACGACGCTGCTCGGATCGGGGGATGTTGTCGATCGATACCAGACGGGCCTTTTGAAGTGCTTTTTTCAAGCTTAGTCTGTTTTCAAGCCCCCATTGCCTGAAGGCCTTGATTGTTTTTCGAGCCGGGCCTTCCTTGAATACATCCTTCACGGTTTCAAGGTCACCATACAGGGGCTTCCCCTCCAAAATGGTCAACAAAGATATAAGCTGACGCACCTTTCGATAGGGATACCGACGGCGGCGTTGAACCGTTTGAGAAGGAATCCCCATTTTCTGAAAAACATCCGTAAAGATTTCCCCTTGTCGTCCGGTTCGATAAAGAACGGTGATATCGCCAAAACCTCTTTCATCTGTTGTTACTTCATCCGCTACCCGACCGAGATCCAAATCATGATATCCGCGGCCTCCGATCAACTCAACGATTCGTTGGCCGATGGTTGCCGCTTCAGCCCTTTCGGTTGCGCACTCACAAATGTCAATTGTCCGAATTCCTTTTATCCCTGAGAAAAGAGGGTTTCCTTTGCGGGCTTTTAACGGATCGGTTGATTGAATCACCTGAGACGAGGCCTTCAAGATCGTTTCCGCGGACCGGTAATTTTGGTTCAGATCAATTTGTTTCGCTAAGGGAAAATCCTGAAGAAATCGTTGAAAAAAGCGAATATCCGCTCCCCTGAAGCCGTAAATCGCCTGATCCGGATCGCCGATGACGCATAATCCGGTGCCGCCTTCGGGAACAATCGCCCGAATAAACCGGTACTGCCCTTCGTTGATATCCTGATATTCATCGATATAAACATATTGATAGCCGGGGGGTCTAAACCGACCCTCCCGGTTATCACTTTCCAGGGATTTTACCACTTTGAAAATCAGGTCCTCGTAATCGCATACCCCCAGAACGGTCAATATGTTTTGATATTCCTTCGATACCGCCCCGACCTGTCGGTCAACCCCTTCACCCCGGCCGGAATCGATCTCTTCCACCGGCTGTATCTTTTGCTTGGCTGTCATGATCATCCGCCCGATGGTCTCAGGTTTTAAGACGATTGATTGGTCATCCTTACTTATCCGTTTATGTACCAGGGCGACGGCATCGGCCAGCAGCTCATCTCGGGCGATGTCATCAATAACGATGGGCGGGTTCTCCGGATGTCGTTTTCGCAACAAGTCAAGACAGAGGGCATGAAAGGTTGTCACTTTCGGAAGATTTTTTAATTTCGGTAATAGCCTTTTCAAGCGGGTTTGCATCTCTTCGGCCGCCTTGTTGGTAAAGGTTACGGCCAGTATCTGCTGGGGGGATACGTTTTTCTTTTCTATTAAATGGGCCATTCGGCAGGTGATGGTCCGTGTCTTTCCGGTACCCGGCCCGGCGGCAATGATCAGCGGCAAATCCCCGTGCGCAATCACCCGGCGCTGGGCCGGGTTAAGGAGCGATTTCATCTCCGTCGAGTTGGTGTTTTTAGGTTGGGAATTCTTCAGCCGGTTCCATTCAGCCGATCCGAATCTTGGGGATTTCGACCTTTTTAGCGACACGCTTGCCGGCTGATTTGAGTGTGCTTTCTTTTGGCGTTGCTTTTTAACACCTGTGTTCGCCGGAAAAAGTGATTTTTGGCCCATTAACTGCGCTTTTTCGTTTTCCCCGAAGATACGGATAGTTCCGAATTCTCCATCATAACCACCCTTCACCTCAATGCGACCAGCCCGCATTCGACTAATCGCCTCACCCAAGAGCGGGATGCTCGACTTTTTCTCGATGGTTTCGATCGGGTGGTGGATGAGAATTGAAAACTCATCACCTAAAGCAGACACCGCCGCCTGATACGCCGACTGAACTTTTTTTGAATTGCTGCCTACACTCAATACCTGGGAGAGAATATCTGCCAGAGGAACCAGCCGCTGATACGGATAAGCTTTGGGTGAGCGTCGGCCGGCTTCCTGGTCGGCCAGTGCTTCAACTCGGTATAGAACGCCTATCGTCATCGGTTTGCCACATTTCGGACAGATTCCCTGGGTTTGAGTGGTTTGCTCGGGCGTGAATCGTACGCCGCATTTTTTATGCCCATCCAGATGATACTTGCCCTTCTCCGGAAAAAATTCCAGGGTCCCTTTGAATAATTCCGGGTCACCCGACATTAGGGCTGCGCGAATGGCATCGTAAGATAAATCCGTGTCGAATTCATTTGCCTCACGACCGAGTTTCATTGGTGAATGTGCATCGGAATTGGAAACCAGGGTCATTCTATCCAGATCGGATACCCGCCAGTTCATGGCGGGATCCGAAGATAAGCCTGTTTCCACCGCAAAAATATATTTAGTGAGATCTTCAAAACATTCTTCCACCGTATCAAATCCTGATTTTGACCCAAGCAGAGAAAACCAAGGCGTCCATATATGAGCGGGGATAAACATGGCCTGCTCCGAAATATCCAGTACCATCTCCAAAAGATTCCGGGCATCCAGCCCAAGAATGGGCCTTCCATCTGATTTAATGTTTCCGATCCGGTCCAGGGCGGTGCTAAATTTTTCCGCTATACTCAAATCCGGCGCCAGAATCAGATTATGATTTTTCCGGGTTTTATCGTTCTTTTTATAAATATTGCTGATTTCAGTAGATAGAAGAAACCGGACCGGCTGAAGACAGGCTGGTGGAACCTGTTGGTCACATTTTTTTTCAATCTCATTTTTTAGCCGAAATAGACCCGGTTCGGACGGAATTAATTTTTCTTTTAATTCGGCCATCCACCCTGGATGCGTAAAGTCGCCGGTGCCGACCACAGTAATTCCCTTTTTTTGGGCAGCGATATATAAATTTTCGAGATCAAGGTTTTTAGCCGTAGCAATGGAATATTTGGAATGAACATGAAGATCGGCCATAAATTTCATTAATAAACCAGCCTTTTACCCATTTTAAAAATATTACTAAAGTTTTAAGTGAATAGACCAGAAATAGCTTGAAAATTTATACTAAATACGCTATATATATGCAAATTTTTAGATTGTGAATACAATATGTTGATTTTTATCCAATTAAGGTAATTAAACCTGATGGGAATACTATCATCCTCTGCATCAGTTGTGAGATATCGGGTAAAAGGGAAAATTAAAGAGCCCCTCTTGAATACCATTACCCAGGGACTCAATAAACACCGCATACATGAAATCGATAATAATTCCGAAGATAAAACCTGTGGCTGGACCTCATTTAAAAACCCTTATTTAGCCGATTTTTCAGGATCATCTTTTGTATTTGATCCGTATATCGTTTTTTCCCTGCGAATAGATAAAAAATCGATTCCTTCAAAAACCATCCAGAAACAATACGTGGCCGAGATCGCGCGCCGGTTTGCCAATAAAGATCAAAGCTATCTCTCCCGCTATGAGAAAAAAGAGATAAAGGACCAAATTATTGCTTCCTTGGGTATGAGAATTCCGGCGACTCCGAATATTTACGATGTGGTTTGGCTTCCTGAAAACTCAAATTTGTGGTTTTTTTCAACCTTAAAATCAGCCAATGAAGAAGTGGAGTCATTGTTTTTAAAATCATTCTCCCTTTCCCTTATCCGATTATTTCCTTACACGCAGGCATACTATATGGAAGGTTTTTCAGACCGGGAAAAAGATGGATTGAACAACTTGTCAGCATCAAATTTTTCTACATCGCAGAAAAAATAATAAGAGATCGTTTTAATGCTCGATATTAGTGTGGCTTATAGCCGTTTTCGATTTATCGGCCAGGAATTTCTTACCTGGTTGTGGTACCTGATCGCCACCGGTGAGTACACCGATATTCTCGATAAAGACGCAAATATCTCGGTTTCCATTGGTGACCGGATGGTACTGGAAAACAGACACTCAGAGGACATTGAATTCATTACCATAAAGGGAAATCGGGCCGACCTGAAAGAAGGCGTGGTCGCTTTAACCAAAGGGGCGCTGGTTGCAGAACTGAGTTTGGAGATTCTTGTGGATGATCAACCCTGGAAATTTACCCTGAAAGGGGAAAGTCTGGGTATGACCAACCTAAAAACACCCGCCACCGGACGTCCGGAAACGGCGGATGATATCGAAGGGGCTGTTTTGGAAAAAGTCCATCTTTACGAAACCGCCTTTCATATTACAGAACAATTTTACCATACCTTTATCAAACAACGAATAGGTGACGACTGGGACAATCAAATAAAAAAGAAGATCAAAACCTGGATCAAAACCCATCAATAAAAAATGATCAAAACACGGTTATAATGATGTCAATAAAATCATGGATATGCACAATACCCATTTTGTTGTTTAAAAAAATAATAGTTTAAACATCGAATAGTCCGAGTTATGCACATCTCATATTTAAGTATTACATCTATTATATCAGTTAATTATAATTTTATTGTCAAATTAATAGAGACTAATATTAATAATAAACTAATATATTATACTAATGAGGTATCCAATGAAGTTTACAATTTCCCGGGATGATATTTTGGGTGTCATGGCCAATGTCCAGGGGTTGACCGGACGAAAGAGTTCATTGGCCATTACCGCAACGGTATTGATTCAGGTTGAATCGGACCGGATTCGCGTCAGCGCCACTGATTTGGAAACCGGGTTTGAAGGGTTCTATCCTGCGCAGATAGAATCGGAGGGAACCATCGCCCTGAATTCCAGGAAACTTTTTGAAATTGTAAGAGATTTTCCCAGTAAAAAAATAAACTTTGTCAAAAAGGAAAACCGCTGGGTCGATATTGGTGATGACAATGTTAAATATCATATTGCCGGATTGGATCCCGGATCATTTCCGCAAAATCCGGTCTTTGATAAGATTGAGTTTTTTAATATCGATTCCACCTATTTTAAAAAAATGACCGATAAAACGGTTGGTATTATTGGTCCTGCGGATGACAAGCGGGCGCATATTCTTGGTGTGTATTTACATACAATTGCCGGTAATGATCGCAATGAGCTTCGCATGGTGTCGACGGATATCGGCAGACTGGCAAAGGTGGATTACACTTACGGAAAAAATATTCAACTACCATTTAAAGATGGAATTCTTATTCCCAAAAAAGGGTTGATGGAGGTATCAAAATTTTTAAATACAGATGGAATTGTAAAGATTGGTGTCTGCAAAAATCATTTTGTTCTTCAGAAAGAGGGAGAATCGTTTTTCATACGCCTCCTGGAGGGTGATTTTCCCCAATACGAACAAGCCATCATCAAAGACACTAAATTCGATATAATTTTTGATAAACAGTCTTTTTTATGGACCCTTAAAAGGATGTCGATTTTGGCGATTGATAAATACCCGGCCGTATTGCTTACCTTCAATAAGGGAAATTTGAACATTAGATCCACCAGCACTGAATTCGGTGATTCCAATGAAGACATGCCCGTCGAGTACAACCGCGAACCATTGGAAGTCGCCTACAATCCACGCTATTTAATTGAAACGTTGAATGTGATTGAAGGAGAAAAAGCAGTGATTAATATTCGCGGAAAGGATAATCCCTGCCTGATTGAGGAAGTAGAAGATAAAAATTATCTGGCCGCCATTATGGCGATGAAAGTCTAACCAAAGAAGCGAAAATAAAAATGAATGAAAAATATGATGCGAGTAGTATCGATGTATTGGAAGGTCTTGAGCCGGTCCGACTAAGACCCGCGATGTACATCGGAAATGTTGATGTGGAAGGGTTACATCATTTGGTTTACGAGGTTGTGGACAATAGTATAGACGAAGCCATGGCGGGCTTTTGTGATAACATTGAAGTGATGGTTCATGCCGATAACAGTATCAGTGTGACTGATAATGGTCGCGGTATTCCCGTGGATATACATAAAACCGAAAAAATTCCTGCCGTTGAAGTGGTGTTAACCAAACTGCATGCCGGCGGAAAATTTGACAATGAATCTTACAAGGTCTCCGGTGGACTGCACGGAGTTGGCGTTTCAGTGGTGAATGCCCTGTCCCTCTGGCTTGAAGTAGAAGTTTATTCGGGTGGAAGTATCTACCGGCAGTCTTATGAAAGGGGAAATAAAACCAGTGAGTTGAAAAAAAATGGAAAAACTAAAAAGAAGGGCACCAAAATTCATTTTTTGGCGGATCCTGATATTTTTACTACCACCCAATATAAATATGAAATTCTATTGCGTCGGTTGCGGGAGCTGGCATTTTTAAACAAAGGGATTAGAATTGAGCTTTCCGATGAGAGAACCGACCAAAAAGACAGTTTTTTATACAAAGGGGGGGTTGTTTCCTTTGTCAAATATTTGAATCGCCGACAAACCGAAGTTCACAAACCGATTTTTATCGAAGGAGAAAAAAACGACGCTCAGATCGAAGTCGCCATCCAGTACAACGGTGGCTTCAATGAAAAAATTTTTTCATTCGCCAATAATATAAATACGGTAGAAGGAGGATTTCATCTGATCGGGTTCAAGGCCGCGTTGACCAGAACTTTAAATCAATACGCCACCAATGGAAATTTGCCCAAAAATCTCAAGGTTAAAATCACCGGCGATGATGTTCGTGAAGGGCTGACGGCGATTGTCAGCGTCAAGATAATGAACCCCCAATTCGAAGGACAAACCAAAACCAAGCTGGGAAACAGCGAAATCAAAGGGTTGGTGGAATCGCTGATCAACGAGAAATTAAGTATCTTTCTAGAAGAAAACCCATCCGTGGCCAAAAAAATTATCGCCAAATCCGTGGATGCGGCGCGTGCCAGGGACGCCGCCAAGCGAGCCCGGGATATTGTCAGGAGCAAGGGTTCTCTGTTAGATTCAACCCTGCCGGGAAAATTGGCCGAGTGCCAGGTGTCCGACCCGAGCTTGCGGGAGATCTATCTCGTTGAGGGCGATTCGGCCGGTGGTAGTGCCAAGCAGGGAAGGGATCGTAAATTCCAGGCCATTTTACCGCTGAGAGGTAAAATTTTAAACGTTGAAAAAGCGCGGTTCGACAGGATTTTAAAAAGCGAGGAAATTAAAAATATTATCACAGCCCTGGGAACCGGAGCGGGAACCGAGGAATACGATATTGAAAAAATCCGGTATCAAAAAGTCATCATCATGACCGACGCCGACGTGGACGGATCCCATATCCGAACCCTCTTATTAACGTTTTTTTTCAGGCAGATGCCGGAAATCATCGAAAAAGGGTTCTTATATATTGCCCAACCCCCACTCTACAAAGTGGGAAAAGGGAAAAAGGAAATGTATTTAAAAAAAGAGGTGGACTATCGGGACTACCTTTTAAAAAGAATTTGCGAAAAAAAAGAGCTAAAGATTGGAAACAACGGGACTGTTTTAAACAACCACCAGTTCTACCTGTTTATCGGGGATTTATCTGATTACATGAATGCCATCAATCAGATGCGAAACCGAGGAATACCTAAAGACCTGGTGAAAAGATTGATCCAAGCTGGAGTGGAAAATAAAAAGTTCCTCGAAGACAGGGATAAAATGGACAAACTCACCAAAACATTGACCGAAAATGGATATGAAGTGCCGCCACCGGTCTTTAACCATGAACGCAGTGTTTATGAAATAATGGTAAAACCATCTCAAACGATTAAAGAGAAAGCACTGTTTTCCCAGGATGCCATCGTGCCGGAACAACCGGTTAAAATAGGAAAATCGTTTGTCTATTCCGGGGATTACCAGCAATGCTTAATGATTTCTAAAAAAATCTCCCGCTACGATTTTCCGCCGTTTTCTGTCTATTCACCAGAAAAAGAAGATGACTCCGTTGAGATGAAAAACAAGGAATCGTTGCTTAATTATCTTGTCGACGAAGGCAAGCGGGGCGTTTCGGTTCAGCGGTACAAAGGTTTGGGCGAGATGAACCCCCATCAATTATGGAATACCACCATGAATCCGGAAAAAAGAACCCTGCTCCAGGTAAGGGTTAAGGATGCGGTCGACAGCGACGAAATTTTTACCGTTCTCATGGGAGAAGAGGTCGAACCCCGCCGGGAGTTCATTCAGAGCAATGCCTTGGAAGTGAGCACCCTCGATATATAAATAATTTATTAAAATTGAATAATTTGCCAAGGAGGTATCCCATGAAAAAAACAATTTTTATGGTTTTACTGGCAATTTTTCTAACGACCACAGTTGGTTGTATTGGTGTCCAGGGTGGAAGCGACGTTGTTAAGCCCGAACAAACCCTTGGCCAAGAGTTAATCGATTTGAAAAAAGCCAAAGAGGATGGAGCTATCACCAATAAGGAGTACGAAAAGTTAAAAAAGAAGCTCCTGGATCAATACGAATAATTTTAATATCAGTGTTAATACTGACAAAAAAGCGCAGGTGTTGAAAAGCCATTAAGAATACGAGCACAGTAAACTCTGATGGTACTGTTACCACTGGAGGCACAACGACAATGTCTGGTTACACTATAATTAAAGCTGATTCTATTGAGACGGCACTGGAGATTGCAAAAGCTTGCCCGTTTCTTGATATTGGCGGTTCCCTTGAGGTGTCGGAGTTAGTACAGATGCCAGGCTAAAAATGAAATAATTAATCAATATGCAGGTTTTGAAAAAACTTTTTGAATAAAATGGGTAAAAGAGATAACCATGGAGATAAATTCACCTAAATTTAAACAAGAAGGAGCTAAAAATGGCAGAAGCAAAAGGATTGAGTAAGCCGGTAAAGCTGAACAATGAGTTGGCAGAGCTATTGGGAGCAACAGCGCTTCCCAGGACGGAGATCACCAAAAAACTATGGGATTATATTAAGGCGAATAAACTTCAAACAAAGACTGAAAATGGAAAGCCCGAGAACGCGGGAAAGTTCATTGTGGCTGATGCTAAATTGCTCCCGCTCTTCAAAAACACAAAATCCAAAAGCAAGTCCGGCAAGGTCACTGACTTTACAAATCTGAAAGAAGGCCAGACGATCAACATGATGCAACTGGCCGCTGTTGTCGGTGCAAACATAGAATAAGCGTTAGGTGTCGGGCCTGCATATGAACAATGCCGGCCCGACATCGCCCCGAATAGACGCTGTGGTAATTTGAGCGCTAGCACGTACCACCGCGACCGCCTGATTCGAGAAGCACAGGGCAACCTGATGGGCCGTGTCGCAGGGGCGATTTCTTTTGGTTCGTTTTCTTTGTCGCAAAAGAAAATGAACATTTAAACGTAATCATGCCAAGCGGCTTCATTGGGGCGCAAAGGTTAATTAGTGCCCTCTCCAACAATTGTTTTTTTTAAAGATGGGCACTTGGTGACGTTTCCAATTCAGAAATGAGGATTTTTGTCCAAGGTCAAGGAAAACAAGAGATTGCGCGGAGGCATACTGTGGTATGCAGCACAAGCGATCCCGCCGATTGATGCCGAGAGTGGGCAAAAAAACCATTTATGGATGGAAACTAGTTAAATGGCTACTTTTTCTCTAACCGGATCGGTTGAATCTACCCGGGTCCTCCACCAGAGGGGGAAGGTTTAGGTCGATACTAACCATCAATATTTATTGAAAATAAGCAAAATTATCATTATTAAGTCACTTGGAGTCAACGGATAAGTGCAACGGCCAATGTCATTCAGTCAATTCTAATTTAAACAAGATAAACAATGAACAGGAATGACTATGAAAGTGATTGAACCCCATATCGATATTTTACACCTGCCCGACGGCGAAACGATTTTAAAACACCTCGAACTGGCAGCCAGGACCTGTTACAAATCGGAAGACAAGATAAAAAATGGATCGGCAGCCGGTTTGTTAAAAGGGCTGATCAAGTCGGGTCACCACAGCATCCTTGAGCATATCAGCATCACGGTTCGTATTGTCTGCGACCGGGGCATTACCCATGAAATCGTACGACACCGGATCTGTTCCTTTAGCCAGGAAAGCACGCGTTACGCCAATTATGCCAAAGAAAAATTCGGCCACGAAATTACCGTAATTCGGCCCTTTTTCTGGGAAACAAATTCGGACGAATATCGTCAATGGGCATCGGCGATTCGGGCCACCGAAAAAGCGTACCTGAACCTGATCGCAATGGGTGCTTCCGCCCAGCAGGCGCGCAGCGTGTTACCCAACAGCTTGAAAACAGAGATTATTGTCACTGCCAACATCAGGGAATGGAGACATATTTTTAATCTGCGCTGCGATCGCGCCTCACACCCCCAGATCAGGCAGATCATGCTGCCATTGCTGGATACTTTTAAACGGAAAATTCCGGTATTGTACCAGGACCTTCACGATAAATATCAAAAAGAGATCGCAGATTTTTCGAACAAAGCTCCGATCAAAGTAAATGTAGACTGATCGGCTTAACCGCAGGTGGCCTTTTTGGCCGATCAACCGGAGATGAATTCGTATTTCCGGTCAACCCAACCAACCATCCTCTAAAAAATCTTCATAAAAAGCCATCTGCGAACGGCATCAATGATTGAAAACTTGTTCAATGGATGATACAGACAGGGCCGGATTTACATCATTTGATAGAAAAAGCTCGGAAGCCAGGTTGCTCCGGACAATACGAACCCGTCTAATACAAAGCAAGGGAACGGATTATGGAAAAGATCTTGTTCAGTTCTTGGGAGGGAAAAGTTATCGATAATCGGGGAAAAGACCCGGACACCTATGATGAGGTGAGCAATATCGACCTGCCTGAATATTTCAAGGCCGAGCAAAAAATAAAAGCATTGATCGGATGGTACGGGATTGTCTTACGAGACGACCAGGTCGATGTGGTCGATTTATGTCGAGCTTACATGGAAGCGGTTCATCAGCACTCGTGCGGCAAATGTATTCCCTGCCGGCGCGGAACCGGCATCATGGCGCAAACATTGATAAAAATATGTCAAGGAAAAGGTCAAAAGAGCGACCTTGACACCCTGAAGACACTGGCCGAAACGGTGAGCGCCACTGCCAAATGCGATATCGGGCAGTCCGGCCCCCTGCCTGTAATGCATGCAATTGATCATTTTAGAAATGATTTTCTCCAGGTAATTTCTGCCGGTAAACCCATTGATTCGGGTATGTACCGATCCAGGATAACCGCCCCTTGCATGGATGCCTGTCCTATTCATCTGGATATTCCCACCTATGTGGAACATATCAGGGAAGGAAAATTTACCGAATCATTGGATGTGATTCGGGAGCGACTGCCACTCCCTGGTATTGTGGGACGGGTCTGCGTGCGGCCCTGCGAGGAACATTGTCGCCGGGCAACGCTAGACGAGCCGGTTTCAATCAAATACTTAAAACGGTTTGTGGCTGACCATGAACTGGCCCTGCACAAAGGTCCTGAATATACGGTGAAACCATCGAAGAAAACCGGCAAGGTCGCCATTATCGGAGCCGGCCCGGCGGGTGTGACCTGCGCTTTCCATCTGGCTCAGAGTGGGCACCAAGTCACCATTTACGAGCGGCTGGGAGAGCCGGGCGGCATGTCGGCCATGGGGATCCCGGATTATCGGTTACCTCGTCCCATCCTACGTGGTGAGGTGGAACAGATTCAAAAAATGGGCGTCGAGATCAATTACAACACTAAAATTGGAACAGACATCATGCTGGCCGATTTGATTGATGGCCATGATGCGGTTTTTATCGGGGTCGGCGCCCAGGGCAGCAGCTCCATGCGCGTTAAGGGGGAAGATGACGGCTACAAAGGGTTTATACCTGGTGTTCAGTATTTACTCGACATAAACGAAGGTCGCGATCCATACCCTGAAGGTAAAAGAGTCGTGGTTATCGGAGGTGGCAATGTGGCCATCGACTGTGTTCGCTGTTCTTTCCGCATTGGCAAGGAAGATGTCAACCTGGTTTACCGTCGGACAAGAAAGGAAATGCCTGCCGATGAGGTCGAGATCGTCGATGCCGAGGAAGAAGACGTCCAGTTTCATTTTTTAACCACGCCGGTGCGCATTCTGGAAGAAAACGGGGTCGTCACAGGATTGGAATGCATCCGGATGGAACTGGGCGAGCCGGATAAGAGCGGCCGCCGCCGACCGGTGCCGATCGAGGGGTCCGAGTTTGTTTTCGATTGCGATACGGTGGTTCCGGCCATCGGTCAGCGAACCGATATGTCCCTGCTGGAAGGGGTTGAAGGGATTGAAACCACCGCCTGGGGAACGATCGTGGTCGATGAAGTTACCAAGCAGGCTTCCCACGAAAAGATATTTTCCGCCGGAGATTGCGAGACCGGTCCCGGTGCGTTAATCACCGCTTGCGCCGGTGGAAAACGGGCGGCGGAAAGTATCAGCTGTTTAATTAACGGCAAGCCCATAACGCCAGACCAAAATGAGTGTTTCGACATCCTGTTTAAGAAAGTGCGTGTTTTTGATAAAGACGAACAAATGCCCATGCTGGGCGGACAAGAGCGCAAGCATCTCGAGATGATGTCCCCGGAAACTCGCAAATTCACCTTCGAAGAAGTGGAAAAAGGGTTTCCCAATATGGATGCGATTGCCGAAGCGCGGCGCTGTTTACGTTGTTATCGGATCGCCACGGTGGCTGTGTAGCTTTGTGAAAAAGGTATGCCGCGCGTCTAAAAAAACATGACCACGCCGGTGATGAAACTTTTTGCGACCCCATCATCACTTTCGCGCCGCCTACCGGACCCACCTGGTTGCCTTGAATTCTTTGGATCTTCGAAACGCACGAAAGGGGTTGGGTGATCGTTCTCTAATTTTCGTGCCTTTCGCGTTTTTCGTAGTTACCTCTTCCAATCCCATATTCGATCTTCGCCGCTTATTTTTTCATCATGGCAAAGGGGTTAGTGGCCCCGCGGTATAGCCTTGATCTTTTGTGAGTTTTTCCAAGTGGACGATTCGTCGGCGGTTTTCCGGATGAGAGGCGAAATAATGGCCCCACCGGCCTGGATCCTGGTCTTTGGACATTTTCGAGAAAAAAGCGGTAGCGCCAGTCACATGACCAAAAGCGCACTGTAGTGTTTCAAGCCCAAAGGCATCGGCGTAGGCCTCTTGTTTGCGGGAGAACCCCATCTCGGTGACATTCAGCCCCCGGGAAAGAAGGTTTCCAGCCGCGTTATCCGATCCTAAAAGTACCACAGACATCGTTAGCAATACCAAACCCCGCCCGAGCCCTTTGAGATGGTCCCGGTGGGCATAGTGCCCAAGTTCGTGGCTCAAGATAAAGACCAGTTCATTCTCCGAGGAGACCTGTTCCAGCAATCCGCTAAAGACGAGAATATGGCCCCCGGGCAGGGCGGCCGCATTGATCGCCTCCGATTCGACGATATGTACCTTAAAAACGTAGGGAAGATCTGTGCAGCGGGATTGAAGATCGTCGACCAAAGACTGAACATATGGCTGTTGTTCATGAGCCTCGGCCGACTTTTTAAACGTACGTATAAATGGATCAGCGAGTTTTTTTTCAAGGTCAATGGAGATCCGCGGCGCGATCAGGTCGACGGCAAATCCCAAGAGGACATAAATCCCCACACCGATAGCCAGCAGGCCGCCCACCAGCACGACCAGATCTTTCAACGGGGAAGTTGGAGTGACGTTAACGTTGGTTTTCAGGCGCCGCGGGGTATACTTCATTAAGCCGCTTTGGAGAGCCTCACGGCACAGACTTTAAACTCCGGAATCCCGGAAATCGGATCGAGTTTAGCGTTGGTTAGTTTATTTGCCGCCGCCCGGGCGAAATGGAACGGGATAAAAACAGTACCGGTCACAGCCTTATCCGAAACAGCGATTCGTGCGGAAATTTTTCCCCGACGAGAGGCAATTTCGACCAAAGCGCCGTCTTCAACCCCAAACTGTTCTGCATCCTTGGCGGAGATTTCCACGAAACAGTCGGGAGCGCATTCGTTTAACCCCTCGCTTTTCATGGTCATGGTACCGGTATGGTAGTGGTACAACACCCGACCCGTGGTTAGGTAGAGCGGATATTCGTCATCGGCCTGCTCGGCCGGCGGGATCCAGTCGATACCGTGAAAAACCCCCTTCCCCGATGTGAATTGCCCGATGTGGAGGATAGGTGTCCCGGGGTGATCTTCGGTGGGACAGGGCCAGTGCAGTCCCTGGGCGTCAATTCCGGCATAGCTGATCCCGGCGTAAGATGGTGTTACTTTCCGGATTTCCTTGAAGATATCTTCGGCACTAGCGATCCCCATATTATAACCCATACGGGCTGAAATATCGGCGATGATTTGCCAGTCATCCCGGGCCTCACCCGGCGGGGTGACCGCTTTTCTGACTCGTTGGACCCGACGCTCGGTGTTGGAAAACGTTCCGTCCTTTTCGGCAAAACAGCAGGAGGGCAGCACCACATCGGCCTTTTGGGCAGTCTCGGTCATAAAAATATCCTGAACCACGAGAAAATCTAAATTTGCAAAGCTTTTTTCGGCATGGTTCAGATCGGGATCGGATACCAGCGGATTTTCACCAATCACATACATCGCTTTAAGGTTTCCCTCGTGGGCCGCCGGGACCATCTGGGTTGCTTTCATGCCGGGCTGATCCGGTAATCCGGTCACGGCCCAAATTGATTCCATTTTAGCGCGGGAGGCCGGATCGATCACTTTCTGGTAACCGGAATATACATCCGGCAAATCACCCATGTCACAGGCTCCCTGGACATTATTTTGGCCCCGAAGCGGATTGACGCCACCCCCCTCGACACCCAAAAAGCCGCAAAGCATGGACAGGTTGGCCAGGCATTTAACGTTATCCGTCCCGGAAATATGCTGGGTGATCCCCATGCAATATATGATACTACCAACTTTGGCTCCGGCATACATCCGGGCCGCGTCTTCTATCTGAGTGGCCGGGATGCCGGTGATCTCCTCCACGTGCGCGGGGGTATACTTTTCGACCGTATTTTTAAGTTCATCAAATCCCGCGGTGCGTGCATCGACAAAATCATGGTTGTAAAGGTCGTCGCGAATAATCACGTGGATAAAGCCGTTGATCCAGGCCACATCGGTCCCTAAGTTGGGGCGCAGGTATTGATGGGCGAACCCGGCGATCTTGATCCGGCGGGGATCCACCACGATCAGTCGAGCGCCATTAAAATGAACGGCCCGTTTGACGAAACTGGATAGCACCGGGTGGTTTTCGGTGGTGTTGGACCCGGTAATCAGGATGACCTCGGCTTTTTCAATACAGCCGATGGTATTTGTCATGGCGCCACTGCCGAATGCTGCGGCCAGACCGGCCACGGTGGAGCTATGTCAGAGCCGGGCGCAATGATCCACGTTGTTGGTTTTTAGAACCGCTCGGGTAAATTTCTGGGCCAGGTAATTCTCTTCATTGGTGATTCTGGCGGAAGATAAAACGCCGATGCTGTCGGGCCCGTTTTGATCTTTTATGGTTCCCAGGCGCTGGGCCACCAGATCGAGAGCCTCATCCCAGTCGGCCTCCACGAGCTCACCGTTTTTTCGTATCAATGGCCGAGTGAGACGGTCGGATGAATGAATAAAGTCATATCCGAAGCGACCCTTAACGCAAAGGCTGCCGAAATTGGGCACGGCCCCTTCCGCACCGGTGACTTTCACCACTTGATCGTCTTTGACATGCAGGTCGAGTTGGCACCCCACTCCGCAGTAGCTGCAGGTCGTTCGTACTTTCTGGGTTTCCCATTGGCGCACGCTATAACGGGAATTTTTTTCCACCAGCGCACCCACGGGGCAAACCTGGACACATTCACCACAAAAGACGCAATCAGAATCTTTTAGGGGACGATCGCCGCTGGTAATGATTTTGGTCCGGGAGCTTTGATATCCGAAATCGATAGCGTTATTTACCTGAACCTCGTTACATGCCTGGACACAGCGCCCACACTGGATACAACGGGCGAAATCCCGTACTATAAAAGGGTTCACCGTTTCCATAGGGTAGGGTGATTTGATCCGCTCAAATCCCTCGCCGGACACCTGATACCGATAAGCCAGGTCCTGCAGGCGACAATCGCCCCAGACCGGACATAGTTCGGCATGATCATCATCTTTTTGAACGGTTAGCTGGAACTGGGCCCAATCCGTGGTATCCGGGCCTCGAATGGCACAATTATGGTTGCCCGACGAAAGCATCAGCTGGATGATCAAACGGCGAGCCTCCACAACCCTTGCCGATTCGGTCTTGACCGTCATGTTGTCATCGGCCGGTGTGGCGCAGGCTGGCAGGAGGTTTCGGGCTTCGGCCACCTCCACCACGCAGACACGGCAGACGCCGGTGGGAGAGGCTCCTTTTAAGTGACACAACGTCGGGATATCGATGCTGTTCCGTCGGGCCACATCCAAAATGGTTTCACCGACCGAAAAAGATAATGGGTTACCGTTAATGGTCATCGAGTGTTGGGATTCCATGCCGGCCTACGCTCCTTGATTTAATTAGTTTCCATCCATAATTAGAAACACCATAAAATGCCCAGCATTTGAAAAACAATTAATGGGTCGGCACTATTTAATAAAAGGTGTTTCGGTAACTATTTTTTGACCCCGGTAGGTATTCAAGCGATCATTTCTGTGTATTTTTTTCTTTGCGTGTCCCTTAGCGGAATCAGCCAGTTTTGTCAACGGACCAATCTTAAAGGCTCGCGCAAAAATAACTTCACATTTAATCCGGCGATCCATCCCGCCTGGATGCGTTGCGAAGGTTCAGAATATACGTATATTCTTACACTTTCGCGCCTTGCCAGCCGGGTGTTTCGACATCTAAAATTATGAATTAATTTTTGTGCGAACCTTCAGGGACGGGGATTGAGTGGAGATCGAATGTCACGGGTTGTTTGCGAAAAAAACCATACAGCCAGGCACCAACAATAGCGCCGCTAAAACTACCGGCAATATCGGCCAGTAGATCCAATGGGTCGCTGGATCGTGAGGGAACGTAGTGCTGATGAATTTCATCGCTGACGCCATAAAGGGCGGCCGAAAGAAAGCTGACCCATATGAGGAGATTTTTACGGTGGGAAAGAGAAAAATTCCCATTGTAGGCCCGGAAAAAAAGGAAACCAAGCAAGGCCCAAGCGGCAAAATGAAGGAATTTATCGATCAAAGGAAACTCGGGGATCAGATCGGGAAAGGGCCGTGATGATTGGATAAAAATCAACATGCAGAAGACGATAACCGGCATCCAATGGGTGAGAAAGCGTTTAATCGGTAAAAATCTCCAGGTCAAGTGCGCGGTTTTGGATGTGGGCCAACGCGTTTTTAACAAAGACATCCCGGTCGATCCCGTGGTGCACTTTCCCATCCAGGGTCCGCACCGAAAAAGTACCCGATTCTTTCTCCTTGGGGCCCAAGATAATGATCAGGGGGATGTACTGAAGTTGGGCCTCTCTTATTTTTCGATTGAGGCTTTCCGAGCGGTCGTCGACTTCCATCCGCAAACCGGTCTCCTGAAGCGAGACACGCACGTCATTTGCCCAGGGGGCCAACTCATCATTTATAGGCAGAAAAATCACTTGGACCGGTGCTAGCCAGAGAGGAAGTTTACCGGCGAAATGCTCGATCAAAATTCCGAGAAACCGTTCAATGGAACCATAAATCGTCCGGTGGATCATGATGGGCCGGTGTTTTTCGTTATCCGCCCCGATATAGGAAAGATCAAAGCGCTCGGGCAGCGACATGTCGAGTTGAATCGTGCCGCATTGCCAGGTCCGGCCCAAGGCATCTTTGATATGGGCATCAATTTTAGGGCCGTAAAAAGCACCGTCCCCCTCGTTTAATTGATAATCCTGACCATATGCTTCCAGGGCCGACCTAAGCCCTTCCGTAGCCTCTTCCCACTGCGCGTCGGTTCCGATGGATTTTTCCGGACGGGTGGACAGCTCCAGATGGAACCCCAGACCAAAGGCGCTGTAGATTCGGTTCACCAGCTGCAGAGTCCCGACGATTTCTTCTTTGATCTGATCCGGCGTCATGAAAATATGGGCATCGTCCTGGTGAAAGGTCCGCACGCGAAACAGACCTGACAGCACCCCGCTCAATTCGTGACGGTGCACCAGGCCGATCTCGGCGGCGCGAATGGGCAGATCCCGATAAGAATGCGGATGGGTTTTAAAAATCAGCATGCCGCCGGGGCAATTCATCGGCTTGATGGCATAGTCGTCCTCGTCGATCTGGGTGAAATACATGTTTTCACGGTAATTCTCCCAATGGCCGCTCTGCTCCCATAAAGTGCGCTTCAGGATGATGGGCGTTTTGGTTTCCACATACCCGGCGGCACGGTGTTCCTCTCGCCAGTAGTCAATCAGCGTATTCCAGACCACCATCCCCCTGGCGTGGAAAAAAGGCATCCCCGGTGCCGCGTCATGGAAACTGAACAGATCGAGGGCGGTGCCGATTTTTCGGTGGTTGCGCCTTTTGGCTTCTTCAATAAATTTCAGGTGCTTTTTCAACTCTTTTTTATCAAAAAAGGCGGTTCCGTAAATGCGTTGAAGCTGAGCACGGGTCTGATCGGCCCGCCAATAGGCGCCGGAAATTTTCATCAACTTAAACGCCTTGATAAAGCCGGTATGGGGCACATGGGGCCCCCGGCAGAGATCGGTAAATTCACCCTGTTCATAAAATGAGATGGTTCCGTCTGCCAGTGCGGATATCATTTCCGTCTTGTAGGGCTCTTCCTTATAAAAGCTCAGGGCCTCCGGTTTGGACACTTCCTGACGGACGATGGGCAGCTTGGCTTTGACGATTTTTTTCATTTCAGCTTCGATTTTTTCAAAATCGTCTTTTGACACCGGTGGCATATCGATGTCGTAGTAAAAGCCGTCTTCCACCACCGGACCGATGGTGAGCTTGGCGTCTTTGTAAAGGCGTAAAATCGCCTGGGCCATGACATGGGCGGCGCTATGGCGCATGATTTGAAGGCCTTCGGGATCCCGGGTGGTGATTAATCGCAGCGTGGTGTCGTGATCGATGGGATGATTTAAATCCACAACCGTGCCGTTCAGAGCCATCGCCACGGCGTTTCGGGCCAGGCCCTCCGATATGCTTTTAGCTACATCCAAACCCGACAAAGGGTTCTCATACTGTTTTACGCTTTCGTCTGGAAATGTTATGGAGATCATGTTTTCCACCACATGAAAAATAATGGTTAATTGTCAGAGGGCAGCCAGGTTCGTTCTGTTTTGGATCTGGTTGGCCCTGTTTGTAAAGGTTAGAAATTAAGGTATATATCCTTCTTGGTCAAGGAAAAATATCCGCTTAACCATCCAAGGTGATATGGGTTAATGGGAAAATATTCTTACGTAGCCGATGATGCGACCCTCAAAGAAGTTGTCCGCAAGCTGAGAGGCGCTAACGCAGTGGCCGTGGATCTGGAAGCCGACTCCATGTTTCATTATCAGGAAAAGGTCTGCTTGATTCAAATGGCTCAAAATGATTATCGCTGGGCCATTGACCCACTGCAGATAAACGATATGACCCCACTGCAACCGGTATTTGCCGATAAATCCGTCGAGAAAATTTTTCACGGTGCCGATTATGATATCCGCTCACTTTACCGGGATTTTGGGATAGAGATAAATAACCTGTTCGATACCGAGCTGGCCAGCCGTTTCCTCGGGGTTGTCCAGACCGGATTGGCCAGTGTGCTGGCGGACCGGTTCGATGTTCATGTGGATAAAAAATTCCAAAAAAAAGACTGGTCCAGAAGACCCCTGCCAAATGAGATGCTGGACTATGCGATGGGAGACGTTACGCACTTGGTTGCACTGGCCATTATACTAAAAAAGGAATTAAAAATTGTATCACGTTACGAATGGGTTAAACAGGAGTGCCGGCTGTTGACCCGGGTTCGCCCTCCGGAGCCGGATCAACAACCGTTATTTATGAAATTTTCAGGAGCGGGAAAGTTGGACCGGCGAAGTCTGGCGGTTCTGGAAGCGGTATTGGCCGTTCGTGACCAGATTGCCCGCAAAAAGGATCGACCGGTTTTCAAAATCATGAGTAGCAGATCGATCCTCCGGATTGCCATGGAAAAACCGACCCATGGGGCCGGGTTGAAAAAGTCCAGAGCCTTGAGTAATAGACAGATCGACATGTATGCCCCAGATATTCTTGCGGCGGTAAGACGAGCCATGGCTCTTCCAACGGAGGCGTTACCGGTTTATCCACGGAATAAAAAGCCAATTGTTGATTCAAATCTGGCTCGACGAATTAAAGCGCTGAAAACCTGGCGGGGGGGTATCGCCAAAACCCTTAATATGCCGGCTGGTCAACTCATAAACAACACCCTGATAACCTCCATTGCGGCGTTAAACCCAACAGATAAATCGGTATTAATGACCATCGATAGCATTAGGGCCTGGCAGGTCGACGCGTTTGGTGATGATCTGCTGAACGTATTAAACAGCAGACCCTGGACAAAGGATGAAAAATGACAGCGAGTGCCATGGAAAAACTGACCGGTTATCAAAAAAAATATCTGCGCGGGTTGGCCCATAAATTAAAGCCGGTGGTGATGGTGGGCCAGAAAGGCGTTACGCCCGCGTTATTTAAAAGTGTCGAAGCGGCTCTGATAGCTCACGAGCTCATCAAAGTCCGCTTTGTCGAAAACAAGGAGCGGGAGCAAAAAACCCGGATCACCACCGAAATCACCACTCAAACGGGTTGTGAAATCGCCGGAGCCATCGGCCACACGACAATTCTATATCGACCGCACCCCGAGACGGGCAAACGACGGATTATTTTACCCAGACAATCTTCAAATCATTTGTAAACATAAAACCCCAAAAATATCGTGGCAGAATTGATGGAAACACCGTTCTCGTTTTTCTCAGATAATCTAAAAATTGAAGCCCTGGTGGAAATTAACTCACCGCGAAAGGGTATTATCATCACCCATCCCCACCCGCTGTATGGTGGAGACATGCACAATCCGGTGGTTGATACGATTCGGAAAGTGTATCGGGATAAAGGATATACGACGCTGAGATTTAATTTTCGGGGAACCGGGCATAGCGAGGGAAGGTACGACGACGGGCTCGGCGAGCAGATCGATGTCCGTGCAGCGGTGGAAGTTTTACGGGCTGAGGGTATGGAACAGATTGTCCTGGCGGGTTACTCGTTCGGTGCCTGGGTCAATGCCCGCACGGTCGCTTCCGGTTTAAAAATCCACCAGATGTTGATGGTTTCACCACCGGTGGCCATGATCGACTTTTCCGATATCGGTTTTTTGGGTGGCCTGGAACTGGTGATTGCCGGCGGCCGGGATGATATTGCCCCGGTAGAGGAGGTTGAAAAAATGATGGAAACATGGAACCAAGCCGCCCGCCTGGAGGTAATCGAATCGGCGGATCATTTTTACGGCGGTTACCTCAACGATCTCGCGGTTGTATTGTCTTTAAGTTCGCCCGAAAAAAACATGCATAGAAAACCCGATAACCGAGAATGAAAAAAGATCTATCGCTGACGCTGGGGTGCATATAAAACCATCGCATATTTATCAGTGCGAATTTTGGCGTTGACAGGTAAAATCCAGTCGAATATATATAATTTTATCATTAAATTAAATAAGTTGTCATGCTTTTACTTTTTTACGGACGCAATAAACAAATGCGTCCAAGATTCAAGACAAAAAAAGGAGCGTTTATCCGTGAATAAATTTTCCGCCATGGTGCAAGAAAATGATCTTGTGCGGACATTGATGGACAGCCTCCCCTGCGGTGTGATGATTCTGGACCACCAGGCCCATGTAGTGACCGTCAATAAATCCCTTGAAAAAATCTTTGGGCCAGCTTCCCAGATCGCCGGAAAAGGGGCTGGCCAATCAATCGGGTGTGTCTGGACCTTGGGCCAGGCGAATGGATGCGGCCACGTGGAGGCTTGTACTGTTTGCAAAATGCGTGGGATGATTTTATCCGCCGTCAACGGAAAACAGGTGATCAATGAATATAAAGGGCGGACAGGTTTCATTAAAAGTTGTAAATAATGTCCTTCCGAGTCCTGGTACCGCTACCGGTTTCTAGTGGCAAAGGCATGAGCATGGCCACTCAAACAACCCAATAAAACCAAAGCTCCCGTTAATCCAATATCGAAGGGAACTCCCTGGATGACATGTGGATCGTGTAAGACATCTGGCCCCGGGTGCACGAAACACCTGACGACAGAAAAGATTGAATCTGCTCTAACAATCCACACCCCTTTACGCATTGGGGCAAATCTTCTTTCATGGGGCAACCCCGGCATGGACTTTTCATCAGGCAGCCAACCTCAAAATCGAACAGATGTGAAATATCAAGTCTTCGATTCATGGACATATCCTTTTTTTGTAAACTTGTTGCACGTGGGCTGTTAATGGTTACCAGTTTGTGGCGATGAGTGCGTGGGTTGTGTGAATTTCGCAGGCTAAGATAGTATTTTATTAAATATTCTCAGCCATTTTCCCTGCTGCCTGCACACAGAGATCATTTTCACGGGCATTCATCCGGCTTAAACCCATCAGTTGGGGTGGTTACAAAGACCAATGATCTGAAGATAAGTCGAACTTGATAGCTTTTTTTCCGGTAAATACAATTCGGTCAGCATGCCCGTTGAGGATCTTAAAAAAGGTATAAATGCCAAATGGATCGAGATGCTGTAACCCATCCGTGTGAATGTAGATTTTTAACGTGTCGTCAGATTTATCCTTAAATAGATTGAGCAGTTCGTGCGCCGAAGATCCGTCGAAATCACGATACAATTTCAGGTGAATGCCGTCTTTGGATCGATAATCGTTAATTCGAAAATTGGGTGCCATTAGTTGATCCCCTAATGTAAGGCTTCAGGATAAAAATGAGGTTTACTGGTTTTGCGCTCAATTCTTTTCATAAAGCCCTGATATGTAAATACGAAGAATCTAGTATGAATAATTAATTCTGAATATTGAATAGGTCAAGATGAGTTAAATATGGGGATAATATGGGGAATAAACCAATATTATGAAAGGGATGAAAGAAAGGTTGAAAGATTTATCTGTTTGTTATTGATACCAATTTTTTTTCTGATGTTATGCCGATGGAAATCGATGGTACTGGTTGCCAAATTCATCGTCTCGGCTATTTCCTTGGTGGTTTTACCCTGCCTGATCAAATTGATCACCTGCATTTCAGTGGGGGAAAGCTTAAAATACTTGGCGGATATACTGCGCACAAAAGGGGAAATGATTTCGTTTAAATTAGATTCGATAAGGTCTATGTAAGCCTTTTCTTTGTTTCCCAATCTTTGTCTATTTTTTAGCTTTCCCAAATAGGGCAAAACCATCAATTTAGTATTTAATAACACCTTCTCTTCAACTTCAATTTTATCTATCTCTCTTTGTTTCAGCAAAACCCTCATGGCGGCGTTTGCGTCTAAAAGATTGGCCGTCTTCAATTTTAATTGTTTATTGACTTCTTGCAACGCAAGGGTTCGATCTTCAACTCGCTTTTCCAAATTGCCATGAGCCATTTTCAATGCTTTTTCAATCTGCATGCGATCACTAATATCAACAAAAGTAATTGCCACTTGACCGTCTTTTGGCATAAATACCGAAACCCGAAAATATCTATCCAGCTCTTGAAAATAGTTTTCAATCTCAATGGGTTTACCTTTTAGAGCAACCTTTTCAAAGTTTCGAAGCCAGTACCACTCTGTTTCAGGAAAAATTTCCAACAGAGTTTTTCCAATCACCTGATCTTTTTGCTTGCCAGTATAACGTTCAAAGGACGGATTAACCTCGATGTAGCGGTAATCATCCGGTTTGCCCTTTTTATTAAAAATTACTTCAAACAACACGGAAGCGCCAACCATTTGATTGAACATCAGTCTGAATTTTTCTTCACTCTCTTTTAGCACCTCCCTTGCCTGCACCTGTTCCGTAATATCAGTGACTGCAACCAGAAATTGACGGGAGGCTTCAACATTACCCTTAACGGCGATACTGTCCAGTCTGGCATCAAATACCGTGCCGTCCAGTTTTACCAGTTTCAGATTACACGATTGCTTTGTAGCACTTTCAAAAATACGGTTGCGGTGAAAATAAAAATCATCCTGAAATTCGGGAGGAATATGATGAGAAAATTTCGTGTTGATTAGCTTACTTCTTTGAATATGCAATAAAGAGGCACCGGTTAGATTCACCTGCCGTATTAGTCCTATTTCGTCTAATGTAAAATAGCCGACAGGTGCAAAATCATATAGCTCATGATATTTGTCCCGTGACTGGACGAGTTTCTCCTGGGTGTTACGAAGCTCTTCATTTTGCATTTCCAATTCAATTTGATGCACTTCCAATTCGTGCATCAGCTTTTGGGCATCTCCGAGAGCTTTCCCTGATACACCACCCGCTTTATCGTGCAGTCTTTCTTCTGCCTGCCTGCGCAGTTTCTTAAAGTATGTTGATTTGTCTATGTTTTTTTTCATTTTAAAGTAATGATAATCAAATTTTAACAGAAGTTTCGGGATATAATAGGGACGTCTAAGTTATTATACGTTTTAAAATTAAATCAAACCAATTTAATCTTTTGACGGAAAACGAGACATTCCCTTTGATCTCGACCACTGGTCCAGCGTAGCTCTGTAAATAGTGCCCATCCACGGTTTCATTAAGAGCACTGATAAGTTTCCGATCCAAAAATATGCAATTTTTCGCAAGTTCAAGGAAATTAAGGAATTGCGCGGAGGCATACTCCTGTATGTCGCACAAGCGATTCCGCCGATTGACGCCGAAATTGTGGAAAAGGGCCATTTATGGACGGAAACTAATTAATAATCCTAATGGGTTGCTTAAAGATCAAACAGCGGACCCAAGGCATTATGGCCTTATCTCAACAAGTGTACCATTGGGCACTAGCTGTTCAATTTCCTCCATTTCTTCGTCCGTAACGGCAATACACCCTTTGGTCCAATCGATTTGTGCATGAAAAGCACCCACCCAGGAGAAACCATTCTTGATACCATGGATCATGATATCCCCACCCGGGGAAGCACCCAATTCTTTGGCTCGCTTTTTGTCTGTATCGTTTGGATAGGAAATACGAAGAGACAAATGGAAGTCACTGTCCCTGTTTCTTGATTCGATGGTGTAGGTTCCCTCCGGGGTTTTGTTATCGCCCTGCCTTTCTTTCGGGCCAACCGGATTTCCTCCCAGGGCTATTCCATAGGCTTTAATCACCTCGTTATTTGAGAGCAGCGTCAACCGTCGCGCTTTCTTTTCTATCAGAACTTTATCTGCCGGTTCCGTCCTCAGTTCAAAAAGCTTTTGTTTAAGCGTTTTAATCTTTTCTTTAAGTGCAATATTCTCATTCTCTTTGGCTTTAACCTCTTGACGGGAAATATCGATCTGTGCCTGTTGCGCGGCAATTGTTTTATCCTTGATGATAACATGCTGGATTTGAAGTGTCATCATCTGGCTGTCCCGCCTGTATTCGCTATCCGGATAATCCCTTACGATTTTCTGAAAACATTCCAAGGCTTTCTGATAGTCTTTTTTTTTATTTGCAGGATAGGCATGAATAATGCCCATCTCGAAGAGAACCCTGTCTGTGGTCTCAGGATCTTTTTGAATGAGTTGCTCGTATTTTCTAAGAGAAGCTTCGTATTTTCCCTGGTTGAAAAAATCGTTTGCCTCCTGGGAGATTAACCTAGCCTTACGCCCCTCATCAATGGATCGGCATCCGGATATAAAAAGCGGTATCAGGATGATGCCAACGAAGAAAAGGCAAAAATACGCGTCCAAACCTCTCCGTCTTTTGCCTGCATACGTCTTGGTGCTTTTCATTAATGAGCCTGATGATTGCAAAACCAGTCCTCTTCCGGATCTATTCGCAATACCTTCATTGCTCACAGCACTTTCTAAGCCTTTCGCCATTATTTATACAAACAATAGGGAGCCACTTCCTTTCCGGTTTACTTTTTCATTGATTTCTGGAACACAGCTTCAGCCTGTTTTGTTTTTTCCTCCGCGATTCGCTCCTTTTCAGCAGCGATTCTCTCTCTTTCTTCCGCCCTTTTTTCAGCTTCCTCGGCGCGGACCGTCGCTTCATTTGCCTTCAACAAGGCTTCATCGGCGGCCGCCTTGGCAGCCTGCGCATCAATAGCCGCCTGATCAGCTTTCGCGCTAATTGCCATTTCACGGGCCCGCACCTGCTCAAGATCGCCTTTTGTTGCGCAGCCCCCAAGGGCAATAGCGAGAGCAAGCATCACTGTGATCATCAAAAGACTTTTTTTCATCATGTAATTAGCTCCTTTCTTTTCGGTTTGTTTTACCATAACAACGACTTAAAAAAAGCCGTTAAAATAACCCCGTTGGTCATTTGTTGGCCTGGCTATTTCTTCGCTACAGGTTCGACCAATATTCCGTCTATTTCCAAATCTATTTTGAGGCGTTTCACTGCGTCTTTGGCCTCGCTTATATTATTGAAAGGGCCGGCGAGAACGCGGTGTCTGCCGATAGCCGACAACACCCTTGCGGGAATTTGCGGGCCCTGATGGTTAATCATTGCGGCAAGTCTTTGAGCCTCAACCTTGTCTGGAATAACAGCAGCCATAACATACCACGCGTCTGTTTTGAGCTCCGGTACTTCCGGTTTGCCGTACAACTTGTCCGGGTGCCTCAGTCTTATGGTCTCCGTAACACCCGCTGTGCCTCCATGGCGGATCTCTGATACGGGAATCGGGATGCCGCGAACCTCGGACACAATTTCCTTGACCTTATTCCAGTCAAACGCGCTTCCCGACATCTTTTCGATCTTTTTCAACTTCGCATAGGCCTTTTTCAACTCAGCATTGCCTGATGCTGCAGGGGGCGTATGCGCTTCCATGTAAACCACCCCATCCCGTTGACCTACGAGAAATGGCTGGTTGACAATTCTCACAGGTGTCTTTACGGGGGTGCTTTCGAAAAGCCGCTTAATGTCTTCCGGATAGAGTCTTATGCAGCCGCTGGTTGTCCTGAGGCCGATGCTGGCCGGTTTATTCGTGCCATGGACCAAATAACTAGACTTATTTAAATAGAGAGCGTGTTCTCCCAATGGATTGAGAGGCCCCGGCGGAATTTTATCTGGCAGGGGATCTCCCTTTTTCCGGTGATCTTCAGCGATCGAGGCGGGCACATACCAGGTCGGCCGGAACTTCTTGCGCATTATAACCATTCGGCCCATGGGTGTGGGCCGCTCTGGGGTGCCGACACCGACCGGGTAGGTCGATACGGCCAAATGGTTGTCATCTCTTTTAAAAAAGAAGAGCCTCATAGCGGCCAAGTTGATCACGATACCTTTTCTAGGGGTGTCCGGCAAGATAAAGCTAAGAGGCAAAAGGACACGTTCTCCGGCCTCAGGCACCCATACATCAACCCCGGGGTTGGCTGAATTGACACTATTGATTCCCAAACTGTAGTGTCTCGCAATATCCGGCAGTGAATCCCCCTTTTCGAGCCTAATGACCGCCAACCGGCCAATGATGTCCTCCCCTTTTTCAACAACAAAATCATTTCGTTCGATCTCATCCTCCAGATGGCGTGAGAACTGCAAGTTCACCAGATCTTCCCTCACAACCGCACAGCCAGTGAGAAACAAGATGAAAATCAATAAAATTGCCAGATGAAGCCTATTTAATATGGGCGACAAGTCAATAATTCGGCGCAGGATCATATATACTGTTTATATTCGTGTGTCATTTGACTTCACGGTGTTCCGGGGTACAAAGTTGAATTCCAGTTTACACCCAACTGCTTTTGCATACGCTTCTATGGTTGATAGCTTTGGCGATATTTTTGAATTAACATTTTCTAATCGAGAAATATTGCTTTTCTGTGTTTGTAATCTATTTGCCAGCTCTTCTTGGGTTAAGCCCGCCTTTATGCGAAGACCGATCAATTTTTTTCGGAGAAGGTATGCTGTTGACATTGCATCATATTCCGCCCTCACGCCCGGGTCGTTTAACACCTTTTCCTTAAAATCATGAAACTTTGGACGAGTCATGATTATTTTACCTCCTTCATTCGTTTTCTTGCTAAACAATCTCTCTTTTGGGTGTTTTCTGGGACTTTTTAATAAATGCATGGAGAATGATAATCTCCTGGTCTTTGATCGTGCAACATACAGATCGTCCGGTACCCTCCCCTCCCTTTGACCTGATTTCAAAAAGCCCCCTTCCCAATTGGTGATAGGTAAGGCTGGCCCAGTGACACACCAAACGCTTCTATCATTTCGATAATATGCAGGAAGTTTGCTATAATTCCTTTTGGAAAACCGAACGTTTCCTTTTCCACCTTTTCATTATAATATGTGATCCGGCAATTCATAGAGAATTGTTATCATAAAAGATAACATTGTCAATAGATAAATCTAGCTGTTTTTTTCGCAAATGTTGCTTTATTATAGAAACTGAACCTTGTTGACGCGCTAAATGCTATAATGGTCTGGGTTTTAAAACCTCAACTCAAGGTGACCACAGGGAAGGGAGATCCGAGATAAAAGGCCAAGATCAGTTTACCCCGCATCTTTTAAGAACCCGCTGGCGTATTTATGAAGCACGCTTTCAATTAGTGTTAGGGAACGCAATTTACTATCTACATATGCTCACTCTGTGTCTACTTTCCAAAACTAGCGTAAGGATAGATGGATCGATGCGGATTTATTTTTTTATGCTCCGTTTAAGTGATTAGATCGATAAGTCCTATCTGGTTTACAGAGGGTCTGAATCATGGCAGCAAGAAGGGGTTTGGGTGGTTTCCTGGCAAGATATGGATTCTTTGTACAAATAATGCTTACCAGATAAGAGCGGAAAAGGATGTCACCTTTGCGGCCTCACCGTTATGCAGAAGGGGGTCGTTCAGTTGGTTGAGGCGATAGCGCCATTTGAGTTTATTTGTAGATTTTTTCTTGCAATTTTGAATATGAACCTCAAATATATGAGGAAATATTTACTTATATTTCTACCATTTGGCGGTAACCCGTCTACAAAACAACCCGGCCTTAGGCGATCCTCGGTGCCCGGCAGTGCGGAAAAAATCACATTGGCCAATCAGAATGCCAATGAGATAATATGCCTTGACGAAATTCAAAGAACACTCGAGGTGTTTACAACCCTTGTTTTGTCCAGAAAAGAGAAATGGGGATTAGTATCGATCTAAACCTGCCACCTCTGGGAGAGGACCCGGATAGGTTCTACCGATCTGGTGAGAGAAAAAATAGCCGTTTAACTAAATCTTTCGCCCTAATGAAGCCGTTTGGCATGATTAAGCGGTTATGTTCATTTTCTTTTACGAAAAAGAAAACGAACCAAAAGAATTCGCACCTGCGACGCGACCCTTCGGGTTGCCCTGTGCTTCTCGAATCGGGCGGTCGCTGTGGAACTCGCTAGCGCTCAGACAGCCACGGAGCCTATTCGCCCGTTTCTACGATGCTCGGCGCGTCACAAAGGGGAAGGTTAAAATCCCTGCGGTGGTCAGTTCCTTTTGAGGGGGCTTACTGAGTCCTCCTGCTATTTGGGAGGAGAATCATTGATGACAATCGGTATTTACAAGATTTTACGACAAGGGAACCAAACCACGTGACATTAAATGCCAAGAGGTCCGAGACCGGACGCACCCAGAACATGGTACAATGTGCATGTTCGTGGAATTGGATGGCGCCAAATTATTGCTAATGATACGGATCGTAATTATTTTTTATTTGGTATTTGGGCTTTTTAAGCGGCGACCGATATGAAGTTTTTCGCATGGGTAGCGAAGATGAATAAATGCCCACCGATCAAACTTAATCGGTGGGCATCTCGATATCGAATAGATATCAACCCCTGGATTGTGTTGCCCTAAATGAGCGTAAACAAAATGGAGAACGAACATAAAATACCCCATTTAATGTTGTTTTGAAGCGATACGCCGGGTTTTTACAACGCTGAAATATAAATCGCCAAAAAAACTACTTATGGAAGGAAACTAAGTAGGATATCAAAATGGATTCGTATATTAAGATAACGGTATTGGAAAATTTAATCGAAGCTCAACTGATCGACTCTATTTTAAATGAGAAAAATATGCCGCATCGGATCAGATCATTTCATGATACGGCCTATGATGGACTCTTCCAGATGCAGAGGGGGTGGGGCGAACTATTTGCACCGTTATCACTAAAAAAAGAAATACTTGAGATTATCGATATCGTCAGGTCAGCATGAGTATATCTTCAATGAGGTTCATTTATCTGACCGGTTTTTTCAAACATGGTCGCCATGATTCGCGACTATAATTCGAGAATTGTTAATGTCAAAAAAAACTGAAATGGATCCCTTCGCCTGAATTAAGCTTCCCAAGCCCTGGCGCCCTCATGGTCCCTGTAGTCGCATATTTAATAAAGGTTCTTCTCCAATTTAGTTGGTAAAAAGGGTCCAAGGGTTCAAGGGGTCAAGGATTCAAGGAAAGGCTTGGATGGTCTTTTCACTTGACCCCTCGAACCCTTGAACCCTATGCAATCAGACGTTTCCAAGTGGGATTATCAGCCTTTTTCAACTATAACTACAACAAATTGGGAGATGATCTTTAGTAAACAACATCCCTAAAAAACACCTTGCCTCGGGTGCTTCCACCTTCGGGCCGGAGAGGTGGGCCTTTTTTTACAAGGTGCCTGTGGTCCGCCCGGCCGTATGGTGTCTACAATAAGAAAATACGGTGCCAGCACGAGCATAAACCAGAAGAACGAGATCAGTGTATTGAGCGCATCACAGACACCGTTATTGGTGACAGGCCAAAAATAGATGTCGTGGAATTTAAGAAAAGGGTGGTTTTTATTTTCATCAGCGGTCCCGAACAATATATCGAAGAAATAAAACATCTGCCAGGAGTTTTGGCGGATATAGCGGCCGATGGATAGCCAGGTGCGGATGCTTCCGGAAAAACCCAGATCATGCACAAACATTTTGATGGCTGCACCAAAAAAGGGCTTTAACAGCAGATGACCGGTTTCATTCTGGCTGGAATAAATGGTGCTGGCCCTTTTAAAAAATTCCGTGCGCCCGGTACTATAAAGTGCCATGATCATACTCATCAGTATGTACCGGCGGTGGAAGCCTTCGACTTCAAAACGGCGGCTGGAAGTGTATAAAAATCCGGGCAGCGTGATCCAGGTACCCCGGGTCCTGATTTTTTCAGCAAATTTCATATCTTCTAAAAAATGCTGGCTCTCATCAAAACCCTCCAGTTCTTTAAAAAAAGAACGCTTCAATAGAAAGCCCTGGTCGCCGTTGGTCGTGTTTATCCGGTTGAAATGGGTTTTGCCTTCGGCGTACCGGTAAGACATGCCGTTATTTGGATTGGTACGCATGAATTTTAAGGGGAAATGTCCGGCGATCCGAGCGTGCCCTGCTTTGGCAAGGGCGATCTGCCAGTGCTCGAGGGAGTTGGATAACAGATCGGGGTCGTTGATTCGGGTGTCTGCATGCAGGAAAAGAAGATGGTCGCCGGTCGATTTTCTAAATCCCGCGTTTAACTGCCTGGCACGTCCGCGGGGTGCCCTCACAATGATGGGATGATAGGGGCGGCATCGCACCAGGGTATCATCCGTGGAGCCGCCATCAGCGATGATAATTTCCAACTTTACTTTTTTTTGAGCGCGTAGATCCGTCAGCAAGAGCGGCAGCCACTCTTGTTCATTCAGGACGGGGATGATAACTGAAAGGTTAAGTTCCATAGATCGCTATCGCCATAATCGGACAATGGGAGAAAAATCTTCGCCTTTGGACGAGGATCTCAATTAATGGTGGATGAGCCCATAAGGGTTCAATCTATACCAAATTTCATTATAGCATTGGGATATGTGGGGGTATTTGTCAATCCTTTCCTTAGCTCCTCGACTCCTTGAATCCTTTGTCCAACCCACCAAAATAGGTGTATGATCTCTAATAAATCTGGAAAAGTACGCTTTACCCGGTGGGAAAGCCGATCATACCCCACCTACGGCGTTATCAAGGGTTTGCGGTAGTACACTACAGCGTCACCCTTGATGCCTTGTATCTGGGGCATCCTCGACTTTCGCTCAATTGGGGTTATTATTAGATATAATGGTTGGCAGTTCAATCGCAGGCAGCCCGTTAAGGCGTTGGCTGTAACCCGCAAAAAATCACCCTGGGCTCCGACGAGCATCTTTAGGAGCCCATTCTCGACCATGATGATTTTTTGCTAGCAGTCTGGCTGGATTGAATAATGCCCGCCATCCTTGGATACGTGAGTTATGATGAAAGAACCCATCACAGAGTCATTTACAAAACCGAAACTCTAAACGCGTGTTAATCTAGGACCAATCACGAAAACTGCTAAAGATCTAGCCGCCTGTGCTTGACCACCTAACCGATTGACATTAAACGATTAATAAATTCAGGAGGGACACTAAAATGGAACAAAAAACGGAACCCACAGTGGCATTATCGCTTACCGTAAAAGATGCGGCGCGGGCCTTGGAATTTTACACTGAAGCTATAGGCGCGCAGGAGTTGTTCCGCATGCCTTCGCCTGACGGCGGGGTTGGCCATGCTGAGTTCATGATCGGTAACACCCATATCTATATTTCCGATGAAGCTGCCGAGTGGCATGCTTTTGCAATGCCAGAAGGTATCACCGCCTCGTGTCTTTTTTCAATCATGACAGATGATTGTGATGCAGCTTTCAAGCGGGCGACTGCGGCCGGCGCTAAATCTTTAAGTGAGCCGGAGAATCAATTTTGGGGAGCACGATCGGCGATCATCAAAGACCCGTTTGGTTACCGGTGGTCTTTCAACCAAAAGATTGAGGATGTGTCACCCGAAGAACTGGCAGAAAGGGCCCAGGCTTTTTTCTCCGCTGATAAATAATTTTCGAACATAACCGTTGACTACCGTCTCATATGAAATGGAGGTAACATGAACCCAAACAGCGGTACACGTGTTCATTCCCGTCTCAGCCGGCGCGATTTTCTGACCCTATCTTCGCGGGCGGGACTACTGTTGGCCACAGGCGTTCTGTTCAGCTGCCAGCGCGCCGGACCTTCGAATAGCTTACCATCTCTGCCCTATGAGGAGGATGCGCTCGAACCGGTGATCTCATCCGCTACTGTTCGTGTACACTACGGTAAGCACCACAAGGGCTATGTCGACAGGCTGAACAACCTGGTGGCTAAAACCCGGTTTGCGGGACAGCCACTTGAGAAAATCATTACCGCTACCGCTGACAGATCCGAAAAACGGTCCATCTTTAACAATGCCGCCCAGGCTTGGAATCACAATTTCTACTGGCAAAGCCTGAAGTCCCAAGGCGGCGGCGAACCACCGAAGGCGTTAAAGCAACGCATCGAGGCCTCTTTCGGAAGCTTTAGAATCTTTAAAAAGGAGCTATTAAACGCTGCGATAACGCAGTTCGGCAGCGGCTGGATTTGGCTTGTTCTTGATGGTGGAAAGCTTAAGGTCGTCAAAACCAGTAATGCGGATTTACCTTTAACCCATGGCATGAAGCCGCTTTTGGCCATCGACGTTTGGGAGCATGCCTATTATCTGGATTACCAGAATCGACGTGCCGATTATGTCAACGCCGTGGTCGACAAGCTGGTCAACTGGGAGTTTGCTCAACAACACCTCAGTTAAACGGGCGGTTTCAAAGCTGAGCCGCAAATTGAGACTTACAGAAATAAATATCAGCCAATGGTTAGCCGGTTTTTCTCGGGAGGGGAATGAACATGCCAAATAATCAAATCACAACCGACGTCAGGCGGCAGCGCCTGCAAAATGCTTTATGGGGCCTTTTTATCGGGGACGCCTTGGCCATGCCCGCTCATTGGTATTACAAGATCGAGAACATTCCCAAGGTTTTTGACGGTGGTATTTGCGATTACGTTGAACCGCCTCATCCGCATCTTGAAAGCTTTATGGTGGGAATGGCCTATCATCCGGATGTGGAAGCCGCCCAACGCCAGGGGCGGGCATTCGATATCCTGCATGAACACGCCCGCTTCTACCATACCAGCTACAGCACCCTGCAATTCAAAAGTACCGAACGGGAAAATGCTCATGGAAACCCTGTTCCCGGGCTGGATGATCGCTATCATTACCACCATGGACTCAAAGCCGGTGAAAACACCCTGGCGGCTCATCTTGCCCGCGTGTTGATGCGATCGGTGATCCGTTGCGGTCGCTACGACCCAAATGCATTCATGGAAGATTTTATCGCGCATATGACGATACCCGGTCGAAACCGTGATCCGTATAGTGAAATATATATTCGACGGTGGTTCGAAAATTACTCCCGTGGCTTGCCTTCCTTTGGCTGCGCCGAGTTGCAGCGCAATGTGTGGTCACTCGGTTCCCATGGCGGCATGATCCGGCCCCTGGTCATATCGATGATCGCGGGCAATGCCTATCAGGGTCTGGGGGTGGCCATCGAACATCAAAACCTCACCCACCGATCTGAGAATGTAACCAGTGCATTGGGCGTGGTGGTGCCTCTACTGCATGCCTTGTTGGAAGGTGACGAGCCCAGCCAGGCGATTTCAGATTATTCACAACACGTGCACCCGCCTAAATTATCCGGGGAACAGCTATTTGCTGCCTACCGGGACCACCAAGGGCCCGGTAACATTTCCAAACACGAAATGTGGAAATTTCACACCCTGCTCACCGACGCACCGTATGACGTGGACCGGCTTGTTCGGGAACAATCGGAGCCCGATGTGATCAATCGTTTGTTTGCTACGGCGTGTTATCCAGAGCATGGTTTACCATTGCTTTTGTATTTTGCAAAAGCCCATAATGTTGATGTGGAGTCCGCGCTCCTAGCTAATGCAAATGCCGGTGGCGATAATGTCCACCGCGGAATGGTTTTGGGTATACTCGTGGGCGCCGCCAATAAAGAATTACCAGAACACCTAAAGCAAGGGTTGATCGCATCCGACGAATTGCAAACCGAAATAGAAACATTTAGCGACATCGCTTTGAGCGGAAGCGCTATCTGATTGTTCTTGATCTATCCACACTTTCCCTTCGATGGTTAAAACCACCGGTGCTACTCAGGCGCGGCCCAATAGCTGATAAATCATTATCTCCTGCTTCTTACCCTTTACCTTCACCGAGGACAGATTTTTAGTGAGAAAATTACCGGTGAGCAGGTTATACGTTGTTTGGCTAAGAATGATGTCACATAAGAATTCCTTGGTCAGTCCTTCGATCCTTGAGGTCAGGTTCATGGCATCGCCAATCAGGGTATATGACGCCCGTTCTTTACTACCGATGTTACCGGCAAGCACCGCGCCGGTATGGATACCTATCCCGTGGTTCAATGGATCAAAACCCTGTTCCCTAAGACTCTCATTCAACAATAGCGTCCGGCGGCGCATTTCCAGAGCAGCCGCCACCGCCGTATCGGGATGATCATCGTAGCTGACAGGTGCGCCGAATACCGCCACAATGGCATCACCGACAAAATGGAGAACCAATCCCCGATTTTGTTTTATTGCTTCGGTCATTTCGGAAAAATACTGGTTGATGATGGTGACCACCTGCTTAGGATGGGTAAATTCAACAAAGGGAGTGAAATTGCGCAAGTCTGAAAACAGCATAGTGACTCTTTTCATCTCCCCGTCCAACGACACTCTCCCGGCCAAAATTTCATCCCGTATTTCCTGACTAACGTATTTGCCAAAGGATTCCTTTATCGCCTGGGACTCTTTCAGCCCCCGAACCATATGATTAAAACCCTGGGACACAGATCCGATTTCATCGTTTGAGACCATCTCCACCTGAACATCTAAATTTCCATTTTCAACCTCCTTCATGGCGGTTTCTAAATCTCGCAAGGGGTTTGAAACACTTCGGGAAACAAAGATTGACAACAGCAAGGAAACGGCAACACAAATGACGGTGATAAAGACGATTTCAATTAACAAAGATGACATTATCTGGGTTCGTACGATGGCATTCACTGTTTGCATCGCTTGCGCTTTTGTATAAACGGTTACCGCCAAAAGTGGGAGCGGAAACAAGCTGATCATAAGCAAAACCACGATGAGACGCTTTTTTACACTGAGCCTGAAAGCCCCCTTTATCTGGCTCAAATCGCCTTCCGGAAAGAATTTTCCGATGACTTTGCGCCACATGTTCTCGGCCGCAAAATAGATGATCAGGGCGGCGATGGTCCCTCCCACCACGGTAATGCCGAAAAACGTTCCAACGCTTTCGATAAGCCCACGGGGTTCGGCACCCAGAAAAACTTGCGAGAAAACCGGTTCCAGAAAACCAAAGATAAATCCGGCAAGAATCCAGGCCATAAAAGTAAACACGGCATAAAGGGGGGGAAACTGAATGGCCTGCCTTTTGAGCCGGTTGGCGAATGGGTCGTCCAATTCATTAATGGATATGTCTCCGTCGGCCACGCGAATCATTAGGGCGGCCCATTTTCTAAAAAACCCATAAAAAATCCCGAATACAACACCGGTTCCAATGGCAAGCGTAAGATAAGCTTGAGTTTGGGATATATTCGACTGGCCATGAAAACCGGAGTTGATATAATTAAAATAAAAAAAAGTCAGAAAGGCTCCCAGAAAATTTATGGTGATACTTAATAATATTATCTTTTTACCCATGGGCCGCCCCTCTATTCTTTGCGTGGTATTTGCTGGGCAAACTTTTATTGGATAATGCTCCAGAAACAAAGAAGTCCTGGCCGTTGATATAACCTGTCCGCCGAAGAACCCAAGCCAACGGGGATCTGATGCCGCACACCTATGTCGCCACAATCATTTCCTCACCATATTCTTCCCATAAATGGACGATAATTTCTGTGTCGTAATGGGTACGAAATGTGTGTCCTTTACTGATGAGGAAATCTGTTTTTTTCAATATAATCAGATAATTCTCCATTATATAAATCAGCTATCGATTGATCTTCATTATAAATCGGTTGCTTACCGCTTTCCAAATCAACGATGCTAAGTCTTCGGGATGCAAGTGCAATCCCCGGCTGATTCAAAATACCGAATTCATCGGGGCCCCTGTGCTCAATAGGACCGGCCATGGTCATGATTTTTTCTGAAGGAAATTTCTTTATCCCATTTAGGTCGATGATGTCCGTGATACCACACATGAGATATCTTTCCAGTCAAATGGGTTTTGAAATGATATGAAGTTGCTTTTTTTGGAACGGATTAACCCAGAAATTGTATATGATAGCGAAATAATTTACAATAGCCAGATGACCCGTTATTTCCCAAGCAAAGATGTCGGCCGATCCAGCTTTTTTGATGAAACAGACACATTGGTCGGCTTCGATAGCCGCCGGTCGAGCGCAGATAGGTATTATGGTGGCTTGATAAGTCGACCTGGGAGATTTATAGTGGTTGTCATAAATTTGTTCCGAATGGCTTCTGCCCCATCTGTCATCATGCCGGATCTTCTGGATTCCGTGGTCCGCCGGAATGACGGTGGTGTTTTTTTATATCAACCGTCGATTAACAGCGTATAAACTAATCGGAACATTATTCTGACAATCGCTCTAATTTGGACTGAGGCCGCTATATAGGAATGAACAGAAGCGGTGTTGAGATATATGGGATTGATATCATGAAAATTTACCGCTAATGCCAATTTTTCAATTGTAAGGAAAAAAAATGAGAGTACTGTTTTGGTATTGCGAAAAATTTGCTTGGAATCCGTCCATGAAAACGTTGGATGACGCTTCGGATGCCTCTGCAGAGGCCCATGAAAATGCGGTTGTGGCATTTATTCACGTGGAGCCAAAGGATGGGGAAAACGACAATTCGACGGAAACCAAACTGGTGAAGAATGCGAAAT
>Ga0316198_10000065_pt1 | contig 41889 bp, 32 predicted proteins | sample OudBieAanoxic_MG_FD_204935 | JGI IMG/M metagenome (GOLD analysis project Ga0316198, IMG submission 204935) | Coastal sediment microbial communities from Oude Bieten Haven, Netherlands - site A anoxic | ecosystem: Environmental > Aquatic > Marine > Coastal > Sediment | place: Netherlands... | reverse complement strand
CGCTATAGCAAATTCGCTGAAACAGGCGGAAGTAAAGATTCTTGTTGACCCAGCAAACAAAAGCCCGGTTCGGGCTATGCAATTGATCAAGGCCTTTATAGCCAAGAAGAGCTTTCCTCTGCCCCGGAGATAGCCCTTAACCTCTCACGGGGTTGTGGAAATCCGACAGGTTTTGCGAATCTTGAACCTGGAGAGGTTGTTGTGGATTTTGGTTGCGGTGGCGGGATTGATGTCATTTTGGCTGCCCACAAGGTTGGGGAAGGCGGTAAAGTGGTGGGAATAGATTTTGCCCCTCAGATGATTGAAATCGCAAAGAAGGCCGTAATTGAATCTGGCTTCCAACAAAGGGACATAGAACTCCGTGCCGCAGATATTGGGAAGTCCCAACTTCCAACAGATTTTGCAGATGCTGTTATATCTAACTGCGTCATCAACCTGTGTCCCGACAAAGATGCAGTCTATGAGGAAGCTTTTCGGATACTGAGACCCGGTGGACGGCTTGCTATCTCGGATATTGTCCTAACCAAGGATATAAATTCCCAATTGCGAGAGCGATTTCAGGCAACATGGGCTGGATGCTTGGGCGGAGCTATCTTAGAAGAGAGCTACTGGGATACGATGAGAAAAGCCGGTTTTATTGAGTTTAAGATGGTGTCTCGCCATACTCTCACCCCCACGGAACTGAAAGCAATGGCCTCTTGCCCAGGTGAGGAGTTTACACCGCCCCCCAACAATGAAGACCTCGAAATTGTGCAAGGGAAAGTAGACAGTGTTAAGTTTACCGCTATAAAGCCGCCTCCGGCGTGATCGAATAATAGTCAGAGAGAAGTTGTACCCACTGCTATTGTCCTCTACCTATCATCTTGCCATTTTTCATAATATAGCCGGATGGTATCGTCATAGTTAGTACGATTTCCGATATTCGTGTGTTTGGCAGGGTAAAGTAAGTTTAGGCGAATCCCGTTTTTGACGGATAACCAGTATCATAGACAGAAAATTTTTGTAAAATCTGGTCCATTTACCAAGCCCGAAACGGCCAATCGACTTGAATGCAACACTATAGGGCATCCTCTTACCAAAAAATATTGACATTATTAATTCACAGTTGCTGTAAAAGATGAAGTGGCTGGAGAACTCCGGCTTTACGTCGATAGTGTTCTGGTGGACACGGAAGCTATTGGACAACTTTTTTACGCTACCGGCTTCGCCAGTTTAGAACCATTGAACATCGGTTACATGGATTTTCAAAACACGTCGAAATTCCATTTTGTGGGTTCCATCGACGAAGTGGCCCTGTTTGACACGGCCCTCACACAGACGGAGATCGACGAAAACTTCGCTCTTGGGCAGGCCCGAACCAGTCTGCGGGCTGCAGTCGCACCACTGGCCGGAGACGATTCCTACGTAACCTTTGTGAACACGACCTTCAACCAAGCGGCACCCGGTGTCTTGGGCAATGACTTGCCTGGCACGACGGCAATATTGGTGGACGACGTGACAAACGGAGCGCTGACTCTCAACGCCAACGGTAGCATTACTTACACGCCCAACCTCGGATTCGTCGGCACTGACACCTTCACTTACAAAGCCAACGATGGTGTTACGGACTCTACTGTTGCCACGGTGACTATCGATGTTATGGCTGGGAACCCCTTTGCGCCGATCTTTAGGGGTGGCGGTGGCGGCGGCGGCTGTTTTATCTCTATTGCTTCGTTTGAATCACTAATTAGTGCCCATCCACGGTATTTATAAGGGCACTGGTTAGTTTCCGATTCAGAAATGCGCAATTTTCTGCAAGTTCAAGGAAATCAAGGAATTGCGCGGAGGCGTACGCGTGTGCGCCGCACAAGCGATTTCGCAGATTGACGCCGAAATTGCGGAAAAGGGCCATTTATGGACGGAAACTAATTAAGTAGCTGCTATACTGAACCGCTATCGTCATTACTTAAATTCGTGTGATAGCCAGATCATTTCTCTCGAAAATCCTCGGAAGCTGAAATTCAAGCAAATGGCAAGATGGTTCAAGTCTTAAAAAATCCTGGGTTTATCCCCAAATAGATACATACATGCAATTACCTCAAACGGCATATTTCATCTGCTAAACTGAAATTATTCGGGCGGTCTGAAAGATTCGATTCAGGCACGCTACCTAAACTTTTTAAGCAAGTAAAACTTTGCATATATGTCATTGGGTAATACGTAAACCCATCAAACCCGTTGATTAGAATTTATTGGTCGTATTCAAACACTATCTTCAGCTATTACGTAATTTCTGACAGTTGGCATAATAGCAAGAATTTTTTTTGGATATACTCGCCATTCAGTTACGGAAGCGCCATCCTTAATCTCTTCCCATATATCCGTCTGCAATGGTAAATTTGATCCGGGTCGGAACACCTCCTCGTATAATCCAATTCACAACCAACAACTTATATAGGGTGACAGTTTTTGCCAAATCGAATTAATAGCTTATAGTTGGCACTCAATCTACGGCTGTCCTGTCTTATCTCGCTGCTCTCCGCATTGAGCACATCTTACTCATTCCAATATCTCAGATAAAATCGCGTATATTTACGGAGGTCATTTATACTTGACGAGGATTTTTTACTTTGACTAAATGATATATAACAGTGTTCTCCAAATTACCGTCATACCATCCTTTTGCATTTAATATGCAGGCTTCGATCATTGTACAACTTTAACCCATTACGGAGAAAAGAGGAACAAATCCTTTTGTGGCGCTGGCTGCTGTTTTAATCGGTGCCGTCTTTTTATCCAATTTTATTGCGCATGCCGCAACAGTGGCGCTGATGTTTCCCATCGGCCTTTCCATGGCAACCGATCTCGGCATCAGCTTTATGCCTTTTGCCATAATCATCATCAATTTTTACTTTAATTTCCAAAATTCTTCTGATGATCCACCATCGCCACGGATACATGCAAAAGCAGTTTGGTTAGGATTCGGTTGCGATAACCATGGAATACTGCCGTGACTGGATTCTGGGAGAGCGGCGACCGTTATCACAGTTCCGCAAATGCAATATCCAACACCTGAACCATAAAATCGACATCCTCCCGATTGATGCACATTGGAGGCTTAATCCGCAAAACGTTTCCAAAAAAACCACCTTTTCCGATAAGCAGCCCCATATCCCTGACCCTCTCGAACACCTGAAGGCACGCCTGGGTTGCGGGTGTTTTTAAATTGCGGTCGTCCACCAGCTCAATCCCCGTCATCAGGCCTTTGCCGCGCACGTCTCCAATGACCTCATGTCTAGATTGAAGCCATCTAAACCCGTCCAGCATGTAATTTCCGATCTCCAGACAGCGCTCCTGGAGCTTATCTTTCAGAATAACCTCCAGCACGGCTTTTCCAATGGCGCAGGACACCGGGTTGCCACCGAAGGTATTGAAGTGAATACGATCCCTTAATGATTTTGCGATTTCCGGCGTCGTAACGACTGCGGCCAGGGGCGCACCGTTTCCGATGCTTTTGGCCATCGTCACGATGTCTGGAACAACATGTTGGGTCTCGAATCCCCAGAACTTTTCTCCGGTGCGGCCAAACCCCGTTTGGACCTCGTCCGCGATACACAGGCCACCCGCGCTTCTGACGTGGGCATAGGCATGCTCTAAATACCCTTCCGGGTAAACGACACTTCCGCCCACTCCTTGAATCGATTCCGCGAAAAAGGCCGCAACTCTGCCTGGGGTAGCATAGCGAATAACGCTCTGAATATCTTCAGCGTACTTGCGACCCGCCTCCGGGTCTTCTAACCCCCAAGGGCCTCGGTACGGGTCGGCGGCTATAGCATGGTGAATACCGAAACTATGCGGATAGTTGTATTTCCAGGTGCTATGAGCCGTCAGCCCCATGGTGCTGGAACTTCCGCCGTGATAAGCATTTCTGAGCGCTACCACATCGTAATTTCCGGTGAAGAGCCGAGCCATTAGCATGGCCAGATCGTTGGCTTCCGAGCCTGAATTAACGAAATAGACAACACTAAGATCACCGGGGAGGGTATCTGCCAACGCTTTTGCATACTTGGCAATCGTTGGGTGGTAGTAGATGGTCGTTGTGTGATGGAGGATTCCCAATTGCTCACGAGCTTTTTCTACGACGTAAGGATGGCAGTGCCCGACGCTGATGGTAACAATACCGCCGAAGGCATCCAGGTAACGACGGCCGTTTTCATCGTAGAGATACTGCATGGAACCCTCGACAATCATTATCGGATTTTTGTAGTATGTCAGTAGTGCTGGTGACAGGTAACGATTTCTTAAATTGTAAACTTCGTCTATTGTGGGGCCATCATAGGGCCGCGGTTGATGGGTGTACGGCGGTAATTCGGGAGGGGGATTTGATACGAGTGCACTCATGATAGACCTCCATTTTAGGTACTATTAATTATTTCTTCTTTCAGGGGAGCCTGATGAGATGTTTGTGTCTGTTTTTCGCAACAAAAGTTTGAGCGTTCGGTAAACTTCTCTTAGATCAGTAATTTCCCGAGTGAGCTTCTAATTTAAATAGACGGCTCGGATCTATACGGCCCGATAAGACTCTATTGTGGCCTCTGCATCCATCAGAGCAAAACTCAAAATGGGCGCCAAGGCTAATTCGGTCTCACTCAAATATTCAGTTCGTCAATATAAATAATTATCTGGACGGTGTGATTAGATAATATTTCTCTCGCCAAGTCCCCGACAAACACTGGCCAGCCGATTATGGTACCAGACTACTATTTATTGATATTTTTCACTCACTATAAATCTAAAACAATTGAATTGAAATCAAAAAAATATAGATTCTTCAATGGAATATTTAGTTTTAATTAGAAAGAAATTTATGTGATTATTATATTCATATCAAAATAAATATCCTTTCCAAAATTTTGTTTGACATATTTAATTACAGACTGTTATCTATGATTCATTTAGGTGGTTTAATTTTGATATAAATTTATAGTATTGACATCAAAGTTTTATTTGAATTTTCGATTGTTTGAATCCTATATATTTAAAGTCTATTCTTTGACTGTCATTCTAAAAAATGGACCATACCAAGACGACATCGCCCTCTCCAGAACGTTTGGTCACTGACAGTGTCATGATCGCCTTGCGGAAGATCATTCGGGCGATTGAGATGAATTCTAAAAAACTTATCAAACGGGTCGGGTTGACAGGGCCGCAACTTGTAATTCTACAAGAGATATCGCGCAGTGGAAGAATCACTGTTGGGGATATCGCACAGGCCGTCAGCCTCAGCCAGGCAACGGTTACCGGCATCCTGGAGCGAATGGAAAAACGCGGGTTGCTCGTCCGACAGCGCAGCGACCGTGATAAACGGCGCATCATGGTCAGCATCACCGAAATCGGGAAAAAGATCTTGGACGACGCCCCGCCCCTGATGCAGGAGGCATTCGTTGAACAGTTTTCCAGTCTTCAGGAATGGGAACAGACCATGATTTTAAGCGCCCTGCAGCGCCTGGTCGCCCTCATGGATGCCAAGACGATTCAGACGGCGCCTTTTCTGGCAACCAGCTCCGTCGAAAACCCGGTCGCCAAAACAAATGACGATATGCCACCGTCTCCGTTATGACGGGCGCCAAACCAATCCAATAGGTAAAGGAAGCTAGCCGTGGATAAGATCGTTGTAGAAAATCTATACAAAATTTTCGGTGCACAACCGGATAAGGCCATGAAGCTCCTAAAAGAGGGAAAAGACAAGGAGTCGATTCTTGATAAAACGGGCATGACAGTCGGGGTCGATAACGCCACCTTTGCCATCGAATCCGGTGAAATTTTCGTCATTATGGGATTGTCCGGTTCTGGTAAATCCACCATCGTCCGTATGCTCAACCGGCTGATCGAGCCCACCGCCGGCAAAGTGATCGTGGATGGGAAAGATGTCATTCAAATGGGCCAGGATGAGTTGGTTAAATTCCGTCTGCACAACATGAGCATGGTCTTTCAGTCGTTCGCGCTCATGCCGCATCTGTCTGTGGTGGACAATGCCGCTTTCGGCCTGGATCTCGCCAAGGTTGAAAAAACAAAACGCAAAGAGAGGGCGATGCAGGCGTTGGAACAGGTAGGTCTCACGGGATGGGAGAATTCTTTTCCGTCAGAGCTCAGCGGTGGAATGCAGCAGCGTGTGGGCCTGGCCCGTGGCTTGGCTGTAGACCCTGACATCATGCTCATGGACGAAGCCTTTTCTGCTCTCGACCCCCTTATTCGAACAGAAATGCAAGATGAATTGCTCAAGCTTCAGGAGGATGACCAGCGCACCATTGTTTTCATCTCCCACGATTTGGACGAAGCCCTTCGTATTGGCGACCGCATCGCCATCATGGAAGGGGGGCGCGTGGTTCAGGTCGGCACCCCGGAGGATATTTTGCAGAATCCGGCCGATGACTACGTCCGCGCGTTTTTCAGGGGGGTTGATCCAACGAATGTCATCTCTGCCGGCGATATCGTGCGCGATACGCACCCGACGCTCATCAAGACCAAGGTCGGGAGTTTGCGAGCCACCCACGAGTTGTTGAGCGGCAGCGAGCGTGACCATTGCTACGTTTTGGATGCCCGGCATCGCTTTCTGGGCATTGTTTCATCCGATTCGCTGCGCGAGTCACTGGAAGCCGGCGCGCCCGACAGTCCGATTGATCAGGCCTTTCTAAATGGTGGCTCACCCGTGAACATGAATGACTCCATGCAGCATATATTGCCGGCGGTGGCTTCCAGCAGCTGGCCAATTCCGGTTGTAGACGACCAGAATGTCTATCAAGGCGTGGTTTCCAAAAACCGCTTTCTAAGAACACTGCATCGCACTGATGAAAGCATGGAAGAACATGCAAGCAACCAATAAACATCGGTTTCAACAAAATCAAGAACCATATTTTGTCTGGGCCAAAGGCCTGATCGTGGAGAGGAACTATGTTTGAAGAAAAAGTGATTCCGCTCGATGTGTGGGTGTCACAGTTTGTCGACTGGCTGGTCGATAACTACCGGGATTTTTTTCAGGCCCTCAAATGGCCAGTGGAACAAACCCTGAACGGACTCGACGCCGGCTTGAATGCGGTTCCAGCGTTTATTATCATTGCGATCTTCGCTGTCGCGGCCTGGCGTTTTTCCGGCAAAGGGTTGGCCATTTTCACCATCATCACCATGACGATTATCGGGCTGCTCGGCCTTTGGGAAGATACCATGACAACCTTGGCCATGGTGCTGTCATCGGTGCTTTTCTGCGCCCTGGCAGGGATTCCGCTCGGCATCTGGTCCGGCCGGAATGATGCCTTCGAGGCCGGCATTCGCCCGGTGCTGGATGCGATGCAGACCACGCCGGCGTTCGTCTACCTGGTGCCCATTGTCATGCTCTTTTCGGTCGGAAACGTGGCCGGCGTATTGGCCACCATCATCTTTGCTTTGCCGCCGCTTATCCGCCTGACCAGTTTGGGTATCCGGCAAGTCCATCCCGAACTGGTGGAGGCGGCGCAGGCCTTTGGCGCCACCAACTGGCAGGTTCTGATCAGGGTTCAGGTGCCCCTGGCCATGCCCACTATCCTGGCCGGACTCAACCAGACCATCATGATGGCGCTGTCGATGGTCGTGATTGCGGCACTCATCGGGGCCGGCGGGTTGGGATCACCGGTAATTCTGGGGTTGAACACCCTTGATATCGGCCGGGCCGTCATCGGTGGGCTGAGCATCGTGTTGATGGCGATCGTGCTCGATCGAGTCACCCAGTCCATGGCCCAACAAAAAAAACGAGCCCACAAATGAAAAACGTTTGTAGAATCCATTGACTCACTTAACCAAGGAGGATCTTATGCAATTGTTACCACGTTTATTTATCACGGTCTTTGTCTGTCTGACGCTCGCTGTCATCCCTGCATCCGCGGACGACATGAAGCCGGGCATGGGCGTCACGGTTCAACCCGCACGCGCCACATGGAATACCGGATTTTTTCAGGAAGCCCTGGTGCGCCGTGCCCTGGAAGATATGGGTTATAAAGTCAAAAACGCAAAGGACCTGGCGAATCCGATTTTTTACAAGTCCGTTGCCCTCGGCGATTTGGATTACTGGACCAATGGTTGGTTCCCCATGCACAACGCTCAGCTGCCCAAGGATTTTTATGATAAGGCCGAGAAGTACGGTTACGTTGTCAAAGCCGGCGGTTTGCAGGGCTACCTGGTTTCTAAAAAAGAGGTCGATAAATTCAACATCAAATCGTTGGAAGATTTCAAACGCGACGAAGTCAAAAAGGCCTTTGACACAGACGGTGACGGTAAAGCCGACTTGACCGCCTGCCCACCGGGCTGGGGATGCGAACAAGTCATTGGTCACCACATGAAAGTCTACGGTCTCGAAGATCACATCAATCCGGTCAAGGCCGCTTATGAAGCCGGCATGGCCTCGGCCCTTGGCAATTACAAGGGCGGGGGACCAGTCTTCTTCTACACCTGGACGCCCAACTGGACGGTCTACAAGCTCAAACCCGGCCAGGATGTGGTGTGGGTTAACGTGCCTGAAATCATGCCCACCGATGCGCAGAAAACTGCCGAAGATCGCATGACAGTGGGTGGTGTTGAAGGTGCGGTTAGCGACCCGGTCAAACTCGGGTTTGTCGTTTCCGACATTCGAATTGTCGCCAACAAGAAATTTATCGAGAAGAACCCGGCTGCCAAAAAGTTCTTTGAGATTTTTGCGCTCCCACTGGCAGATATCAACGAGCAGAATACTCTTATGAACGAAGGGCAAAAATCACAAAAGGACATCGAACGCCACGTAGAGGCGTGGATTGCCAAAAACAAGGACAAATGGAATGGGTGGCTTGCGGAGGCCCGCAAGGCAGCCAAATAGGCCGATTGTGAAGTGATAATAATCAAGCCCGGAGCCGGTACCATGGCTTCGGGCTTTTTACGTTCAGAATTGATGATGCTGGTTTGACAATTGGTTTTACGGCAAGTAATTCCACACGGCTGAAAGCCCTGTTTATAGCGATTTTCAAAATTTCGTTCCGTTTGAAACAAACTTAAGTATCAATGGATGGACCATTCCAAAATTTTAGAATTTGGATTGCGGAATTTTATTTTGACAACCACTATAATAGAGCTGCAAAGGTTATGATCAAGATTCGACCTATTGAAGAGAGGGATTGGATCGCCACTTGGCGAATTATCAAGCCCGTGTTCAGGGCCGGTGAAACCTACGCTTACTCGCCTGAGATCACAGAGATAGAGGCAAAAAAGGTTTGGGTAAATTTACCAGTTGCGACGTATGTTGCTGTGGATAAGGGCTCTGAAATTCTTGGCACCTACTACATTAAGCCAAACCAACCCGCCCTCGGAGCCCACGTCTGCAACTGTGGTTACATCGTTTCAGAAAATGTGCGAGGAAGGGGTGTTGCGACTAGAATGTGTGAACATTCGCAGCGTGAGGCAAGAGTTCGAGGCTTTCGAGCAATGCAATACAATTTGGTTGCTTCAACCAATGAGGGTGCTGTCCGCCTCTGGAAACGGTGTGGGTTTGAAGTGGTCGGCACTCTGCCAAAAGCCTTCCGACATTCAAGGCTTGGTTATGTCGATGCCTTTGTGATGTATAAACAACTTTCATGACAAGCCCCATCCGTATGCCATAATTCTCAATTCGGATTCTATTCCCAAACATTTTACATCTCATCCAACGTCTTGATTATATCTCCGGGTAGCGGCTCCGGGCGATGCTTCATCTTCTTGAAGTTAACTTCCTGGAGTCGTTTTTCGAAGCTCTTGCCGCCGGCTGTCTTCCATTCGTCGTAGACCATACGTTCGAAAATTTGGGAGTATTTAATCTTTTTAAAATACTCCAGTGAAGATGTGGCAGGGCATCGCACAGTTCTGCGGTGACTTTCACGTTCTCACTAACGAAACGGCTCCGGGTGTGGGCCTTGGGGTCCAGATAATCGATGCAATCCAGGCTTGGTCCAAAGTTTGAATAGCGGATCTTATTGGGTGCGTTTTCCTAAAATCGGGTTCTTTCTTATGGCTGCCGTTGGCGCATTTTTTCGATTCCCCGCCTAAAGGGGTAGCCATGTCCCTATTTTCTTCTCAATGGCACGCTGATAAATCAAGGGGGCCACAGCCATGTCATCCACGGCAAGCCCTAAATTGGCGGCAAATGTCTTCTGCTCTCGATTTTCACGACCTTTTTTCTTGCCGGTCACCAGTTCGCCGAGTTCTGCGTCGATTTCCGGGCAATTCCTGAAATAGCCGCCCACCTCCTTGTAGTAGGTGTATTGACCGATGTGGTCTGTGGTCCATTTATCGGCTTCTTTCAATGCCTCACGGCTGAAGTAGGAATCGAAATCTACCAGGGAGGCAAATGTGCCCTTGTCCATCCATCCGGGTTGGATGGTGGCATGGGGTACTTTGAAAATGGGGCCGGAGGTTACGACGATATCGGAACCGGTAACCGCCCTTTTGGGATCCGTCACGATTTCTACTTCTATGTCTAAGTTTTTTCCAAATTCGGCCAACTTACTGGCCTGCGCAGCATTGGTGTCGAAAGCCTTTACCTTTTTCAGCGGAAACAGGACATTGATTGCCTCAAGGTTGGTGTGGCCTTGAACCCCGCAGGCCAGGATACCGATGGTGGACGATTCGGGCCGGGCCAAGTATTTGGCCGAAATGGCCGAGGCGGCACCGGTCCGCATGGCAGTGATCCAGGCGCAATCCATGACGGCGATGGGTATACCGGTTTGGGGATCATTTAAAATCAGCAGGCCGCTAATGTAGGGAAGCCCCTTGGTCTGATTACCCGGGTAGCCGCTGACCCATTTGACGCCGGCGGATTTCATGGCCGGGATAGAGGCCGGCATGGCGTGGATAAAGTTATCTCGCCCTTCTCCGGGATGAATACCCGGTTTTGGTGGCATTTCGACCCTGCCATTGCCCAATTCCACGAAACCCTGTTCAACGGCTGCTACGATTTCGGCCATCTTCAGGCCGGCGTTGACAACGTCCGTTTGACTCAGGTAGAGTACTTTTTTTCCCAGTGTCATCGATTGCTGCCCCTTATTTCAATTACGCGTAGCGAATCACATTGGGTTCGTCTGTTGCCAGGAATTGCAAGCGACCGAACAGCTTCTTTCACCCATCAGCGGTAAAATGAAGATCGCCACTGACTGATGATTTTTAGAAATGGTATCAACCCCGGATGTTGTCTAAGAGCACGCGCGACGATGTCTGACAGCGAACTATCACGGCCCAAACCATTTCTTGTTGACTGCCTCAAACTCACCGGTTTCTTCGAGTTGTAGCAGGGCGATATTAATACGATCCCTCAGATCGCTTTTTCTGGGAAGGGCGATACCGTAACTTTTCTCTTTAAAAATCAACCCAACAACCTGGACCTTACCTTTTGCTTTTTTGGAAGCATAGTGCTGAAGAACGGGTGCGTCATATACAATGGCATCTACTTTACCGGTCTCTAATAAACGATAAACTCTTTCCACATCCTCGAGTTCAACAGCCTGCATACCCTGTGCTGCAAGATATTCGGCTGCCGTACTTTTCTGAACGGTTGCCACCCGTTTGCCAAAAAGATCTTCGGGCCCGTTAATAGTTCCGTGCAACTTCCGGACCGTGGCAGTGGAGGAAACACTGGCTGTAAAGTAGGCAAAAACAAAATAACCGGCCAATATCCAAACAAGACCAAATAGCCGCCCGCTAGCGCCCTTAGGTGTCTTGTCCCCATAGCCGACGGTCGTGACGGTTACAACGGCCCACCAGATGGAATGCCAGAGGCCTTGAGGATAGCTTTCTGGAAACTGCGGGTTATGCCGGCGCTCAAGGACCCAGATGATATGTGCGGCAATCAGCAGGACAAACAAGAATACAGCGACGCCGATAAGCAGTCCTCGGGAAAATATAACCGCGACAGCCTTGAGTACAACCTCGCCAAGGAACGATCCGGACCCTTCCGACACCATGATCTGAAGCCCCGACTCAAAATATGAATGCGAAAAATCAAGGACCTGCTCGCGTTTAGAGGTTATACCGATTCCAGAAACCGCCACATCTGCTACGCCGCGTTTTACTTCATCCATCAATTTCGCTATCGTATTTACACCATATATTTCATATTCCAAACCGAGTTTTTGAGCAATTTTTTCCCACAGTTCAATGCTGAAACCAACATATTTTCCATCTTGGTAAATCACAAAAGGCTCAGACCGCTGGGTGACCACACGCAGGACTTTGGTCTTCGGCTCGGTTCCTCTTTCATCTTCCGAAAAAGCGATCGCTTCTCGTGAAGTTCGAAACCTTTCCGCCCCTTCCAGCCAGCGGTCTATCTTGTTTCTATTACTTTGGATCCATTCCTGCGCGTGACGCTCGATGTCTGCATAGTCATCTTCACCGTCAAGCATTTTTGCGTTCTGCCGCGAAATATCCTCGAGAGAAATTTCTACCGATTCCAACAACCGTCTGACATCCGGATATTTTTCCAGAAATTGTTTGTTTGCCACAACCCGGATGTCGTTGGGGGGAAATCCCATCGCACAGGGGTCTGCGTCACATCCCGGAACACCCGCGATGACGGTTTGCCCCTCCATGTCCTGTTGATCGATAGGAAGACTGGGAAACGGAACCTGCAGCCACACGACATCCCTACCCGGCACCAACGTGCCCACCGTCCAGTTGGGTGTCCAGGTGTAGAACAGAATCGGTTCCCCTCGTTTATAGCGGGCGATGGTATCATCCATCAACGGTGAGTAGTCTCCCTGAACGTGCTCGACGGTGGTGCGCAGATCGTAGGCGCCAAGGTGGTGTTCAACCACCCGCTCACAGCCCCAACCGACATTGCAGCCGATCATATCTGCCTTGCCGTTGCCGTTCCGATCGAACACCGCGGCCACATCGGGTTTTTTCAGATCGCTCAAACTTTTAAGCTTTAAAGCGTCGGCCGTTCGCTTGTCCACCATGTAGCCTTGAAGCGCGCCGGCAATGACTTCGAATCCGACCGGTTGCACCTTCCCCTTTACGGCGTCTTGCTTCAGGAAGACATTGTGGCTGGGAAACCAGCCGTTGCCCCACAGGTCCACCTCCCCCCGGGCGGCAGCCAGGTAAAAGGCGAGGTTGTCCATGGTTTGCGGGTCGCCAACCACATAGCCCAGATCTTCCAAGAGTCTTTTGATAATTTCTGCCTGGAACCAGCCGGTATCCCAAGTTGCCCGTGCCATGGATATGGTTCCAACAGTGGTGGGTCGCTTTGTGCTAGACGCTTGGAGTTGCTGGGGTTGGTCTTTAGCCACGACCTGATAACCGGCGACCAGCATGAGTATCAACCAGATACCGATACCAAGAAAATAACGCTTCTCCATTGCTAATAAAGCGATGAATCGGGCCATACCGTTGGATCCAGGACTTCTTACTCCAGCCATGATTGTATCAATTCCGGGTGGTAACGCATATAGCGCAGGGCCTTATCATACGGGAACGTCCCATGGTCCTCCTGAATCCAGATCATCAGCTGGCCCAAATCTTCAGGCGTCCAATGGAATTTGTCCAGGAACCCATAAACCTCGGGCATATCTTCTTTCAATCCCTTACGGACGATGGTATTGATTTCTTCTTTGCCCCCGAAGACATCCTCGGGATCATCGAGGAACTTAAGTTTCCATCGGGCAAACATCCAGTGCGGAATCCAACCGGTGACTACGATCCACTTCTGTTTGCGGATCGCATCGGACAATTCAGCGGCCATTGATATTTCACTGCCTTGGATCAAGCGAAATGCGCTCAGGCCGTAGATTTGCATGGCCTCCCTGGTTTTCTTCATGATGCCAGCTTCCGGATCGATGCCGATAATCTTACCATTAAATTTGCTCGCATATTTTTTTAACTCCGGAATGGATTCGACCGTAATGTAAGGCGCATTCCGCTGCCCGGTTGCAGCGGTTTGGCGGCCCACGGTAATATCCGGAACCACCAGCCCGATTCGCGTGCCTTCCAAATTCGGTCCCAGATCCACGATCTGGTCTTTGTATTGCTGATAATAATGACCGTGCGTCGTGGGCAGCCAGGCGGCTACTATGGCATCTGCTTCGCCGGTGGCCACCGCCTCCCACATTTTATCCGCTGACATCGGAATGATTTCACATTGGACGCCCATTTTTTCCTGTAAAACCGCCTGAACCAGATTGGTACTCGCTATCGTCTCCGACCATTCCACATAAGCCAGCCGAACGGTCTTTTCGGCGGCTTGGGCTTGGATGGGCAGGATGGCTGTCAGTATGAAAATCATACAAAACAGCACTGTCGCATAATGTATGGTTGTCTTTTTTCTCATAAGTCCCTCCTATTTAGAAACCGGCTGCATCGTCTGGAGATGCGCATGACGAATTCCACAAAAACACAAAACAACATACACACGATTGATTATGTTGCATCAGGTGATGCAATGTCGCCGTCTTGCCGCGCCCATCAGTTGTAACCGTGTTCCTTCACATGATCCACAAGCCCTTTGATCACCGCAAAGCACATCAAGAACATAACGACGGCAAAGGGAAGCCCGGTGCAGATGGCCGCGGTTTGCAGGGCCACCATGCCCCCGCCCAAAAGGAGGACCGCCGCGACGGTGCCTTCGAGAATGGCCCAGAACAGCCGCTGGGGCTTGGGAGGATCCGGGTTGCCGCCGGCTGTGATGATATCGATGACCATGGAGCCCGAGTCCGAAGAGGTCACAAAAAAGAAAACGACCACGACCATGGCCAGAATGGAGGTCACCCAGCTCAATGGAAAGCTTTCCAGGAAGACAAACAGGGAGACCGGGATGTTTTCCTGAACCGCCTTGGCCATACCGCCGCCCATGAAGCGTTCGATATAGATGGCGCTGTTGCCGAATACGGTCATCCAGGCAAAGGTAACCAGGGTTGGCACGACCAGTACGCAGGCCAGGTACTCCCGCAGGGTCCGCCCGTAGGAGACCCGGGCGATAAACATACCCACGAAAGGACACCAGGCGATCCACCACGCCCAATAGAATATCGTCCACCCGTTTTGCCAGTTGCCGCCGTCCGTATAGGTCTCGTTCCAGAACCCCAGATCAAAGAAATGTTGGATGTAATTGCCGAGGTTTTCGATCATTGCGTTGAGGAGGAACAGGGTCGGGCCGAGAAAGAAGACAAAGAGCATCAGTAAGAGTGCCAGCCCGATATTGATGTTGCTGAGCAGCTTGATACCGCCTTCGAGGCCGCGCACCACTGACCAAGTGGCAAGGGCGGTGATGCCGGCGATCAATATCACCTGCACGTTGGCATTTTGGGGGATACCGAACAGGTGCGCCAACCCGGCATTGACCTGCTGGACGCCGAAGGCCAGGGATGTCGCCACGCCGAAAAGACAGGAAATCGTGGCCAAGACATCGATTGTGTTGCCGAACCCGCCATAGATGCGCTCTTTCAAAATCGGATAAAAAACGTTGCGGATCGACAACGGCAGCCCTTTGGTAAACCCGAAAAACGCCAGCCCCAATCCGATCAGGGCGTATATGGCCCATGGATGAAAGCCCCAGTGGAGAAAAGTCAACTCCATGGCCGCCTTGGCGCTCGCGATGGTGCCCGGTTCTGAAAGGGGGTTGGCCACGTAATGGAACATGGGTTCGGCCACCCCGTAAAAGAGCAGGCCGATGCCCATACCCGCACTAAACAGCATGGCAAACCAGCTTGGATAGGTGAATTCGGGCTTGGCATCGGGACCGCCGATGCGCAGTTTCCCCAGAGGCGAGACCAGAATGCCGATGCAGGTGGCCAACACGACGTTCATCGTCAGCACCAGAAACCATCCCGTATATTCGGAAATCCAATTCTTTGTGCCTGCAAACAACTTTTCGGCCGCATCACCGGCGAAAATCGTAAAGATCACACCGGCGAAAATCAACCCTGCGCCGCCGAAAAATACCCAGGGTTGAATATCGTATTTCCAGATCTTGTTGTCCAAGTTCTTTATTGTGTCTGCAGTCCTGATTTGAAAATCTTTTTCGGCCATAAAACACCTCCTTTATAAACCTATTGGGTTTTATATTTGGGCGTTATTCATGCAGCGCATCCATTTCGGGATTTACCCTCTCATCCCTTTGCTCCCGGAAGTTGGTCTTCGGTTAGAACCGGCTTCCCGCGCAAGCATGATTTTTTTGGTACTGCAGAGCATTCGTGTTACTGCCTTAGCCGACTTTAGCCGTCAGCAAGACATTGACCCTCAACATTTCTTTAAAATGATGCGGTCTTCTTCAACCGTCATCTCGTAGCAATCACCCGGAGAAAAACCGGTTTTCTCGAGCATCTCCTTAGAAAAAACGATCCCTTCTTTTTTGACCTTTGATTTTCTTTCTTGGGAGTAATCAAAGAGTCCTTTGATGACGTAAATTTTCTTGTCAAGATTCTGAAGCATCACCAAATGTTCCCTTAGCGTATATGGGGATATTTGGAATTCTTGCGTGATCTCCTTTGCCGTCTTACCCTCTTCGATCATCTTCCTCAACTTGTCCGGATCATAACGGATGCTGTAATTGCCTTTTGCCATGCGATCACCTCCTTTGAATTTTTTTCATGATCTAAATGGTGATAATCTATCTCTCCCATTGACTGCGTTCTTATCACCACCTTCCTTAACACGCATATATCATGCGCGCATGAATATTTTTGAGTATATCTTAAAAAAAATTATAATATCAAGTGGTTAAATTTAATTCTACCGGTAAGTTTCAGTCTACATTTTGTACCCCAACGATCGGAGGATAAAATGCTTAAAAATATTGAAGCGCTCCCACCCTTCGGGCGGTCAGCTTCCACTGTAAGGAGTATCTCATTGATATGCGTTCGCTTTTGCTCGCTATGCAGTGCCACCCTTGGGGCGAGCGGCATTCGCCCATTTGCGCCGCCATGGCGGGATTATCAGGGGCTTGCGATACCCAAAGTACAGCTAAGTCCCTGAACACCTCGCAAGTGAACGAATGCGATTTGTGAAAAATTCGGGTTAATCTTCTATGCGCGATGCATCGATAGATTGTTGCCTCTGCTGCGGCTGAACCTGTAAACAGTGTAAAGGAATACAGCACCGGATTGAGTGCGTTTCTCGGCATCAGCCGAACGAGGCGACCGGTGGGCCCCAAAGCGTTACATCCGGTTGCACCCCGAGACCGGGACCACCGGGCACCCTGATGTTGCCGTTTTCAATGCTTATCCCGTTTTGCGGATCGTAGTGTCCGTCGATATAAGGCGCCGCCAGCCAAACGCCCTCCAAAAGACGAGGGCTGACCGTCGCACCGATATGGGTGCAAGCGGCCGCAATGATGTCGCCCCCCCAGGCATCATCACAGGTCATCGGCAAGTTCACCACCCGCAGGATGTCGCGAATGGTGCGCATGGCGGAAAGCCCTCCCATGCGGGTGACCTTCAGCGAAAAGCCATCGCAAATCCGTTGACCGACGGCCTGCAATACGGCGCCCAGTCCTTCCGTGGACTCATCCAGGAAAATGGCATGCGACACCCGACCATGGAGAGAAGCGATCTCTTCCACTGTGCCACAGGGTTGCTCGATGACCAAAGAAAGATCGCGACAGGCCTGTGACACCGTCAAAGCATCCCGGGAGGTCCAACCGCAATTGGCATCGACGGCCAGCTTTACATGGGGTTGCAGGGTTTCATGCACTTTCCGAATGGCCGCAATGTCAATCTCCGGATCCCGCCCCCCGACCTTGAGCTGCAGGCGTCGGTAACCTTCAGCCTGCTTTTCCCTGGCCATGGATGCCGCCGCCTCGGGTTCTGCCACCCCGATTGCGTAATAGGATGGAACGGTTTCCTGTTTGGCACCCCCAAGCAAGTCGCAGACGCGTGCACCGTAGGATTTACCCGCAAGATCCCACAGGGCAATATCCACCACCGCCTTGGCATAGCGATGCCCGCTGAGCGCCTCGTCCATGACGTCACGAACGCAATCGATCCCAAGGGCGTTCAGACCGATCAGGTGGGGTCCGATTTGACGAAGTGCGGCACGGGCGCCGGCGGCATGGTGGGGCTGATAAACCGGGCCGTGGGGGCAGGTTTCACCGTATCCAACCATACCTTTTTCGGTGACAATTTCAATGATCGTCGAATCGAAAGAAGCCAACGATGTCTTTGCCGTTCGGTATACCCCGCCGACAACCGGCAAATCATGTTGATAAATATGAATTTCCGATATGCGCATAAATTATATCTTTCTATGATAAAAGCCCAAGCGGCTTCATGGATTCAACCACGTCTTGCAGGCCCTTTTCCACCAGCGTCGCTTCAGTCGGAATACCGTTCTTATCCCACCCCCTGGCCAAGTAGTAGGCATCCAGTAAAAATTCGATGTCTTCCATGGGAATTAAATAACCTTCATTGGGGCCGGTGGTGATGGGATCCTCACACAATCGTCGCGGCGGATAATCGCTGGACCGCCCGAAGTCCTTGATTTCCCTGGCATTAAACACCCGAGTCAGATGCCATATCTTTTCAGAGACCGACAGCAGTTCGGCCCAGGTTTTCTTTTTCCCGGTAATCAGGCTGTAAAGTTCGGCATAATGCTCCCCCTCAAAACCCAGTTCCATCAATTGAAGGCGGCAGGTTCCCAGGACATCGAAAATGGGCCGTTCGTGCTGGGAGTGGATGACGTAATCGGCCGACTTTTCCGTTACCAGCCCCTTGGGTGGCTTTTCCTTAGCGCCGCCGGCCACAATGAGGTCGTGCACGCTGCTCCAGCTTCCGGCCAGATCATGCCCCAATACCCACGCACGCCCGTGATGCGCGCCAATATCGGATGTGAGGTAGGCCAACATCATCGACGGCGCGTTGCGGCACTCGTACCCGGTCCACTCCAATCCTTTGACCTGGATGGCAAAGTGTTCCGAACCTTTCCCGATTGTTTCAGACGCCGCCTTCACGCCTTCGGCCAGAAGATCGCCGACACCTTCCCGAAACGCCATCTTTTCCAAAAGAAAAACGATCGATTCCAGGTCCCCGAATGAAACCGCCCGCCCGATCTGCGATTCCGTAAGAATCCTTTTTTCAAAACATTCGATGACCCAGGCGGCGGTCACGCCGGCCGAGATGGTATCCAGTCCCAATTCATCGCAGACATAATTCGCATAAGCGACTTCCTCTATGGTCTCGAGCACGCAATTTCCACCGAACAAGGCGATGGTTTCGAATTCCGGGCCTTCAACGTGGGCCTGGCCAAGGGGCGTTTTGGCAAAACCGTATTTTCCGCAAGGGGTGGGGCAGCAAGAACAGCCTTTGTCCGTGATCTTGAGACGATCCAGAATCGCCTTGCCGTTGATCTGCTCGTAGTGCTCCGCATAAGAGGTCTGAAAATTACGCGTCGGAAAGACACCCACTTCATTGGCCCAATTGGTCAAACCGGCAGTTCCCTCAGGGGTCCAGCCTTTGAAGCCGGGTTTCGCCCTGACCTTTGCGAATGCATCTTTCCCTTTGGCATACGCACCGTCGAGGTCGAATACCGACAATCCTCCGGAGCCCCTGACCGCTATGGCTTTGATGTTCTTTGCTCCTAATACGAGTCCGATTCCCGTTCTTCCGGCCTGTCGCCCGAAGTCATGGGAGATGCAGGCAAATCGAACACCGTTTTCACCGGCCGGACCGATGGTGAGCACCTGAAAATCATCACCCAGATCGTCTTTCAGCATCCTTTCGGCAGTCAGCGCACCTTTTGTGCGGTACTTTTCCGCCGGTCGGATCTCAACGGTGTCGTCTTCAATAAACAGATAGCTGAACTCTTTGGCTTTCCCGGTGAGCACCAATGCGTCATAACCCGCATATTTAAGGGCCGGCCCGAAATGCCCGCCCATATTGCTGTCCGCGTAACCGCCGGTGGCCGGAGATTTTGATCCAAAGTGCGTCTTTCCGCTGGCCGGAAGAAAATGGCCGGTCAGCGGTCCGGTGGCAGCAATAAAAATGTTTTTTTCCCCGCATGGATCAATATCCGGCTCGATTTCATCAAACAGCATGCGGGCGACAAACCCTCTGCCGCCGATGTACGTTTCAGCCAGCTGTTCGGACAACGGTTCCTTATCAATCCGCCCGTCGCTAAGGTGGACACGAAGAATGGTACCTGCGTAACCGTGGATCATAAAATCATTTCTCCTTATCGCCATTATTTCAGCAGGATGGCGTCCCGCGGACAGGCGGCCGCACAAGCCCCGCACAATGTACACTTGATGGGTGCCAGTGTATTGCCGCGGTCCACGATGACACCATAAGGGCATTCCGTCACACAGACCATGCATCCCGTACATTCGTCCTCATCGATCAGAAAGACGCCGCTTTCACTTTTTTGGATGGCCGCCACCGGACAGACATCGGCGCAGGCGCCGCACTGATCGCAAACATGGATGCGGTAATCACCGGGCGCCGGAAAGCGGCCTTCAATGCGCAGTACCGCCAAAGACGGTTTGACTTCGCGGAAATTTTCAATTGCGCACGCCAGTCGACAGGTCGTACAACCCGAACATTTTTCCTCAACTGTCTCTAATTCCAACAGAGCCCTCCTGGATCTAATCAAATTTGTGCGATTGTCGAGGCTTGCACGCCTTTGGCGATGTTGCCGCCGATAAGCAAGTTGAGCGAAGTGAAATCCCGTTCGGTAGGAGAAGATGTCGTTCTGCAATCGTGTGGTTATGCGGGTCCCACTTGCGAAAGGATGCGGTCAGGTATTCAAACCCTCAATTGGGGTAATTTTCGGACCGTATCAGTCGGTCGTACCTTCCATTGGGGCGAATCCGCTTCGGAAAGTATTCTCGACAATTGTGCGCGTGTACATGAATTGGGGCAGGTAATCCTGTCCCATGGCCTTTGACCCCACCCCGGACATCTTGAAACCGCCGAAAGGATGGCGTTTCATCATGGCACCGGTTGTGCCCCGATTGATGTAGAGGCTCCCCACCAAAAATTCCCGACACGCGTGCGCGATGTTCGCCGGGCTTCGTGAAAACAGGCCGCCGGTGAGAGCATACTGCGTATCGTTGGCCACTTTGATGGCCGCATTAAAATCATTGACTTTGATAATGCAGACAACAGGACCGAAAATTTCCTCCTGCGCTAAACGGCTGTCGGGGGAAACATCGGTAAACACGGTGGGGGGAACAAAGTGGCCGCGGCTTTCCCCGACGGCACCCTGGGTCAGCAGTGTGGCTTCGGATTTTCCCAGCTCGATGTAGCGTTCTATTTTTTCTTTGGCCGCAGCGTCGATCACTGCACCGATGTCGGTTCGTGGATCCCAGGGCGGACCGAACATCAGTGTTTCCACGGCACTTTTAAAGCGCGAAACAAATTTATCGTAATTTTCCGCCAACACGATCAGCCGCGAGGCGGCCGAACATTTCTGTCCCATGTAACTGAAAGCCGACTGGATGATGGGCCCCACGGCGGCATCGATATCGGCATCGCTGTCGATGATGATGGCATTCTTTCCGCCCATCTCGGCAATAACGTTTTTCACCTGCCGGGCGCCTTCCGGCGTGCGGCCCGATTTTTCAATGATGCCAAGCCCCACTTCCTTGCTTCCGGTGAATACGGTAAAGGCCACGTCTTGGTGGGTGACCAGGGCGTCTCCGATCTCTGCGCCTGGTCCGGGGACGAAATTGAGCACGCCTTTAGGCAAGTCCGCGCGGTTGAAAATATCGTATACCGCCTGCCCGATCGCCGGCGTTTGGGATGCCGGTTTGTAAACGACGGTGTTGGCGGTAACGATGGCCGCCGCGGTCATGCCGATGGAGATGGGTAGCCCAAAGTTCCATGGTGCGATGACGGCCCCGACGCCGCGCGGAATATATCCGAGGCGACTGGATTCTCCCGGCAGCTCGGATGCTACGCGCGGTTTGTTTAAACGAACCATTTCGCGGCCGTAAAATTCCAGAAAATCCACAGCTTCGCAAATATCGGCCTGGGCTTCGTTCCAGTTTTTGCCCCCTTCATAGACGAGCAGCGCGGCCAAATCATGGCGTTTGGCGCGCACCCCCTCCGCCGTTTTGAAAAGGCAGTCCGCCCTCTTTTCGGCTGGGGTGGCGGACCAGTCCACAAAAGCCGATTTAGCGGCGGCGACCGCCTTTTCAACCGTTTCGGTATCCGCGCAAACAACTTCGGCCACGATTCGTTCGGGCGCGTTGGGGTCAGTGGAAAGCATTTTCTTTGCGCCTGATAGTGGGGCGCCATTAACAACCGGGCGTACTTGGCGGGGAAAAGACTCTTTTGTATTTTCAAGCGCGACGGCGAAAGCCGCGTGCGTAGGAATGTCCCATTCGACGGGAGGCTCATTGGAAAAAGGACCCTTTTCGCCGTATTCCGATGCGGCCTCGTTATTTTTCACAGGCTCCGGGTTATCATTTGCACGCATCGCCGGGTCTCTCAGCATCTCTTCTCTTGCGGCGCCATTGGCGAAACTTTGTCTTAAAAACGATTCGCTGGAGGTATTTTCCAGCAGGCGGCGCACCAGGTAGGCCATGCCGGGTACGATTTCTCCCACCGGCGAGTAGAGCCGCAGCCGCAAGTTGTGTTGTTTCCATGCCTCCCGTAGGTTCTCCGCCATGCCGTGGAGCATCTGAAACTCCAGTCGGTCCTCGGGGACTCTAAGCTCCTTGGCGCATTCGATGACGTAGGCGACGGTGCGGATGTTGTGGGAGGCACATTTGAGTTGAATACAGCGGTGGTTTTCCAACACCGTGCGGGCACATTTCTCGTAGCTGGCGTCAGTGGCGTGCTTGTTTGTAAAGACCGGGATCGGGTAGTTGTATAGGTTGGCCAGCACCACTTCTTCGTCCCAGAAAGCACCCTTGATCAGGCGCATGCCGAAGTTGTGATCGCCTTTTTTGGCCCAATCCAAAAGTTCGGCAAGTAACGGTTCGGCATCCTTCATGTACGCCTGGTAGGCGATGCCCTTGTGGGGCCAGTTACGGAACTCGGGCTCGTCATTGATACTCTTGAACAAATCCAGGGTGAACCTGCGCGCCGGTAAGTGCTCCATATCCATCAACACGTAGGCGTTTAATTCCATTGCCTTGCGGTAGATCGGCCGCAGCCGTTCCTTGGCCCGGTCAATCGCATAGTCCAAGGCGCAGCTTTTAGGCAGATACTGGGAGTAAAGACAGGAGGCCATCAGCGAGATATTGACCTGGGGGCTGAAGCCCCAATCCAGCCCACCTTTTTCACCCGTTCCCAATGCCGGCCACTCTTTGACGATTTCACTGTAGCGCTCCATCAGTTCGATCTGTTTGGCCAAAAACGCCTCTTCCTCCTGCGTTGACGTCACCGCCTCCTTGAGGATTTTCACGGTCCATGCGACCCCGTCTTTTTTGCGGCCCTTGAGCATCACTTTCGCGGCTTCATCGATGGTCTCACCCGTGATAAACTGCTTGCCCATGGTGCCGATATTTTTTCCGATACTCTTGGCTGCCATTTTGGCGGCGATCGAGTCGGGTTTCACCTTGGACAAACCCCACCGCATCGTTTTCGGAAAATCCTGGCCCGGCCGGCAGAAATACTCCTGGATGTGCCGCGCCACCGATTCCGGTTTGGTGAGATAAGGAAAAACATCTACGAATCGAAACATCTCATGTTTGAAGGCTTCGTTCTTCATGGAAAGATCCATGACTTTGCCGGTCCAATAATCTTTTTTGAACAGGGAGGGTTTCGATTTTCCCGCGATATCGTAGAGCTTCATACCGGTTTTCCGGACCCCGTTCTCGAAATTAGATGCCATGTTACAGGCCTCCTTTTTTATACGCCGCCTTTGTCTTCTTTTTCAGATGTGGGAATTCATCGGTCATATGCGGGATATGAATGGCATCGATGAGATTCTGTTGAAAATCATCCATCAGAGTCAGTTCGACATATTCCACCCGGCGGGCGATTCGATCGGCTTCTTGGCGTTTTTTACGGTCCAGCAACGCCGCCCGGCACCCGTCGCCTGCGGCGTTGCCAATCGACGAGACGTGCTCCGGCGGGCAGTCCGGAAACACGCCCAGCATGAGGGCCAGGGGGATGTCGATATGGTTGCCGAAGGCCCCGGCAATCTTTATCCGGTCGGCTCGCTGCAGGTTCATCCGGCGCAGCATCAGCTTGCAGCCGGTGTATATTGCGGCTTTGGCCAATTGTATCTGGCGGATGTCGTTTTGGGTGATGACCACATCCTTGCCAATGGCGGTCTCCGCGGTCCAGGCGAGCACAAACTCTTTCTGTTCCGTGTCTGGATTTTTGCGTAGACGCTCGGTTTCAATCTCCGGATTAAACGCCCCGCTGCCGGCCACGATCCCGGCCTTGAACATTTCGGCCAGAGCATCCAGAACCGCACTGCCGCAAATGCCCCGGGTTCGCATCTCCTCAGGTTCGGAATAGCTCAGCCATGCATCCCGTCCCACCACCTTGTAATCCACTTCATGGGTTTCGGGCGAGATTTTTACCCGCTCGATGGCGCCGGGCGCCGCCCGCATGCCGAACGCGATTTGGGCGCCTTCCAGGGCCGGGCCGGTGGCACAGGAGCATGTACTGCAAACCATCCGTTCTCTGTTGCCGATGACCAGCTCGCCATTGGTGCCGATATCGACGATCAGAACCGTATCGTCACTTTTCTGGGGCTCCTCGACTAGAATGACGCCGACATTATCTCCACCCACGAACCCGGCGATGTTGGGCAGGATGTAGACGTTGGCCGAAGGATTTACCCGCAACCCAAGATCCCGGGCCTTGATGTTCAGGCCGCTGTGATTGGCCGGTGTGAAGGGGGCGCTGCCCAGGGGCTCGGGGTCCAGTTGCAGCAGGAGATGTTGCATGCAGGTGTTGCCACAGACAGCCACATCTTCGATATCTGCGGGGCGAATGCGCCGGCCGGTGTGTCGCGCCGCTTCCGATACGGCCTGTTCGATCAGGGTGTTCAATCCGTCTACCACACTATCGCTCATGCGCTGCAGACCCTCGGGGTCGTTGAAACAGTAATTGATCCGCGAGATCACGTCTTCACCGTATTGGATCTGGGGATTCATCATGGAAGCGGTTTCGACGACTTCCATGGTGTCCAGGTCGCAAAGATAGCCGGCAATGGTTGTCGTGCCGATGTCGACGGCCAGACCGTAATTCGGTCCCGCTTTGCCCGGGCGGACGCGGATAATCTCGCGATCCATCCAAACGCTGACAGTCACTTCCCATTTGCCGTCCCGCAAAGCCCCCCCCAGGCTGCGTAAAGCAAAAAAGTCAATCGACAACCCGGTCAGTGCGTATGTTGCCTCCAGGGCCCGGCTGAGTCTTTCAAAATCGCCGGTGGGATCCACCAGTGTGGCTTCCGGAAGTTTCAGACAATAGGTTTTGACTGCCGGATCGTGATCGATGCGGATCGGACGCGCGGCCTTGCTGATGACTTGTTTGCCCGGGCGGGATTCTTCCGGGACGTCGATCGAAAGATCCTGCCGGACGGTGGCGATACATCCCAGGCGAAATCCGGCGGCCCTTTCCGCGGGTGTGATATGTTCACTTTCGATTGCCTGCCAAGGCCCGGCGTTTTCCGGTTTGGAATCGATATCGTATTCCTGTATACGGCCGTTTTCGATGCGGACTTTACACTTACCGCACACATGGTGGCCGCCGCAGAGCGCTTCGATGCCGACACCCAGCAACCGGGACGCCTCAACGATCGTTGTTCCTTTCGGCACTTTTCCTCTGCGCCCGGAAGGCTGAAAAAACACCTTTGCAGTGTCTTCGTCCATCGGACCCATCCTTAATGACTCTGCCGGCCTACTGCCAGCGTTTGGCCATCTTATCGAGCTCTTTCGCCACTTCTTCCGTCAGAAATTGCGGTTGGTGTTCCATTTTTAGGAGAGTCTGTTCCCGCAGGCGCTCCTGAAACCGCCGCCCACCCTGCTCGAGCCACGATTCATAATTGGAACGATCGAACAGGTTTGAATACCACACTTCGCGGAAATACTTCAGCGTATGCTCTTCTGCCATAAAATGGCCTCCCGGGCCGACAGCGTGAATGACGTCAACCGCCAGCGTTTCATCATCGACTTTAATTCCGCGCATAAACTGGTTGATCATGTAAAGCACCTCATTGACCAGAACCATATAGGCCGGCGAAGCCAGACTGCCGTGGTCGAGCAAACCGCAGTCGTGGATCAGATTGGCGCCGCTGAGTGCCGCTGATTGGCACGACAAAGTGGCTTCGGCGGCTGCCTGGGAATCCGGTAGCTTAGCATCGGAACACCCGGCGGTACCAAAATAGGGTAGCTTGATGTGTTGGGCTATTTGAGCCAGGGCAGCGCCCATCAAAATCATCTCCGGTGCGCCATAGGAGAATATCGTCGTGCGCATGTCCATGACAGTGGCAAATGCGCCGTAAATGAAGGGAGCCCCCTTGCGCACCAACTGGGTGATCACCAGGCCGCTGAGGGATTCGGCCGTCCCCTGTACGACGGACCCGGCAAAAGAGGCCGGACCGGTGCTGCCGGCCTGCGGCGCGCCATAGCAAATCTGTGGAATTCTTTTTTCGGCGCAAAAAATCATCTTATCCAAGCTGTTATCGCTGAACACCAGCGGTGAAATCGGATCGGCGAGCATAGCGATCGTCGGGGCGTTCAGGAACTGTTTTTCACCGCCGGCGATGATAATCGCCATTTCATAAATTTCCTTGAGGCTTTCAATATCCTGGCAGCAAAAAACCATGGGTTTCTCACTGTATGTCATCGCTTCTTTCAAAACCAGTCGGTCGGCAAATTCAGCGGGCGCATCGTCTGCCATGCCGAACGTCATACCCCAAGAATAATTGGGCAGCGCGTCGAGCAAGATTGCCGTCGTGCGACAATCATCGAGCATGAATTTCCGACGCTCGCGGGTGAAGGGTTCTAGGTAGTCGATACAGTCCAGGCTGGCGCCAAACCAGCTTCTGTTGCGCTCAAGCTTCACCGAGCGCTCGCCGTTGCGTTTTCCCAGAACGATGCGTGAAGGCGCCTTGCGCAATGCGTCTTTTACCATCCAGTCCGGAATGTGCACTAAATCTGCATCAACCCGCGCACCGGCGCCGTCTAACAATTCCAACGCCCGCGGATGAGTGATCTTTACGCCCGTGCGTTCCATCACTTCCATGGTTGCCGAATAAACTTCCTCGATATCTTCCGGCTGGAGTACATTGAGTCTCGGCTTTATCCTCGGCTCAAAACGACCTGTCATTGTGTCCTCCTCCATGTGTCAATGAACCCCCATGACTCAAACGCCGTATTGTTCCAGGGCTCCGATCGCAACCCTTCGTCTTACCGTGATGGCGGCAATGCCCCGGGGCTCCGGCCTCGGCTTTAGTAGTAAAACTTAAAAGCAACTTGAATGAAATTCTTGCTCTTAATCGATATAGAGCACATTTAAGAGCAAAAGCAAGAAAATGAACAGTTGAATGTATTGTTTTTTATTCTTTTACAGAAGAATTCAAAATGTTACGCACTCGATCGTAGAATTCTTTCACATGGTCGTACATGATCTTACGGGCCCGGTCGGCATCTTGGCTTTTGATCGACTCCACCATTTTCAGATGCTCGGCAACGGCAGTGGGCAGAATATCGAGTTGCGGCAAGACCATGTACCAAAGGCGTTGGGAAAGACCGAAGAAATGTTCCAGGATTCGAATGAGGTACTTGTTCTTGGCCGACCGTACGATGGCCTGATGAAATTTATGATCCACGTCCAACAGGCGTCGGCTGTCGCTGGGTGCGATGGCCGCCTGTTCTTTGCGAAGGGCCTCGAGCACCGTCAGATCATCCGTCGTGGCCCGTTGGGCGGCAAGACCGGCACAGAGCGGCTCCAGTGTCAATCGCACTTCACTGATTTGCTCCAGGTCCGGCAGACTGATGTCGGCCACATACAGACCGTGGCGGGGTGTAATGACAATCAGTCCATCATGTGCGAGTAATTTGAGCGCTTCACGAACAGGGACAGAGCCCATTAGCAGATCTTCGGCAAGCTGTTGTTCGTTGACCAGCGTTCCGGGGGCCAATTCCAAAGTGATGATAGTTTCCCGTATTCGATCATAGGCGTGCTGGGTATCGACGTCTACCAACTCCATATTCTTTCCCTCCTAAGATAAGCGATTGGCTCTCAGCAATGAGCTCCTTAAGATACCCATTTTCGAGATTTTGGGGCCTCACCCATTGGGTGACGCATACCGGCGCCATAACCAATTGATCTTACGTAGCTGATACATAAAAGCTAATGGCTAATCGCTTAATTTAGGCCCCTCCAAATCGCATCAAACGGGGTTTTCCCACCGCCTTTGCCCTTATACGGTAAGCGTCCAGCCCGTCGGTATGCTCATTTATGATAACTTCCGGGTTGTCAGCGCCGGAGCGCAGCGCCGCCCCCAGAGCTCTTTCCCGGCCCAGCGTTCGGGCATGCACCAGGGCGTCAGCGGCTTCATCGAATACCTCTCGATTATCGCTGGTCTGAACGGTATAGCCGAGGACTTCCAGGCCGTCGTCGGTTACACGCGGGTACACCAAAACTTCTTCGGTTATCATAACACTGCCGGCCACCGCGCCCACAGCATTGGCAACTTCATGATGGGTCGGCAGGATTAGTTCGCAGTGTAGTTTCTCGGCCACGCTTTTTAAAAAGATGGCTGCCGGAGCGCCGATGCCGATAATGGGCTGCCGCAATCGAAAACGTGTCTCCAGTTGAGAATGATTGTTGTAGAGGCTGTTATGAAAAAACCACTGTCCGATGTCGGTGTCTTCGGAATGGAAAGACAGCGGCAACTTCTTGCCGCTCAGAAAAGTGACGATAGCATGCACGATGGTTTCGGTCATCATCAGCCAGATCTGCTCTCGGAATTTGGCCGGATCATAGCGCAGGCTACGGCAGAAGATGTCCATTGCCAAAAAGGCTGTTTGTGCATCCCAGGCGTTGTGACGGCCTTCCACATGCAGTAAATCGGTAGGGGTAAGCCCCGATTTGCCGATGATTTCCCGGCGCAGCAGATTGTCGGCGCTGACTTGCAACTTGCTGAACAAATTCAGCTGGGTAAGAATCTCCGGAACGGACCGGGGACCTTCGGTTAAAAAATAGACGAGTTCTTTTTCCTGCTCTGTTTGCAGCGAATCTGCATCACCGGGATTGCGCAACAGATACCAGTATTCGAGCCAATCCGGTGTAAGGTGGGCGTCGCTTCGCTGGGAAAGGGCGTTCAGATGGCTTCGAATGCCCGGAAATTTATCGGCCAGATAAGCCAGGGGCGTAACGCGTTGAGGCCCGATCATTAGCCTGTTTTCACTATCCGACGTGATATGGCTGTCGCCACCCAACGCAATCGAAAACAGATTGGCGGCTTTTACCGCTGTTTTATAGTCCGCGACGGTTGCGCCCTCTTCACTGACCGCAACCTGCCCATTTTCCACCCAGGCGATGTCGGTGGTCGTGCCCCCAATGTCGACGATCAGCGCATCGTCCAGGTTGGAAAGGAACCGGCCGCCGATGGCACTGGCCGCCGGACCGGAATGAATGGTCTCCACCGGTGTTTTGGCGGCAAACTCATCGCTCATCAGGGTCCCGTCACCGCGCACTACCATCAGGGGCGCCTTGATCCGGCGGTGTTCCATTGCCCGTCGAACAGCAATGATGAATTCTTTTAGAACTGCCAGCAAAGAAGCGTTCAGAGCCGCCGTCGTGGCCCGTTCAACTGATCCGAGCTTGGTCGAAAGCTGATGGCCCAGTACCACGGGTAGATCACATATGCTGGAAATGGCCTCGAATGCCCGGTGCTCGTGCTCCGGGTTGAGCGGGCTGAAATAGCCGGAAACGGCCACGGCATCCACGTCATTTTTTATTTCCCTCACTTTAGCCAGGATCGCAGACAGGTCAAGGGGCGCCTTTTCGCGTCCGTAAAGGTTGTGCCCCCCGGCAAAGTAGTAATAACGCGGTGTGGCAAAGCGCTCCTGCATTTTAAAGGTGGTGATCAATTCCGGATCATAACCGATGAGCAGCAATGCCACCCGCTTGCTTTTACCTTCGGCAATGGCGTTTGTGGCAAGGGTGGTGGATATGGAAACCATCTGAATGGCCGAGGGATCTTCAATCCGGATACGCTTGATGACGGCTTCGATGCCAATCGAAAAATCGCGCTTGGTCGTCAAGCTCTTGTGGGATGCCAGAACCCTGTGGGAGTAGTAATCCAGCAGGACTCCGTCGGTGTATGTACCGCCGGTGTCGATACCGAGTACCAGAGCTGCTTGTGAATGGCGATCCGTATGCAATGCGTTTAACTCTTATCGAAGTATTTACACAAACATCTTTACATCCAGCTCTTCTTCTTTGTGGCGTGCATCGGCCAGTTCGCAGATTCGGCGCATTTCCTTGAACATGGCCTCGTCCAGCATGGGTTCGGTCTCGGTTTCCAGTATTTCGATCACCCGCTCGTGTACCCGCTCCCCGTGGCGCTTGCCGCCGGCCAGGTTCCAGTTCTCCCAGTTTTGCCGGTCGATCAGCTTGGGCCGCCAGATTTCTTCTTTGAAGCGTTCATAGGTGTGGTCGTGTTCCATGAAATGCCCGCCGGGCCCGACTTCCCGCATCACGTCCAGCGCCATGGTTTCGGGGGTAACCGGAATACCTTTTAAAATGCGCTTGACCATGTCAATGGTTTCATCGGATGCAACCATCAGGTCGATGCAGCTGGTCAAGCCGGAATCCAGGTAACCGACATCATGGATCATGTTTCCGCCGATAAGCCCCGCGGTGGCGATGTTGATGGCGGTTTCCATGGCGGCCTGTTCATCATAGAGCTTGGCGTCGGAACAACCGGCTGTTTCGTACTCCGGTACCCGCAGCCACTTGGTGATGTCCGTGTACCCGGCGCTCAGAAGAGCCATTTCCGGCGAGCCGTAGCAGTAAATAGTACTCAACATGTCCATATTGGACATCAAGCCGCCGATGATGAGCTGGGAACCGGGTTTGCGCAACTGGCTCAAAACGATTCCGAACAGACTCTCGGCCAAGGCCTGGACCAACAGCCCGGCCAGGGTGGTGGGCGCCGTGGCCCCGGCCAGCGGACAGGGCGTATAGACAAACGGAATGTCATTGTCGCAGCAGAAAAGCAGTTTTTGAACCACTTCCTGTGAATGGCTCAACGGTGACACCGGTTCGATATAGAGTGAAAAAATCGGCCCCTTGCGCCACTCTTCCTTTCCGCCCACGCGAATGTAGGCCATTTCCAGTTGATCGCGGACCCCTTCGATGTCGACTGCCGTGATGTTAATGGGCTTGCTGGTGCCTTCCAACATCGCCAGGTACTGCCAGCGATCGTAGGTGCCCACTGCCGTGTCCTGGGTGATGCCCAGCGACATGTGAAAGTCGTAGTTGGGCAGGGCCTGGGCGACGCGGGCGCAGTTCTTTACGTCTTGGTAGGTGCTGCGGCGACGCTCGCCTGAGTATGGATCGATGGTATAGGGCGTATCCGATCCCCCGCCGTAGTAAATCTGGTTTTTGAAAAGCTCCATTCTGTACCGGCGGTCTGGTCCGGTAACCACGACTTTGCTGGGCACCGTGGCACGGGCTTTATCGACCATGTAATGGGGAATTTTCACGAGACTGCTTTGCTCGGTCGTTTCCTCGACAATGGCGCCGCCGGCGTGAGCGACATCCACACCTTCTTTGTCATAGACGCGAACCCCGGTCTCATACAGCACGCGCAAAGAGGCATAGTAGATGGCCTCGATTTGATCTTCGTTCAGCACCTGCAAAATCGGCGTGGCGTTGACGCCGTAGTTGGTTTTGTTCACTCGCATGATCCCATCTCCTTTTTGCTTGATTCGAATGCGCTCACCGAACAATCCCAGAAAAGCTCTTGACGATTGATACTCCCGGGCGGAACAACGACAAATTCGTCATCGATTTTGTCCGGATCCTCAATAATTTCTGTCAAACGACGGATATAACGATCCGAGCCTAAGATTTCTTCGTATCGCATGCCCCACTGTCGGCAGTAGCGGGCAACCTCAAGGGCCTGGGGCCTGTATTCGTTCAGATCGTTTTGGTTATGGGCGATCAATACAAGGCGCTCGTAGTTCCGGTATTGCTGATCCATGATCCAGGCCGTATCTTCAGCGCCGTATTTTTCGGTGTACTCGTGGTACTCTTTCAACGGATGGCTACCGGATTCCAGCCAGCCTTTACTCAGGTAATATGTGCCCGGCGCCGCGTGTACTTCGCGCATATAGGCCTGGCGAGAACCTAAAAGCAAGGCGATGCAGTCATCCACTTTGGGGATAATCAAGGTGTGCTTGCCGGCCTTGATACCGCATATTCCGTTACCGCATAATCCGTAACCCAGTACGATTCGTCCGGGAATCTCGATGGCGTCAATGGTCGCCTGCAGCTTAAGGTTCATCCGATCCGGCGATCGATGCAAATCGTAGTCCAAAAAATGCGTTCGTCGGCGCAGCCGCTCCGGCAGCATCTCTTCCAAAGTGCTCTGCAGCACCTTGCAGGCGATGATCGCAACCGGCTCCTGGTTCTTCGGTGATAATTTCATATTCCATTTCCGGCCAGTACCGGATTACGACCTCCCGGCCAGTTTTTTTGCCGTTTCGGCGCCCGAGGCCGCATTGTGGCCGTAGCCGTCGGCGCCGATCCGTTTGGCGAATTCAGCGTCCACCGGGGCACCGCCCACCATCACTTTGATCTTATCCCGCAGACCGGCCTCTTCCATGGCTTTGATCGTGTGGCCCATTGCCCGCATGGTGGTGGTCAGCAGAGCGGACATGCCGACAATAGAGGGTTGATGGGTCTTTATCGCCTCGATGAATTTTTCCGGCTCCAGATTGAATCCCAGGTCGATCACCTCAAATCCGGCGCCTTCACACATCATGCCGACCAGATTTTTTCCGATGTCGTGCAGATCGCCCTGTACGGTGCCCAGCACAATCTTGCCGCCGAGATCTGCACCGGCTTCGGCCAACAACGGCCGCAATAATTCTTGACCGGCGTGCATGGTTCGGGCGGATCTCAGTACCTCGGGAACAAACATCGATCCGAGTTTGAAGCGTTTGCCCACTTCGTTCATGCCTACAACCAAGCCGTTCTCAAGGATTTTTGAGGGCCCCATGCCCTCGTCCAATGCGTTTTGCACCAGATCAGGGACCTCGTTGAGATTGCCCGCGATGATACCCGCTGCGATTTTCTCTAATAATTCACTCATGGCCACTCTCCCTTTGGCAGGTTTCGGTTAGTCCTTATTTTTTACGCGATCTTCCGCGGCTTTCATAATCGAGCTGATGGCTTCAACGGTCTCGGGTTTAACCGCAGACGGCTTATGGGAGCCGAGGATTTCGCGCGTCCGTTCGATCACGCGCTGGCGCATGGTTTTTCGTCCCGTTTCCTCCCACTCCTCGAAGTTGTGACGATCGCAGAGGTTGGGATACCAAAACTCCGTTTTAAAATGCCGCATGGTGTGTTCTTCGTACAGGTAGTGGCCGTCCGGTCCGACGTTGTGGATGACGTCGGCGGCCAGCGTTTCTTCATTGACCTCGATGCCACGGGTAATACGTCGCGAATAACCGATGGCTTCGTCCATCATGACGGTCTGAAATATGGAACCGGTCATCCCGCTTTCCGTATATCCAACGTCGTGACAGAGGTCTCCGCCGGTCAGGGCCGAAAAAAAACAAGACAGGGAGCCTTCGAGGGCGGCTTGTTCGTCAAGGCTCTTGGAGTCCGTACAGCCGCCGGTTTGCCAGAGCGGCAGGCCGACGTAATGGGCCATCTCGGTGGCACCGGCCATCATCAGACAAAGTTCTGGGGCACCGTAGCTCAGTATCATGGCATTCATGTCCATAACCGAAAGAACACCCCCCATGAAAAAGGGCAGGCCGGGTCTGATCGTCTGGGACAGAACCAGTCCCAGGAAAGATTCGGCAGTGGTTTGAACAATGACCCCTGCGGCCGTCACAGGCGCGGTCCCGCCGGCCAGGGCACAGGTCGTGAAGACGACCGGCACGCCGTGACGGGCAGCAAAAATTAACTTGTCCACCGCCTCGAACGTACTCACAAGAGGGGATAACGGTTCGCAGTAATGAATGTAGTTGGGGCGTTTTTCAAACGCTTCCTGACCGCCCGCTTCGGCGACGGCTATTTTATGAATATCGGCCGAGTCGTCCCATCCGTAAGACCACGCCACGATAGGCTTGCTGGTGTTGGGAAACATGGTGGCAAATTCATAAGAAGCCGCAAGATCAGGGGGAACGTCGCTAATTGTTCCCAGGGATTCACAGAAATCGATGTTCGGCAGTGCATCTACAATGGCAGCCACGATGCGGGCATCATCCTTGACGAAGAGACGGCGTTCGAGCGTTTCAACGTCAATAAAATTTGGCGGTGTCGGGCCCGGGCCAAAGTGCGCCCGCCCCGGGCCGATGTGAATGTCGTGGGCCGGGTTACCATCGCGCGCATAGATGGTGAAACTGCGGGGTGCCGTCGCAAGGCAACGTTTCACAACGTGCTGGGGGATGCGCACCCGTTTGCCCTCGACCCGAGCGCCGGCGTCGCGCAGGATGTCGCGCGCTTCATCGTGATGGACGTCAAGTCCGATCGTCTCCAGAACATGAAGCACGCCGTTGAACATTTCCTCCAGTTGATCCTGAGAAAGCATCTGGAAGCGCACACCTGAATTGACACGATAGTTGGTTCTCATACAAAGCTCTCCTTTCTCAACGGCCGCTCGACTGACGCTTACGGCGCATTGATCCGCACGGGTACCTACCGATTGTTTGTTCCCTTTTTTATCCGGTCAATTGTTTGGCCTTATCGGCGGCGGCGGCAGCATCCGGCGCATAGGCATCGGCTCCGATCCTATCGGCAAAAGCCTGGTTCACCGGTGCACCACCGACCATCACCTTCACCAGATCACGCACCCCGGCCTCTTCGAGCGCCTTGATGGTGTCGTCCATTATGCGCATGGTCGTGGTCAATAAAGCCGACAGGCCAACGACATCGGGTTCGAATTCTTTTACCGCCTGCACGAATGCATCCGGTCCCACATCAACGCCAAGATCCCTGATTTCGAATCCGGCACCCTCGCACATCATACCCACCAAGTTTTTCCCGATATCGTGCAGATCGCCTTTGACCGTTCCCAGCAGCACTTTCCCGACCATTTTCACACCGGATTCACTTAACAGCGGTTTGAGGATTTCCATGGAATTCAGCATGGTGCGGGCCGAGCGCATCACTTCGGGCACAAACATGTCGCCTTTCTTAAACTCTTTGCTGACATGATCCATTCCCGGCATCAGCCCTTTGTAAAGGATGTCCTGGGCACTGAGCCCTTTGTCCAGAGCCTCCTGGGTTAGTTTGCCGATTTCATCCTTTTTCCCTGTAATGATTATTGTGGAAATCGATTTTAACACGTCGTTCATATGGACACCCTCCTTATCAAATCCAGGGGCTTTGCCCCCATTGAAATGACAGCCTCCGGCTCGGAAAAATTCTTTCAAAACGACAAATTCGGCATGCAACATGAAATGTCATAAATGTGCCAAAACGATTTGAAAAATTCAATGATCAAGAACTTGCGTCCCCCTAAGTTACCAAGGGGCGCTGTCACCAAAGCCATAAACGGAAAGCCGTTATGACGTTTTTCGATCAGGGAAAAAGGAAATCGTTGTCGCGTTTCCAATGAGATATTGAGCTATAATTCCATCCGGAAATGCAAGCAAATGGGGCTGGCCTTGAAGCAATCAAGTTGCACTTGATTCGATTCGGATGGCCTTCCGGAGAAATCGAATCACTTGTGCCCCCTTGCTTGACCGAGAGAGATTTACTCATGATTTTTTTGCAGAGCCGTATCACCAGCGATGGCCAGTTGAAGAAGATTATAAGGTCATGGAATTCCGCATCCAGGCAGAAAATTTTACAAGCAAGACGATTCGTTCCGTATATCGGCCACCGGCTTAACTCAAAGGCATTGCAGCCACAACGAAACGCGAGAATTTAACTAGTGTCCATCCATAAATGGCCTTTTTTCCGCTGGGCGGCGTTCTCCGCAGGTTTCCGGCTGCGGCGTACGCAAAGTACGCCTCGCCGTAAACCTTTGTGCGGCCTTGCTCAGCGAAAAAAATTCTCATTTATGAATTGGACACTCTATAATGCCATCCACTTGTCGCGGATAGACACTAAATAGCAAACGGCCATACCGGCTGACCTTCGACCAGCAGACGTGGATCAATCTGGTTTATTGCGCGCCCGATATGCAGCGATATAACGTTCTCCCCATTCGTCCTTTCCCATTGCCAGATCGGCGGCCAGTACCGCTACGGCCAATTCCGGATCCAGGGGATTGGTGATCGGGCAGGTTAGTCCGGCCCGGATGGCCATCGCCATAAATGCCGTATTGATGGCCGACCGGTCCGGCAGCCCAAAAGAAACATTGCTGGCGCCCATGGTGATATTGACACCGAATTCTTTGACGATCAATTCGGTCGTTTTCAGGGTGAGTGCAGCGGCGTTGCCGTCCACACTGACCGTCAGCACGAGCGGATCGATGACCACGTCCGCAGTTGGGATTCCCAGTTTTGTGGCCCGCTCGATAATTTTGCCTGCGACTGCCAACCGCTTTTCCGCAGTAGTGGGGATTCCGTTGTCGTCCATACACAGGCCGATGACCGCCGCTCCATGTTCCTTGACCAGAGGCAGCATGTTTTCCAACGAACGCGTTTCGCCGTTGACCGAATTTACCAGTGCTTTGCCCTCGTATATTTTAAGGGCCGCTGCCAGTGCGTCCGGGTCGGCGGTGTCGATGCAAAGGGGTACATCGGTCACCGCCATCACCGCTCGGAGGGTTTCCGTGATCAATGTGGGTTCGTCACCGTCTGGTACTCCCGCATTGACATCGAGAATCGTTGCGCCAGCCAACACTTGAGCGCTGGCATCATGTTGCACGGTCGTAAAATTGTGTGCTTCAAGCTCGGCTTGCAGTTTCTTGCGCCCGGTTGGATTGATTCGTTCCCCAATGACGACAGTTGGCAGCGCCCGGTTGATTTCGACGGTTTGATTCTTCGAAGATATGGTGGTGGTGAGATTTTCGGCCATGGTGCACCTCGTGGGAAATTGGAATTTTATAACGTTCGATCGAACCCCTAAAACCTAAAAAAGTTGATCCAGAGAAAGGGTTGGTTTTCCGTCCCCGGCAGGGAGGTCGAGAAAAAATGCACCCTCCTCACCCGCGTGGAAGCACGTGCACAATTTGTATGACAACCTGAAAATCAGGTTGACAGACTATTAAATTTGTGTCAAGCAAAAAACAGCCGAGCGAAAAAAAATTTATTCGGTCAAAACGGCTTTAAAAACAGTAGATTGAGATCCATGAACTACAAAACAGTCAAACGAAAATCGACACCTGAACTGGTGATGAAACAGATTCTCAAGAGCATCGAATCCGGGCAGATGAAACCCGGCGATAAACTGCCGACCGAACATCGATTAAGCGAAATGTTCGGCGTCGGGCGTTCAACCATCAGGGAAGCGACCTCAACCCTGTCAATGCTGGGATATTTACAAAGCATCCAGGGAAAAGGCTGCTACGTTCGTGAGGATCTCGATCCCGTGAAAGCAACGGGCATTGCGCTGCAGGACATGCAAGCGGCGACCAATATCATCGATCTGGTGGAAGTCAGAGAAATTCTGGAATGTAATGCGGTCCGGTTAGCAGCGCGCAGGGCAGATTCGGAAGATATTGAGCGGATTCAAAACGCCTGTTCAAAAATGAAGGAACCCATGAGCGGCCTGAAACGCTTTATTGAAGACGATTTTGATTTCCATATTGCGCTGGCCCGTGCTTCGAAAAACCAGCTAATCCTGGAGATGATGAAGCACATTGTCGAAAAAGTTCATAAAGAGTACGATAAGTTCAGGATTAAAGCATTGTTTCAACCCGACCAGGCCGTTCTTACGGCCGAAAAAATAGTAAATTTCGTGGTCAGAGGCGAAGGGGAAAAAGCGGCAAGGTCGATGCAGGAACATCTGAATCTGGTGACCACTGAAATCAAACGCAAGCTACCAGATGTCAAGTGGATCAAGAAGACGCTTTAGCGGCAACGCGGCCCATTATCCTTATATCATCTTCGGCTCACAGAGCTTCTTCAGGTCCCAGGCCTTAATCTTAAACGACTTGTGGTGTACGCCGGGATTGAAATACACATACTGCTTTTTGGCCAGTTCCGGATCCATGTAGATCGGTAAAGAGGTCAAGTGACCAAAAGGCGGTACGCAGCCAACCTCACAGCCAACCGCCTCGCTGACGGCTTCCGGTTTGGCGAAGGAGACTTTTTTGGTGTTGGCGCCTTTGGCCGCCTGTTTCCAATTGACCTTTTTATTTCCCGGTAACACCAGCACAATCATTTCATTCTCTTTGGTCTTGAGTACCAGCGATTTAACAGTTTCCGCCTCGGTCACGTCGAGCGCTTCGGCCATGGCCGGATTCGTGTAAACCGGTTCATGCTCATAAATTTCATAGGGGGTCTTATTTTCTTCCAGCATTGCTATGATTTTTTCTTCTAAAGTCATGATCGCTCCCGTCAATATGGATATTCGCAAAAAAGTCGAATCATTTGATAATATATAGGCCGAGCCGTGTCAATACATATTGAGGTGAAAAACATCGCTTTGACATTGTTTCGAGTGCTGCCCCTAAAGGATTTCTGCTTGTCATTTTATGCTTAAATGTATTGATGCCTGGAACATAAATGGACAGCTAAAGATCTCCCGAAGAATCAAAATGAGTGCTGGCAAATGGTTGTTGCACAACTACGAATTTGAAAATTTCAATAATTTATAATACTACCAAGACAAATAGGTTTGAATTCTACCAAGATGTCTTCATTAATGGGAGAGAGAATGTTCCATAGAGTCAGACGATTATGGAAAAAGCCTTCACAGCTCAAGTCCACCTATGATGCCGTGATTATCGGGGGCGGGCTACATGGGCTGGCCACTGCTTATTATCTTGCAAAAGAATACGGCATCAAAGATGTCGCCATTTTAGAGAAGAAGAATATTGGCTTCGGCGGCGCCGGGCGAAACACCGCTATCGTGAGAGCCAATCAGCGGACCCAGGAGAACGTGCCGCTGTACAAGGAAGCACTGGATCTCTGGTCGGTGCTGACCAAAGAGTTGGACTTTAACCTGATGTTCAACAACTGCGGCAACCTGAACCTGTTACACAGCGAAGCTGCCACGAAAGCGGCCCGTATGAATATCGCCACAGCACAGTTCCACGGTGTAGAAAGTCACCTGCTTGATGCCAAACAAGTCAAGGAAATGGAACCGGCTCTGAATCTCTCCCCGGATATCACCTATCCTATTAACGGCGCTATGTACCATCCACCCGGCGGAATCGTGCGACACGATGCCGTGGTTTGGGGTTTGGCCAAAGGGGCCGGCAAACTCGGTGTCCACATTCACCAGCAGACCGCAGCAACCGCCATCCATACAGAAAACAGCAAGATCACAGGCGTGGCCACCGACCGCGGACGTATCCGAACCCCACGCGTATTGATCAGCGCCGGCGGCTATTCGGCAGGGCTTATCTACCAGATGCTGGGCATAAAGCTGCCCATCAGCGTGTTGACCATCCAGGCCATGGTGACCCAGCCGTTAAAACCGGTGTTGAACCATGTTGTGTCGTCCGGGGCCTACCACGTGTATGCCAACCAGACCCTCAAGGGTGAAGTGGCCACGGGGTCGCATATGGATCCCTGGCCTAATTATACGACGCAGACGACGGCCTATTACATCAAGCATCAGGCGGAAGCCTTGAGCGAATTTCTACCTTGCCTGCGGGGTGTCAAATTCATGCGCACCTGGGGTGGCTTGGCCGATATGACACCCGACATGGCGCCCATTATAGATGGCAACGACCCCATTGACGGGCTCTATATCAATTGCGGGTGGGGGTATTTCGGCTTCAAGTCCTGTTCGGTCACGGGCAAGTACATGGCTCAATTCATGGCCACCGACAAATGCCCCGATATGCTCAAACCATTTAACCTGCGCCGGTTCGAGCGGCATCGGTTGATGGGCGAAACGGCAGCAGTAGTGAACTACAGTCCCGACAACTAGCGAATCAGTGACGGTAAGGAGAGATATTGACATGGCATTAACACTGACTTGCCCGATTTGCGGCAAACGCAACGGGTATGAATTCCGCTATGGCGGAGAAGATAAAAGACCTCGGCCAGACGAAGAAAACCTTACTCCCGAAAAATGGTGTGAATACGTCCATAATAATACCTGTGTTGCCGGTGTCGTAAAAGAGTGGTGGTTCCATCGAGACGGCTGCGGTTCATGGTTTACAACCTGGCGCGATACGATCAGGAACCTTGAAATTGATGAGCCGGAGACAATCAGATGAACAGACGTATCAATTTGCCCTCCTTACGAATAAACCCTTCAGAGACGATATCTTTTACTTACAGGGGCAAATCCTACAAAGGATTCAAAGGCGATAGTGTGGCAACGGCTCTTTTTGCGAACGGTGTCAGGATTTTCGGGCGCAGCCTCAAGTACCACCGCCCCAGGGGGCTTTACAGCCTCGACGGTGAAAGCGGCAATACCTGCATGGAAGTCGACGGGGTTCCGAATGTGCTGACCGAGAACGCCCCGCTCAAAGACGGCATGCGGATTAAGGCCCAAAACGTCGTGGGCTCCACTGAATTCGATCTGTTAGGGTTCATGGACAAACTGAGCATTTTCATGCCGGCAGGTTTTTATTATCGAACCATGCATAAACCGGCGGCGATCTGGCCCATCGCAATGAAAATGGTTCGTAAGGCTGCCGGATTAGGAACCATCTCTGCTGAATTTACAATGATGGGAACCTATGATGAAATTTATCCCACCGCCGATGTTTGTGTCATCGGAGGCGGTGCCGCCGGAATGAATGCAGCCCTAGCGGCTGCCGATAGCGGTCTACGTGTTATTCTGCTGGAGGCACGCCCATGGCTGGGGGGCTGCTTCGAGTATCGAGGCGCGATCTATAGGGGAGAAGGCGATAAAAAGCTATATGAGCGCGCCAGGGAATTGGCCGATGTTGTTAAAACAACGAAAAACATACGCGTATTCGAACACAGTGCCGTCATCGGGGCTTACAGTAACAACCTGATCACCGCATTTCAGGTCGGCTCTGACGGACATAAGTTCACGGAGCGCTATGTTGAAATTCGGACCGAAAGCGTGGTCACGGCAACCGGATGTATCGAACGGCCCCTGCTGTTTGAAAACAACGAAAGACCTGGAGTGATGCAGGTGGGTTGCGCCCATCGACTGGCCCGTAACTACGGGTTGATGCCGGGAAACCAGGCCGTATTCAGCGTGGGCCACGATTTAGGACTGGAAGCAGCCATCGACCTTTACGATCTGGGGCTACCGATCAAGTGTGTTGCTGATCACCGTCAGGATGGGCACGATCCGACACTGCTGGAAGCACTTGCCGACCGAAAGATTCCCGTGTACAAAGGCTGGGTGGCATCTATGGCTCATGGCCGCAAGCATGTCACAGGAGTCAGTCTCTCCACCGTGGATGGCACCGTCAGCCGCCGAATGGCCTGCGATTTACTGGTGGCCTCGGCTGGTCTGACCCCAAATAACGGTCCGCTAAATATAGCTCAAGCTGAATTAGCCTATGATGATCGAACCGGCTATTTTCTTCCGGTAAAACTTCCCGCGAAGATGTTCTCCGCTGGGAGAATGACGGGCTTAAATCACTCTCAATCCATTGAAGCCTCCGGCAGATTGGCTGGGTTCAAAGCCGCTGCTGCATGCGGAACCGGAAATGATGCCGCTGTTGCCGAAGCTGAGAAGATTATGG
>Ga0316198_10000064_pt1 | contig 41905 bp, 37 predicted proteins | sample OudBieAanoxic_MG_FD_204935 | JGI IMG/M metagenome (GOLD analysis project Ga0316198, IMG submission 204935) | Coastal sediment microbial communities from Oude Bieten Haven, Netherlands - site A anoxic | ecosystem: Environmental > Aquatic > Marine > Coastal > Sediment | place: Netherlands... | reverse complement strand
TGGAATCCCAAGGAACTCTTCATGCCGATCCGGGTCGCCGTCACCGGTCGCACTGCAACACCTCCATTGTTTGAAACCATGGAGGTGCTCGGCAAGGCCCGTTGCCGGTGGCGCCTGCGGCAGGCAACGGAGACCCTTCGCGGCATAAAGGCCTGAAACGGAGATATTGAGCATGACGGGTAGCGACTCTGCCGACGGCGAGAGACAGGATTTCATCCGTGAGATCATCCGTGAAGATCTGGCAACTTCGAAACACACAGAGGTCGTGACCCGGTTTCCCCCAGAACCCAACGGCTATCTCCACATCGGCCACACCAAGTCGATCCTCCTCAACTTCGGCCTTGCCGGAGAATTTGGCGGACGATGCCACCTCCGATTCGACGACACCAATCCGGTCAAGGAAGAGCTCGAGTACATCGAATCGATCAAAGAGGACGTCAGTTGGCTCGGCTGTGATTGGGGCGAGCAGCTCTTTCATGCCTCAGACTATTTCGAGCAGCTCTACGAGTGGGCCGAAGATCTGGTGCGGGCCGGAAAGGCCTACGTCGATGATCTCTCGGCCGAGGAAATTCGCGCCCATCGCGGCACTCTGACCGAGCCGGGCACGCCGAGCCCGTATCGTGACCGTGGCGCCGAAGAAAACCTGGAACTCCTCCGCGCGATGCGCGACGGCGAATACCCCGATGGCGCCAAAGTACTGCGGGCCAAAATCGACATGGCGGCCGGCAATATCAATTTGCGAGATCCGGTGCTCTATCGGATCGTCCGTGCGACGCATCCGCGCACCGGGGATCGTTGGTGCATCTACCCCACCTACGACTATGCTCACGGTCAGTCTGACGCGATCGAGCACATCACCCACAGCCTCTGTACGCTGGAGTTCGAAGATCACCGTCCGCTCTATGACTGGCTGGTGGACAATCTGCCGGTGCCCTCGAAACCGCGCCAGATCGAGTTTGCCCGTCTCAACCTGACCTACACCGTGCTCTCCAAGCGTCGCCTCCTCCAGCTTGTCAACGGCGGCCATGTCGGCGGCTGGGATGACCCCCGGATGCCAACGATCTCGGGCATTCGGCGACGCGGGTATCCACCCGCGGCGATGCACGATTTTATTGAACGCGTAGGTCTCGCGAAACGGAACAGCGTCGTCGACCTCGCGATGCTCGAGCATTGTGTGCGGACCGAACTCAACCGCACAGCGGAACGCCGGATGGGTGTTCTGCGGCCACTCAAGATGGTGATCGAAAACTATCCCGAGGGCACCAGCGAGGAGCTCGAGGCGGTCAATAACCCCGAGGATTCGGCAGCCGGAACTCGCCAGGTTCCTTTCGGGCGCGAGCTCTACATCGAGAGAGCCGATTTCATGGAAGACCCACCCAAGAAGTTCTTCCGTCTCGCCCCGGGTCGCGAGGTGCGGCTGCGCTACGCATACTTCATCACCTGTCGCGAGGTCATCAAGGATGATGCGGGCGAGGTCGTCGAGCTGCGCTGTACCTATGACCCGGAAACTCGAGGTGGAGACTCGCCGGACGGGCGTAAGGTCAAGGCCACCCTCCACTGGGTCTCTGCGGCCCATGCCGAGGCGGCTGAAGTGCGGCTCTATGATCACCTCTTCAACCGACCCGATCCGGGCGCCGACGGCGATTTCCTGGATGATCTCAACCCCGACTCTCTCGAAGTCATCGATGATGCGTGGCTCGAGCCGAGCATCGCCGCGTTCGGGTCTGGTGATCGTGTCCAGCTTGAGCGTCTCGGGTACTTCTGCGTCGATCCCGACTCGACCCCGGAGCGACCGGTGCTCAATCGAACGGTGGCCTTGCGCGATACATGGGCCAGGGTGAAGGCGAAAGGGTAGGTTCGCCGGCGGCTCTGATTGCGCTGAGCTTCATTCTGCTGACGTTCGAAGCGCTTTTCTCAGAATGCGCTCCCCGAGAGGATGCCAGGCACGCCGAAATGACGATGAGGACATCGTCATTTCGGGAGCCAGGCACCTCCGGTCATCGCGGTTAAGGGTTGGGGGATCGAGATGTCTTTCTGACTCAAATTTCAAGAGCCCCCGAATCCACTTCGGGGGCTCTTGAAAATTGGTGCCGAAGGCCGGACTCGAACCGGCACGGATCGCTCCACACGGCCCTCAACCGTGCGCGTCTACCAATTCCGCCACTTCGGCATCCTTTCCAGTCAACTGAGGCTCCGACCTCTTTCCCGACAAGCGGCCTAGCCGCCTTCGCCGGCCGGTTCGGGATCGGCCGCGCCGCCGTCCGTAGCGGGCTCGGTGGCCGGCGACGTTTCACTGTCGTCCACTGCCGCGCCGAGAGCTGGCTCGGAGGCCTCGGTCGATTCAGAGGATTCCACCGGTACGGCCACGGGCACGTCCTCCATCACCGATGTTCGACTCTTGCCGGACAGGATCGTCAACGTCAGGCAGAGGAGCACGAAGAGAATAAATGCCCCGGTGGTCATGCGATGCATGATGTTGGTGGTGCCGCGAGGGCCAAATGAGGTCTGGCTGCCGCCGCCGCCAAAGGCTCCGGCAAGATCAGCGCCTTTGCCCTGCTGCAGAAGCACCACCATGACCAGGAAAAGGCAGACCAGAACATACAGAATTACGAGTAGAACAGTCACGATTCGTCTCCCGCGGCGCAGTCCGCCGCAGCGCGGATGATAGCGGAAAATGAACCTACGTCAAGGCTTGCGCCGCCGATCAGCCCGCCGTCAACGTCCGCTAGCGGCAGGAGTTCGTCCGCGTTGGAGGGCTTGAGGCTGCCGCCGTAGAGGATCCGCATGCCGTCTGCGGCGGCTCCATCGAAGATTGAGGCCATGCGGACGCGGAGGAATGCGTGGGCCTCTTGGGCTTGAGCCGGGGTCGCGGTGCGGCCGGTGCCGATCGCCCATACGGGCTCATAAGCGAGCACCAAATGTTCGGGATCGAGAGCGCCGAGAGCTGCGGTTTGCCGCTCGAGCACGGCAAACGTCTCCCCCGCATCACGTTCGTTGAGGGTCTCGCCGATGCAGTAGATGACCTCGAGCCCGGCCGCCTGCGCGGCACGTGCGCGATCAAGGGCGGTTTCGTCGGTTTCCCCGAAAAAGGTCCGCCGCTCCGAGTGGCCGACGATCACCCATTGAACGCCGATCTCGGTCAGCATTGGAGCCGCCAACTCAGCCGTGAAGGCGCCGCTCGCCTCCCAATGCACGTTTTGCGCTCCCAGACCGATCCGAGACCCGGTCACCACCATCGCCGCCGCAGGCAGAGACACGAAGGTCGGGCAGCACACCACATCGACCGAGGTCGGCAGGTCTTCGGCGATGAGGCCCTCGAGGCAGGCGGAGGTCTCAGCCACTGTTTTGTTCATCTTCCAGTTTCCGGCGATCAGCGGTCTGCGCATGCGGTTCTCCTTCAGCTCTCGAGAGCGGCGATAGCCGGCATGCTTTCGCCGGTGATGAACTGGAGCGAGGCGCCGCCGCCGGTCGAAACGTGATCAATGTCTCCGATCACCCCCGCCTGGCGCACGGCCATGACCGACTCACCGCCGCCGACGACCGTGAAGGCGGGACTCGCAGCCAGCGCCTCGGCCACCGCCAGGGTACCGGCGGCGAAGTCCGCCACCTCGAAGACGCCCATCGGTCCGTTCCAGAAGACGGTGCGGGCGGCAGACAGGACCTCTCTGTATCGGGCGCGCGCTTCCGGTCCAATGTCCACAACCATCTTGTCGGCGGGAATCGCATCGCTTGCAACCACGTCCACCCGTTTGGGATTGTCGATTGCGTCGGCGATCACGACGTCGATCGGCAGGACGAATTCGATGCCGCGCTTGGCTGCGGCAGCGAGCACGGATCGCGCTGTCCCGACCATCTCCTCCTCAACCAGCGACCGGCCAACCTCGAGTCCTTGTGCGAGGAAGAATGTGTTGGCCATGCCTCCGCCGATGAGGAGGGAGCTCACCCGACCTACAAGGGCCTCGAGCGGGGCCGTTTTACTCGACACTTTGGCGCCGCCGACGACTGCCACAAAGGGTTGCTCGGGCTCGTCGACAACCCGGTCCAACGCAGCCACCTCGCGTTCCATGAGAAAACCAGCGGCCTTGCGACCCCGGGGATAGCTGCGCGCGGCGGCCTCGACCGAGGCGTGGGCCCTGTGAGCTGTGCCGAACGCGTCATTCACATAGTGGCTGTATGGCTCTGTGAGACGGGCCGCGAATTCGGGATCGTTGGCCTTTTCGCCGGGATGAAAACGGAGGTTCTCCAGCAGCAGCAGCGACCCTGGCTCGGCATCGTTGCCGGTGTCGAGACAGTCCGGAATGAAACGCACCGGCCGGTCGAGGGCTAATTCCAGCGCCGCCGCCACCGGCGCCAGAGAGTAGGCGGGATCAGGAGCTCCCTTGGCCTTGCCGAGATGGGAACAGGCGGCTACTACGTCTGCCCGCTCGGTCAGCCAGCGCAGGGTCGGCAGAGCGGCGACGATGCGAGTGTCGTCCAGGACCACTCCGTCACGCACCGGAACATTGAGGTCGAGACGGGCCAGCACCCGCTCTCCGTCGACGTTTTCAAGCTCGGCCAGGGAAGGAAGGCTCACCCTTGCACCTTGCCGACCATGTACGCGAGGAGATCGACGCAGCGCAGGGCGTAGGCGTTCTCGTTGTCATACCAGCTCACCACCCGGAAAAACGTCGGCGCGACCTGGGCGATGAGGGCCAGGTCGACCACTGATGAGTGGGACTCGCCGATGATGTCGGTCGACACCAGTGGCTCGTCGGTAGCGCGAAGGATGCCCTTGAGATCGCCATTCGCCGCCGTGACGAAGGCCGCCTTGAGCTCGTCGACCGAGGATTCGCGGCTCGCCACGAAGGTCAGGTCGCAGACCGAGCCGTCGGCCACCGGCACCCGCATCGCGGCGCCGTGCAGCTTGCCGGCCAGAGCCGGGTAGACGAGGCCGATCGCCTTGGCGGCGCCGGTCGAGGACGGGATGATGTTGATCGCGGCGGCGCGGGCGCGGCGCATGTCTTTGGGATGCTGTGTATCGAGGAGGCTCTGGTCTAGAGTGTAGGCATGGGTGGTGGTGAGCCAGCCGTGCTCGATGCCGACCGTCTCGTGCAGCACCTTGGCGACCGGCGCCAGACAGTTGGTGGTGCATGAAGCGTTGGATATCACCTGGTGTTTGGCGGGGTCATAGAGATTCGAATTGACACCCATGACAAAGGTCTCGTCCACATCCTGGCCGGGGGCCGTGATGACCACTCGCTTGGCGCCCGCTTCGAGATGTGCCGAGGCCGCTTCACGGCTGCGGAATCGCCCGGTCGCCTCAAAGACATGGTCGACACCAAGTTCTTTCCACGGCAGCTTGGCGGGCTCGCGCTCGGCCAAGACCCGCATCCGATCGCCGTCGATGACGATGTCCGAGCCATCGACCTCGACGGTGCCCTTGTAGAGCCCGTGCACCGAGTCGTGGCCGAAGAGATAGCCCAACATGTCGGGCGAGGTGAGGTCGTTGATGGCGACCAGATCGAAGCCATCACGGGCCTTGAGATGACGGGCCAGCAGCCGTCCGATGCGTCCGAAACCGTTGATCGCAACCTTGACACTCATGGAAGTCCTCCGCGCATTGGAATGGCGGGAGAGTATAGCAGATGAGACAGGCTTGCACCTTGAAGTCTCGTGTGCTAATTTCCGTCTTCGCGTGGCCCGTTCGTCTAGGGGTCTAGGACGCCGGCCTCTCACGCCGGTAACACGGGTTCGAATCCCGTACGGGCTACCACGCATCCTTTGAATCAGCCACGGGAGCGGTCTTCTTCACTTCTCCACCCGCTTCTGCGCCTCCTCGTTCGAATCCATTCGAGAAAGTGTTTTCTCGTTGTTGGGTGGATCGAGTAGAATCTGGGTCATAGATACTACGTGCTGATCTCCGAATATTCTCTACGAAGGGAGATGTCGTCATGGAAGACACGCCGCAAGGTCCACAGGACAACGCACCGCCGCCGCCCCCACCCCCGGCAGAGCCGCCGCCGCGGGAACCGGCCGCCAAGGAGGTGGTATCAGACAACCGCAACGTGATGATCATTCTCTCCTACCTGTGGCTCCTGGCCTTGATCCCGCTGCTGGTGGAGAAGGACGACCGCGAGGTCCAATGGCATGCCAAGCACGGCCTGGTCCTGACCGTCGTCGAAGTCGTGGTGATGATCGGGCTGCAGGTGGTGGTGATGATCCTTGGCGCCATCAGCGGCGGTCTGGGCTGCATCTTCACTTTCTTGATACCGATCTTCATGCTCGCCATTTTGATAGTGCACGTGCTGTGTATCGTCAAGGGGATCAACGGACAGCGCTTCCTGATCCCGGGTGTCAGCGAGTTCGCCGACAAGTTCTAAGAACCGAAGGTTATTGCGATAGCGACCTGATCGTGGCCGGTGGTTGAGTGGCCCGCAGGCGAAGGTGACGTCAAGTCCGTAACGCGCTAATCTCCCTCAATGAAGAACGAGGTGACTTGAGTCGTGCGTCTTTCACAACAGCTGGATCCCTCAATGGTGCTGATCTCCCCCGATGTCGGCGAGAGGGCGGAGCTCTTCCGGCGATTCGGCGAGCTCTTCGAGAAGGCCAAGCTCGTTGAATCGGGTGAGCAGGTGGTAACGCGTCTCTTAGAGCGAGAAGCGGTTCTTTCGACCGGCATTGGTGGCGGGGTCGCTGTGCCACACGCCCAGATTCCGGGCCTCGGGCGTCTGGCGATGGCCGCGTCCACCCACTCCGATGGCCTTCAGTACCCGGCTCTCGACGAGCAACCGGTGCGGCTTGTCTTTTGTCTATTGGGAGATGCCAACACCGCCGCAGATCACCTCGCAGGGCTTGCGCGCCTGGCCCGCCTGGCGCGGCGCAGCTCGGCCCTTGAGCGTCTCGTGGAGGCTGCTGATGGCGACTCCTTCCTCGTTGCGCTTCGACAGCTTGAAGGGGACTGAGAGCTGGCGCCCGTCGCGGCCCTCAGCGAGTGAAAAAAACGGGCCGCCCCGTGAGGCGGCCCGTTGTCCAAGCTCACTGAAAATTAATTACTTTTCCCGCCGTAAAGAACCATTGACGGGAAGGTTCCGTTACAACCCGCGTCGTCGCCTGAGAACTCTGAACCGACGGCGTCCACGGTGCCGGAGAAGCCGAGGTTGTCACTGTCATCAAACGTGAAGGTGATGGTGTAGGTGATCGTACCGCCCTCAAATCGGTCAGTAACTACATTGGACGGGTCGGGATCATAGACCTGTTCGTATGTCACGCCGGAAGCAAAGTCCTCGACCGGTGTCGGCGCGAGATCGAACCCCCACTGGAAGATCACGGGACACTGAAATACGCCACCGTCCACCTTGTCGTAATTCACATACGTGCCGTTGATCACATCGACCACCGAGTCGAAGATCCCCAGGTTGCCACCGGACGCAAAAGAGAGGCTGTCGTAAACGGCGAACTGATAGGTTCCGTCAACCGATCCGCCGCCGGCGCCGAAGACCTGCTCGAGGGTGGTCGGGTCGAGGCTGAGTCGATCGACCTTGGAGCCGAGCATCACCATCGAGCCTGCGCTGACCCGGACCAGCGCCGTCCCATTCTCGAACGACGCGACGTCCCACAGGTTCTGGACCGACGAGAACCACGGAGCGTAGGCGCTGAGCACGACCTGCACGGTGTCGAGAAGGGTGCCGTCGGGGTCGAGGAGATCGACATCCATGATCACTCCGTTGGCACCGGCGAGGGCGAAGAGATTGGTATAGAAGTCGCTGGTCAATATCATCCCAGCGAGGGTTGTGGATTCCCCCGCCGAGGTGGCGGAGGATGCCGGGATCGCTTCGAAGCCGGAACCGTAGGTGCCATCGACGCTGCCGGCGCCGGTGAAAACGATCAAGTTGGCGGTCACTTCCCCGCCGGTCGTTGTGATGCGGAATGCGCCTTCAGCCCGGTTGAGACCGAACACGCTCTGCAGAACGTCGTTGAGAATCAACGTCTCGTCAGCGCCGACCGAAAACGCTTCGGGGGCCGGGTTGGTGTTGTTCGGATCGCGGTTGAGCCACCACACTTCGACCGTCACACCGGTTGCCCCCGGGTTGTTGATGTAAAGATCGGCCCTCCATCGATTGGTGCGCGCGGCTCCCGCGATCAGCAGATCATCGCTCGGGCTGATGGCGAGCACCGACGATGCCGCAAACAATGAGATAAAGACGAATGTGATGATTGAACGATGCATCCGAGACCTCCTTGGTCTTGTCATTGAGACAAACCGAAACGTACCATAACAGATTCCCGAACGCTGACTCCGTTGCGCTAACGAGAAGTCAACATTCTGTGAATACGAGGTACTGGTGTGATTTGTTGACGGGAAAATCCGAAATCCGAAATCCGAAATCCGAAATACAAATTCCGGGCTAAGATACCCGGATGACCTACCAGGTTCTCGCGCGCACGTGGCGGCCACAGCGATTCTCTGAACTCTTCGGCCAGGATGCGGTCGTGCAGACCCTGTGCAACGCGCTGACCTCCGGAACCTTCGGTCAGGCCTATCTCTTCTCGGGTCTCCGGGGCGTTGGCAAGACGACGGCCGCCCGCCTGCTGGCCAAGGCGGTCAACTGCGCCCAAGGCCCCACCGCCGAGCCTTGCGGCGAATGTGATTCCTGTCGTGAGGTGGCGGAAGGTTCGAGCATCGATGTCATCGAAATTGACGGCGCCTCCAATCGAGGTATCGATGATGTCAGGGAGCTTCGGGAGCTTCTCCAGTTCCGCCCCACCAGGGACCGTTTCCGGGTCCTGATCGTGGATGAGGTCCACATGCTGACCCGCGAGGCCTTCAACGCGCTTCTCAAGAGCCTCGAGGAGCCTCCCTCTTACATCCTCTGGATCTTTGCCACAACCGAACGCCTCAAAGTTCCGGACACTATCCAGTCCCGATGCCAGCAGCTCGAGTTCCGACCGGTTGGATCCGAGCTCATCCGTGGCCGACTCGAGGAGATCGCAGCCAGAGAGGGCTTCACCCTCGCACCATCGGCGGCGGCCTCCATCGCTTCCGCCGCCGAGGGCAGCGTCCGGGACGCGCTGTCATTGCTCGATCAGCTGCGCGCCTTTGCCTCCGATGACGTCGACGACGAAGCCGTGGCATCGGTCCTCGGCGTCCCGCCGATGGAGGTTACCGTGCAGCTGGTGGAGGCGCTGGCAGCCGGCCGTGTAGCGGAGGGCTTGGCGCTGGTGCGCGATCAGCTCGCCAACGGTCAGGATGCCTCCGTGCTCTACCGTGAAATCGGCCGCACCCTGCGCGCCGCCCTTTTTCTGGCCGTTGACCCGGCGCTGGCGCCGACAACGTCTGAGGCCCACCGCGGCCTTCTCCTGGGTGTTGCCGAGTCCCGCGGCGTCGACCCGTTGAGTCGTATGCTCGGTCTGTGGCTGGAACAGGAGGCCCTGGTGCGAGGTGCGGCAAACCGGGAGCTGGCACTCGAAGTGGCGTCGTTGCGGCTTGCTCGCTGGCCGTCGGTGCAGCGGGTCGAGGAGTGGTTAGCGGGTGCTGGCCCAATCGACTCCGGTCGTGGCCCTTCCGGTTCGCAGTCAAGTTCCGGACCTGCGAAGCCTTCACCGGATACCACCCCCGCACCTGGCGGCGCATCTGCGGCTGAAGTAGGGGGGAAGGAACCTGCCGCCGAGGTCACCGAAGAAGATTCGTCGCTTGCAGAGGAGGCAAGCTCCGACCCCGGTGTGATCCTCGCCACCCGGGTTCTCGGGGGCGATGTGGTTGCGGTGCGCTCGAACGGCGAAGGCTCGTGAGCGCGACTTCGCGGAGTCAATGATGGATTTGCGGCCACCTGCAGTCCGTGGGCTACTCGAACACCTGGAGCGTTTGCCAGGGGTCGGGCCGCGCACCGCCCAACGACTGGCCGAGCATCTTCTGACCAGCGACCCTGTCGAGCTCGAGGCATTTGCCGCCATACTCGCTGGTCTCCACTCGACTGTCGACCTGTGTTCGATGTGCTGTCTGCTCACGGAGGACGACCCGTGCCCGGTGTGCGCGGATCCAGGTCGCGATCATGGGATCATTCTGGTGGTGGAGGAACCCACGACCGCCTGGGCTGTGGAGGCTACAGGCGAATATCACGGCCTCTACCACGCTCTCCTTGGACACCTGTCGCCGCTCCACGGTGTTGGGCCGGACGATCTCACCATTGACCGCCTCGAAGCGCGGTGCGCGTCCGGCGGGATCCAGGAGGTGATCCTTGCGACCGACCCAACAGTTGAAGGCGAGACGACTGCGCTCTACATCGCCAGGCGCCTCCAGCCACTCGGAATCGCAGTGAGCCGTCCAGCGTCGGGCATACCGGTCGGGGGTGAGGTGGCCGCGGTCGATCGTGTGACCCTTTCCCAGGCGCTTCAACGCCGGCGCGAAGTTTGACACGTATATTATTGAAAAAATTCGAACTTGGCGGGCGAGTTTACGGCAGGTTTCGTGACCTTCCGGCTTGCTAGAAGAGGTCGGTTATGTCAGAATTAAGGCTACTGGGAGTGTGAGATATTGAACACGTCTCTTGTCTTATATGAGGAGGAGTTTGAGCGGATTAAGCACCTCCTCAACACGTTGCGGATGGACGCGAGCGCCAAGATCGTGTTTCTGGTCGACAAGAACGGCCAGCAGATCGCGGGCGCCGGCGAGGTCGATTCCGTTGATACGACCTCCCTCGCATCCCTAACCGCCGGCAATGTTGCCGCCACCGACGGCCTCGCCAAGCTGATAGGTGAAAAGGAGTTCTCGATCCTTTTCCACGAGGGTCGCAAGGACAACATTCACATTTCAATCGTCGGCAAGCGATTGATCCTGGTTGTGATCTTTGATGAGCGCTCGTCGCTCGGTTTGGTTCGATTGCGGGTGCGCAAAGCGTCCGCCGACGTCGAGCGTGTACTCAACGATATGGAGTCCAAGGCCCTGGAGGTTGGCGCCCAGGAGACGGTTTCGCCATTTGCAGAAATTACCGACGACGACATAGACGCACTGTTCTCCGAATGAGCTTCATCAACTACGCCGCCCGTGAGATTAACGTCAAGATCGTGTTCTACGGTCCGGGCCTGTGCGGAAAGACCACGAACCTCCAGTACATCTACGAAAAATCCAACCCGCAGCAAAAGGGCAAGTTGATCTCCCTCGCGACAGAAACCGATCGAACCCTGTTCTTCGATTTCCTGCCGCTTGATCTCGGTGCTGTGCGGGGATTCAAAACACGGTTTCATCTTTACACCGTACCGGGCCAGGTGTTTTACGATGCCAGCCGAAAATTGATCCTGAAAGGGGTTGATGGGGTCGTATTTGTGGCTGACTCGCAAGAGGCGAGGATGGACGCCAACGCCGAGTCCCTTCACAATCTCGAGGACAACCTGAGCGAAAACGGCTTCGAACTCAAGACGGTGCCGTACGTACTGCAGTTCAACAAGCGTGATCTTCCGAGCGCAATGCTCGTTGATGACATGTATCGCCTCCTCAATTTCAAGGGTGAGCCGACTTTTGAGGCCGTCGCCACAAAAGGGATTGGGGTCTTCGAGACCCTCAAAGCAGTGGCCAAACAAGTCCTCTACGAACTCCGCAGCCGCTGACTTTAATCGCAGCTCGAGAGAACCCTCCTCAACCGATCGGCAGCATTTTCGCGGCAATGATAGGCTGCGGGCGAAACGGAGAATTGCACCTCAAGGAGGCATCTTGACCCATCACTTCGACGAGATCGATCAGCTCGCCGTTACCACCATTCGCACCCTTTCCATGGACGCCGTCGAGCACGCGAACTCAGGACATCCGGGCGCACCGATGGGCCTTGCGCCAGTGGCCTATGTCCTGTACTCGAGAATCCTCAAGCAAGATCCGGAGAACCCGAGCTGGCCAGATCGCGACCGATTCGTGCTGTCTTGCGGTCACGCCTCCATGCTGCTCTATAGCGTGCTCCACCTGATGGGCTACGACCTCGGTCTGGATGACATCAAGAACTTCCGACAGTGGGGATCGAAGACCCCCGGCCATCCCGAAATCGAGGTTGTGCCCGGGGCGGAAATGACGACCGGTCCGCTTGGGCAGGGTGTGGCCACCTCGGTTGGGATGGCCCTGGCCGAGGCCCATCTGGCGAAGACCTTCAATCGACCAGCCTACACCGTGATCGATCACCGAACCTGGGTTCTTTGTTCTGACGGAGATCTCATGGAGGGCGTGAGCTCAGAAGCGGCGTCGCTCGCAGGCCACCTCAAGCTCGGCAAGCTGGTGTGGATCTGGGACGACAATCGAATCACCATCGAGGGTGGCACTGAGCTCACGGTTTCCGACGACACTCCAGCGCGATTTGTTGCTCACGGTTGGCGGGTTCTGGAGGTTGAAGACGCCAATGATCTCGAAGCGCTCGCTGAAGCTTTCGACCAGGCGGCAGCCAGCGATGGCCGACCGACACTTGTTCGAGTTCGATCACATATTGCCTTTGGCGCGCCCTCAAAACAGGACACACCAGGAGCGCACGGCGCACCCCTCGGGGCCGACGAGATTCGGGCCACCAAGGCCGCCTATGGGTGGCCGGAAGAGGAGACTTTTCTCGTGCCTCCGGAGGTTCGTGAGCATTGTCGAGAGGCCGCGAAGCGTGGGGCCGAGGCTCGACGGGCCTGGGTGTCGACGGTCGAAGCATGGGCGGCGGCTGAACCCGAGCTCTCAACGGAGTTGCAGCGGCGCCTTGACCGAAGGCTGCCTGAGGGGTGGACGTCCTCGTTACCCATCTTCGAGGACGACGCGAAGATCGCAACCCGCGGTGCATCAGGCACAGTCCTCAACGCAGTCGCCGGGGAGATCCCTGAGCTGGTTGGGGGCTCCGCGGACCTCGCCCCCTCGAACAAGACCCTGATCGCCGAAGGTGGAGAGGTGCAAGCGACTTCGCTTGGTCATCGCAATCTTCACTTCGGGATTCGCGAACACGCCATGGGTGCCATGCTCAATGGCATGTCGCTGCACGGCGGTATGCGGCCGTTCGGTGGAACTTTCCTCGTGTTTTCGGATTACATGCGGCCCGCGATCCGGTTGGCGGCTCTCATGGAGCAGCCGGTGATTTATGTTTTCACTCACGACTCGGTATGGGTGGGCGAGGATGGCCCGACACATCAGCCGGTCGAGCACCTGCTGGCCTTGCGGTCGATCCCCGGCCTTGTGGTACTCAGACCGGCCGATGCCAACGAGACTGCTGCGGCATGGACGGTGGCCCTCGAACGCACGACTGGACCGACGGCCCTCCTTCTCAGCCGGCAAGGGTTGCCGGTGCTGAAAGAAGCCCGCGAACTCGGCGCAGAAGGTGTCGCACGCGGTGCCTATGTTCTTTCCGACGCAGAGAGTGGGACGCCGATGGTGGTTGTGATTGCCACCGGAGGAGAGGTCACATTGGCGATTGGAGCAGTGGCCGAGCTCGCCAGCCGTGGAATCGATGCGCGGGTCGTTTCGATGCCGTCCTGGGAGCTCTTTGCCCTACAAACCGAGGAGTACAGGCGCGGAGTATTGCCGCCGACGGTTCCACGTCTTGCAGTGGAAGCCGGGGTGACTCTGGGCTGGCGAGATATCGTCGGCGACACTGGGGCCGTGATCGGAATCGATCATTTTGGGGCGTCAGCCCCGGGCTCAGAGGTGGCGGAGAAGTTTGGTCTGACGGTCGAAGCTGTAGTGAAGAAAGCGGTAGAGTTGGTGGGGAAGAAGTCTTAGCGCCTGTCTGATTGACGGCGCAGTTTTCGGGCGCGGACGCGGACTCGGGATTGGAGGCCTAATGAATCCGTTGCAGCGATTGTGGCAGGAACAAAAACAGGCGGTGTGGTTGGATTTTATCGAACGCGATCTCCTGACCGAAGGTGAGCTGGCGCGTCTCGTGGAGGACGACGGTGTGCGAGGCGTGACCTCGAACCCGTCCATTTTTCAAAAGGCGATCGAGGGCGGAGGCCCATATGATGAGGCGGTCGCCGGCCTGCTCGCTTCTGACCCCGAAATGACGACGGTGCAACTCTATGAGGCGCTTGCGATCGAAGACATCCAGCACGCCGCGGACATTCTCCATTCGATATGGGAAGAGAGCCAGGGCGGCGACGGCTATGTCAGTTTCGAGGTGTCGCCGCATCTCGCACGCGACACCGCGGGCACGGTGGCCGAAGCGAGGCGATTGTGGCAAGCGGTGGACCGGCCGAATCTGATGATCAAAGTGCCGGCGACGCCCGAAGGTATACCAGCGATCGAAGGTCTTATTGGCGAAGGCATCAACGTCAATGCGACCCTGATGTTCTCGCTCGCCGACTATGAGGCAGTGGCGACAGCCTATTTGCGCGGCCTCGAAGCGAACTCGAATCCGGCTGGGGTCGCTTCCGTCGCTTCTTTCTTTGTCAGTCGCGTCGATACCAAGGTCGATGCCGCGCTCGAAGCCATTGGCTCACCTGAGGCGCTCGCCTTGCGCGGCCAGGCGGCGATCGCCAACGCCAAGCTCGCTTACCGTCGTTTCGGATCACTTTTCGGGCCTGAGGATTTTGCGCCGCTGTCGGAACGGGGGGCATTGGTGCAGCGCCCGCTGTGGGCGAGCACCAGCACCAAGAACCCTGACTACCGAGACGTGATTTATGTTGAGGAGCTGATCGGTCAAGACACCGTCAACACCTTGCCGGTGGCGACGCTCGAAGCCTTCCGAGAGCATGGCGAGCCGCGAGCCAGCCTGCTCGAGGATGTCGCCGGAGCCGATCGCGTCTTCGCCGAGCTCGCGCAAGTAGGGGTTGACATCGACGCCATCGCCGCCGAGCTTCAGGTCGAGGGTGTTGCCGCGTTTGCGAAAGCGTTCGATCAGCTTTTGGGCGCTTTGGACGGGGCCAGGGCCGGCTCCTAGAGAGCCGAATGGAGGTCTGAGCATGTGTGGCATCATCGGCTACGTCGGCCCAAACGAGGTCGTACCGGTCCTCCTCGATGGTCTTCGCCGTCTCGAGTATCGCGGCTACGACTCGGCCGGAATGGCGGTCATGGGGTCGGACGAGATCGGAATCCTCCGCGCCGCCGGAAAGCTCGGCAACCTGGAACAGAAGGCCTATCACGAACCGCTGCACGGCACGGTCGGCATCGGTCATACGCGGTGGGCAACCCACGGTGCGCCGACCGAGGCCAATGCCCACCCGCAAACTGACAGTGGAGGCCAAGTGGCAGTCGTCCACAATGGCATCCTCGAAAATTACAGCCGCCTACGCCACGAGCTCCTCGATGCGGGTGTTGAGCTGCAGTCGGATACCGACACCGAACTCATTGCCCAACTCCTCGGTCGCGAGGAGGGCTCTCTCGCCGAGCGGGTCCTTGCCGTGCTGCCCCGCCTCGAGGGACAGTACGCCGTGGTGGCGGTTCATCGGGCCGAGCCTGATGTCGTTGTTGCCTTCCGCAACGGTCCACCGTTGGTGATCGGCCTCGGTGAGGAGGAGAATCTGGTTGCCTCCGATGTCACCGCCCTTCTCCACCGTACCCGGCGGGTGATCTACCTCGAGAATGGCGATATCGCCGAGATCCGACGGGATGCTCTGCGCTTACTCGATGTCTCGGGAGGGGAAATTGAACGAGCGGTAGACACCCTCGTCTGGGACGCGGCGAGAGCGGAAAAAGGTGGTTACCGCCACTTCATGCTCAAGGAGATCTTCGAGCAACCCGACGCGATCCGTAACACGGTTCGCGCATACCTCGACCAGGAACGCCGCGGCGTCAATCTTGATGGGCTTGGCTTTTCGGAAGAGGAGCTGGCGCGGCTCCGGCGGATCCACTTGGTGGCCTGCGGAACTTCCTGGCACGCGTGCCTGGTCGGCAAGTTCGTCCTCGAAGAGCTGACAGGTCTGCCGACCGAGGTCGACTATGCATCCGAGTATCGCTATCGTACGCCGCTGGTCGGCGACGATGTGTTGGTCATTGGGGTCACCCAGTCGGGCGAGACCGCCGACACTCTGGCGGCGATGGAGATGGCGCGGGAGGCCGGTGCACTGCTGGCGACAGTGTGCAACGTCCGCGGCTCGTCGGCATGGCGCTTGGCTCCCTCGCAGATCTTGACCCAGGCCGGGCCCGAGATCGGCGTTGCCTCGACCAAGGCATTTACCACCCAGCTCGTGGCGATGGTCCTGATTGCTCTCGGTCTGCGTTCGGCTCGTGGACTCGCTGACGAGACCGATGTCGAGTTGGTAACCGGCTTGCAGAGGCTGCCCCAGGCTATAGAGCGGGCGCTGGCCCTCGATGAGGGGCTCTTCGACCTTGGCACCGAGATGTTGGCCAATGCCACCGACTCCCTCTACCTGGGCCGCGGCATTCTCTACCCGATTGCCCTCGAGGGCGCCCTCAAGCTCAAGGAGATCTCCTACCTGCATGCAGAGGGTTATCCAGCGGGCGAGATGAAGCACGGGCCGATCGCCCTTCTTCAGGAGGGATTTCCCGTTGTGGCGGTTGTTCCTGGAGGAACCAATCGAGACAAGCTGATCAGCAATCTGATGGAGGCTCGAGCGCGCGGCGCGATGGTGCTCGCGGTGGCCGACGAAAGTGCCGACGAAATCGTCGACGTTGCAGATTTGACGCTGACCGTGCCGATGGTGCATCGCCTGTTGCAGCCGGTGGTCACGGTCGTGCCGTTGCAGCTTCTCGCGTACCACGTTGCGGTCGAGTTGGGCCTCGATGTCGACCAGCCGCGAAACCTCGCCAAGAGTGTCACCGTCGAATGATGCTGTCGCATCCCTCGACGAATTCGGAGTTGTGAATTCGGAATTCTGAATGCCACCCACCAGCCCTTGACCATCGAATGTGTGACGAAATTCCGACTTCCGAATTCACAACTCCGAATTCAAGGAGTTGAGTCTTCGGCGTTGCGCTGCTACCTTCTTCCCTCCCTTGGAGGAGCGAATTGGCGGGTTCCCTTTTAGATGATCTGAACGAGCAGCAGCGCGAAGCCGTGGTCCACGGCGAGGGGCCGTTGTTGGTGTCAGCCGGTGCAGGTTCGGGCAAAACCAGGGTGCTCACCTACCGGATCGCCCACCTCCTTGCTTCGGGCGCCGCGGATTCGGCCGAGATTACGGCCGTCACCTTCACCAACAAGGCGGCCAGGGAGATGCGCGAACGCGTCGAGGGACTGCTCGGGCGCCCCCTCTATGGAGGATTTGTCGGAACCTTCCACCGCTGGGCCCTGGAAATTCTCCGTCGGTGGCCCCGGGCGGCAGGCCTCTCCAACCGCTTCGGCATCGCTGATACGGACGACCAGCGGGCGATGATGCAGCGTGCGTTGAAGGACCTCGGGCTCGATAAAAAAGAACTCCCACCACGGATGGTGCTGTCGAGAATTTCTGGGATGGTCAACCGCGGCATCGAACGCGGCGCCTTTGTCGACCGTGCTACCAGCTCGTCGGATGAAACGGTCGGCCGCCTTTGGGAGTGCTACGAGAAGCTCAAGACCGCGGCGGCAGTGGTGGACTTCGACGACATGCTGGTGCGCGCCTTGCGGGCCGTTCGAGAGGACGTGAAGGTCCGCGACGCCGTAGCCCGGCGTGCGCGGTTCCTCCTGGTCGACGAGTTCCAGGACACCAACAGCCTACAGATGGATCTGCTGACGATTATTCTCGACGGCCGAGGCAACATCACCGCGGTCGGTGATGAGGACCAGTCCATCTATCGGTGGCGCGGGGCTGAGCTCGCCAACATCCTCTCCTTTGAAGCTTTCTTTCCGGGTGCGCGGGTGGTGGCGTTGGAAGAGAACTACCGATCCACCGAGCCGATCCTCACGGTTGCCGGTGGTCTCATCGCCGCCAATCGTGGACGTCGCGTGAAGAACCTCTTCACCAGCCGTGAGGGTGGGGAGCCTGTGCGACTCCACGTCGCCATCGACGAACGCGGAGAGGCGCGCTGGGTGGCCGACCATATCGAGAGCAAGGTTGGCAATGCACCGCTCAGAGAAATGGCCGTCCTCATGCGCACCAACGCCCAGACCCGGCCATTCGAGGAGGAACTCACCCGTCGGCGGGTGCCCTATCGAGTGGTCGGTGGCCTCAGATTCTGGCAGCGGGCAGAGATCAAGGATGCTCTTGCCTATCTTCGTCTCGCAGTGAGGCCCAACGACCTCCTCTCGTTCGAGCGGGTCATCAATGTTCCGGCGCGGGGGATCGGCGCTGCCACGATAGATGTTCTGCGCAGAGCCGCGCGGAACCTCGGGCTGAGCCTGCCCGAAGCGGCGCGTCAGTCGCCGGAGGGTCTCAGCCCGCGGGCGCGTCTTTCCCTGGAGAAGTTCTTTTCGATTCTGGATGAGGCAACGGAGCGGCGCGAAGAGCTCACCCCGGGAGACTTTGTCGGTTGGCTACTCGAAGCGTCCGGGCTTTTCGCCATGTACGAGGGTGACGCCGAAGACCGGGTGGCGCGGCGCGAGAATCTGCAACAGCTGGCGGCAGCGGTGGCCGAAGCGGCGGTGCGTGGCCAGGAGTTCGAGGACTTCCTGGACTCGGTGGCACTCCTCGAGGAGAACGACGACCGGGGAGCAGCGGAGGGAGTTGCATTAATGACCCTCCATTCAGCGAAGGGGCTGGAGTTCGACGTCGTTTTTCTGGCTGGACTGGAAGATGGTCTGTTGCCGCACGCGAATTCGAGGGACGAGCCCGAGGGTCTCGAAGAGGAGCGGCGTCTTGCCTATGTAGGAATGACCCGAGCACGGAAGTGGCTCGCGTTGACCGGCGCCAGGAGTCGGTTCCTCTTTGGCCAGAGACAGCCGACCCGTCTGTCACGTTTCCTCGAAGAGTTGCCGACAGGCGCCGTCGATGACGTGTCGGAGCCTGTTGCCAGCTGGAGTGGGTCGTCCAGCGAGGGTTCGAGGACTCGCCCCCGGTCGACCCGCGACGGTGGGGCGATGCCGGTGAAACGACGAGGCGGCCGGGTTCCTGCGACGGTCACCGATGCGGGCGGCACCGGATGGCGCCCCGGAGATCGGGTCCGCCACCAGCGCTTTGGGTCGGGAGTCATCCTGGCCTGTCAGGGAACGGGTGCCCAGCTCAAGCTGGTGGTCTTTTTCGACCGTGCCGGCCGCAAGACCCTCGTTCCGACAATCGCCAAGCTTGAAAAAGTGTGGCCCGGAATCAAAGAGGAGTATCCTACGTAGTGCTCTTCGGGACTTGTACGGACAAGGTGTGCACACGGGAGAAATCATGAAGAACGAATGGCATCACACAACGGTGCTGGCGGTACGCCGCGACGGAGTCGTGGCGATTGGATCGGACGGCCAGGTGACCCTGGGCACCACGGTGATCAAGCAGGGCGCCGCGAAGGTTCGGCGGCTTGCCGGGGGCAAGGTATTGGCCGGATTTGCGGGCTCGGTAGCGGATGCTCTGGCCTTGTTCACCCGCTTTGAGTCGAAGCTCGAGGAGTACGGCCATAATCTCGAGCGAGCGGCGGTGGAACTCGCCCGCGATTGGCGAACCGATAAGGCACTGCGCCACCTGGAAGCGCTCTTGATCACCGCCGACCAGCGATCGACGCTCCTCGTTTCGGGAACCGGCGAGGTGTTATCGCCTGACGACGAGGTCGTGGCTGTTGGATCGGGTGGAAGCTATGCCCTGGCGGCGGCTCGTGCGCTCCTCAAGTACACCGAATTGAGTGCCGAAGAGGTGGTCAGAGAGAGCCTGACGATCGCCGCCGATATCGACATCTATACCAATGCTCATATCACCATCGAGGAGCTCAGGACGTGAAGCTGGACAAGTTGACCCCACAGGAGACTGTTGCCGAACTCGATCGGTTTATCATCGGCCAGGACGCAGCCAAGCGCGCAGTTGCAGTGGCCTTGCGCAACCGCTGGCGCCGCCAACAGCTCGAGCCCGAGTTGCGTGAAGAAGTGGCGCCGAAGAACATCATCATGATCGGGCCGACCGGAGTCGGCAAGACCGAGATCGCCCGGCGCCTGGCGCGTCTCACCGGGTCACCCTTCCTCAAGATCGAAGCCTCCAAATTTACAGAGGTGGGCTATGTTGGTCGGGATGTGGAGTCCATCATTCGCGACCTGCTCGATGCATCGATCCAGCTGGTTCGCGCCGAAAGAGTGGCCGAGGTCGCGGTACGGGCCGAACGCGCGGCCGAGGACCGACTTCTCGACCTTCTGGTCATGGGTTCGAGCTCAGCGACCGAGACCTCTTTGGAAGAGCGCCGCCGAGCGCTCAAGCGGCCGCTCCGAGACGGACTCCTCGAGGAGAACGAGGTCGAGCTCGAGGTAGCAGAGGATCGCATGCCGACGGTGGAAATGTTCACACCACAGGGCATGGAATCGATGGGCATCAACCTCAAAGACATGATGGGTGGCCTCATGGGCCGAAAATCGCGCAAGCGCATGACAATTGCTGACGCGAGACGGATCCTCACCTCTGAGGAAGAAGAGAAGCTCATCGACCGGTCCCAGGTTGAATCCGAAGCCATCGCCCGGGTCGAAGAGGCGGGTATCGTCTTTCTCGATGAGATCGACAAGATCTGTTCTCGCGAAGATGCCAGCGGGCGAGGCCCGGATGTGTCCCGCGAAGGCGTGCAGCGCGACCTTCTTCCGATCGTCGAGGGAACCCACGTCAACACCCGATATGGTGTGGTGCGGACTGACCACGTTCTGTTCGTCGCCGCGGGCGCCTTCCATGTCTCGCGGCCGGCAGATCTCATCCCCGAAATGCAGGGACGCTTTCCGATCAGGGTCGAACTGCAGTCCCTGGGCGCGGACGAGTTCGAGCGGATCCTGAAGGAGCCTGAAAACTCTCTGATCCGCCAATACACGGCGTTGCTGGCGACCGAAAACCTCGAGCTTCGTTTTGCCGATGAGGCGGTGCGGACCATCGCCGTGATGGCGGCAGAGATTAACGAAACCGCGGAAAACATCGGCGCGCGCCGACTGCACACAGTCCTCGAGCATCTGCTCGAAGAGCTCAGCTTCTCTGCCCCCGAACAAGCCGGTGAAATGGTCGAGGTCACGGCCGAGATGGTGGAGGAGCGACTGGGCGATCTCGTTGGAGACCGCGACCTGGCGAGGTATATCCTATAGGCATGATTTCGGATTTCGGATTTCGGATTTCGGATTTTTTCTCGCCCGCCTGGCGAGACTTGGAGACCGGTAATTCCGAATTCCGAATTCCGAATACCGAATTCACACTTTGTCTCCGGTTTTTTGTTGCTGTTGCACTCCTGTTCCTCGTCGGTTGCGGGAAGGAAGGGGTGCCTTTGCCGCCCGAGATCCGGGTTGCCGAACGGACTACTGATCTGACCGCTTTCCAGGAAGGTGACGAAGCCGTGCTGAGGTGGAGCTATCCCGCGATGACGACCTCGGGCCAAAACCTGACCGACATCGAGGAAATCCAGGTGTGGCGCGCGGCGCTGCCTCTCGGTCAGGAACCCCCGCGTCCGATCTCGCCGCAGGACCGACAGATGCAGCGACAGCTCCTTGAGGGACAGGGCGAGATTCTGAGAGCGCTTGGACCGAACGAGATCGCAACTGCTACGAGAGGTCCGGCCATCCTCCTTCGAGATGATCTTGAATCGTGGCGGCAAACGGTGGAGGACCCGGGACTTTTCGTTCTTTGGTACGGGGTTCGCACAGTTTGCTGCCGACATCGCGAGTCAGAACTGTCCAACGTCGTGCGTCTCGAACCAAAGGAGCCGCCAGATCCACCAGCCGACCTCGAGTTGGATGCGGGTGTGGACGGAATCGACGTGCAATGGGTCCCGACAGCTGACACAAAGACTGTGATCGAGCGGTCGGCGGATGGTGCTGTTTGGATCGCCGTGACGGATGAGCCGGTGGATGGCGAAAACTGGCGCGATGAAGTTGCGACCCAGGGACAGTCATGGAGTTTTCGCCTGCGTTCGGTGATCGTCCTTCCGAGCGGCGACCTGGTCGTCGGTAAGCCGTCGCAGCCGGCACGTATTGATCATCCGGACACTTACCCACCAGGCGCTCCGTCGGGTGTCGTGTGTCTGCCGGAGGGGGCGCAGGTACGGGTGCGCTGGCAGGCGGTCGCGAGCGCGATGGCCTACAGCGTGTCGCGTCGACACGGCGGCGAATCGGCAGACATTTTGACTGGTGACTATCGATCGATCGAGTTTATCGATCAGGAGCCGCCGCTCGGTGAACTCGTCTATTTCGTGACCGCGTGGGATGCTGCCGGCAACCGCAGCGAAGATGCGAGCTGCGTCGTCGTCATGGGTGCCGTGCCGTGAGATCAGCGCTTTTCAAGGTCGAAGGCGCAGGCAACGATTTCGTGCTTGGTGTCGGGGCTTGGGCCCGGCGCCTCGATAACGAGCCCGAGCTCGTGCGACGGCTGTGTGACCGGCGGCGCGGGATCGGAGCTGACGGTACGCTTGCGCTCGAGGGAGTCGCGACCGACAGAGTACGACTCGGCTATCGCAACGCCGACGGCAGCGAGGGGGCTTTCTGTGGCAATGGCACGCGCTGTGCCGCTCGCGCCGCGGTCGAATTCTTGGGTTGTCATCAGAGCGTGGTGATTGAGACCGGTTGGGCTGATATTCTGGCCGCGGTTGACGGGTCGTCGGTGAGCCTCGAGCTGCCGCCGCCCCAGTCCGGCCCGCAGCGACCGGAAGCCGCCGAGCCGGATTGCATCAGCAACGGATTGCTCTTGAAGATCGGTGTACCGCACCTGGTGATCGAAACCACAGAGCTCGCCGATCTCGACCTCGCCGTTGTTGCACCACCCCTTCGCAGGCATGCCGCCGTGGGTCGTGAGGGTGCCAATGTCGATTTTTACGAAGTGAAGAAGGATGGTGCGCTGAGGGTGCGAACGTGGGAACGCGGTGTCGAGGCGGAGACCCTGAGCTGTGGGTCGGGCATTGTGGCGGTGGCGTTGGTGGTGATGGCGGACCGGGGAACCGATCGCGTCGAGCTCTTACCGCTCTCCGGTGATCGCCTGTTCGTGGAGGCGCTCGGTGAGCCACCCGTCTGTGCGACCCGCTTCACCGGCCCCGCACGCTTCATCGCCAAGCTCGATCCCTCCGACGACCTCCTCCGCAACCTCTGATCCGTCTCCGTGCCCGGATGACCCTCTCTATCGCTATCGAACTCCTGCCGTCGACTGTACACCGTTGAGAGATGGCAGATTCTGGCCGACATGACTTTGAAAACGCCAAGACGCAAAGAGCGCCAAGAAGCCGCAAAGAAAGGTTTTTGTGTGTCTTCGCGCTCTTTGCGTCTTCGCGGTTACAACATAATTGCGGTAGGAAGAGCATGTCACTCAGCGCCGAGCTTTTGGGTAAGGTGCGACAGCCGAAAGTTGTTAGCAGGCCCTAAGCGAAAACCTTCCACCCGATGATCAGGCATGCCGCCGCAAAATAGCCGGCCGCGAGGTCGTCCGCGACGATACCGATTCCGCCGGGGAGTTTTTCAAATGCTTTGATCGGCCACACCTTGACCACGTCGAAGAACCGGAAGAGGAAGAACCCGGCTGTGGCGAAGATAGCGAGATCAACAGAGGACAGCAACGGCACGAAGGGCAGCGCCACGAGGAAGGTCAGCCACTGACCAGCGGCCTCGTCAATGACGATCGGCCGGGGGTCGCCCTCGGCCCGTCTCTCGGCTTCAATTTCAGAGGACCAGATTCCGACGATGGTAAAGAGCACTAAGCCCGCGGCGGTCAGTACAGTGCGAGCCGAACTGGTCGACAGAAAAGCACAAATTCCGAACCACAGGAGGGCCGGCGGCAGAGAGCCAACGGTGGTTCCGGGCGCGGGTAGCCTATCTCCGAGCCCGCCGAAGGTTGCAACAGCTCGTGCGAGAGGTTGGTGACCGCTCATGACTCATCTCCCGTCTGCAAAGCCTCGATCATTTTCCTGTGCATTCCATCGAAGGTGCCCGAAGAACAGCCTACCACCACATCCCCTGGCTCGAGGATCTCGAGAAGCCTTTCAACGTGGTCATCATCCTCACCGGGCATCACTGACGCAACCCCCCGGGCGTTGAGAGCGGTGGACAGAGCTTCCCGATCGAGGACATCAGATGCCTCGAGACGGTGCCGGTGGTAGGGCGGCGCCACCATGACAAGGTCAGCCGCGGAGAGTTCTTCGAGGTAGGAGTCCTGGAAGGAGCGCCGGGCCGCTGTCAGAGATCGGGGTTCGAAGGCGATGATCAGACGACGACCGGGCCAGCGTTGGCGGGCGGCAGCGATAGTCACTCCAATGGCGGTCGGGTGGTGGGCGAAGTCGTCGACGATCGTTATGCCCCCGGCCTCCCCGACCACCTCCATCCTTCGCGCAACACCCGGGAACGAGCTCGTGGCAGCAGCCGCCTCGGCCGGCGCGATCCCTGTGGCAATGGCAGCAGCCACAGCCATCGCCGCGTTCTGGAGATTGTGGAGGCCGGCCTGCGGCAGCTCCAACATGAAAGTCTCTTCCTGCCAGCTGATCTCTGCCCTGCTTCGATTGCCTTCGGCCTCCCAGGAGAGGAACCGCAAATCGCAGTCAGAATGTGGACCGACGCGGATCAGTGGCGCCGTCGCATCGCGAGCGGAGGCAACCGCCCCCTCGCTCCATGTGCTCACCAAGACCGAACCATGGCGGGGGACCTGTGCCGCGCCTGCACGGAAGGCAGTCAACACCGCCTCGAGATTAGGGTAGAGATCAGCGTGGTCGAACTCGACGGGGCCGATGAGGAAAAGATGGGGCCGGTAGTGAAGAAACTTCGGCCCGCGGTCGAAGAAGGCGGTGTTGTACTCGTCTCCTTCGATGACAAGATGGAAACCGCCACCGAGGCGGAACCCTCTGGGGTTCCAACGCGGAAGTCCGCCAATGAGATAGCTGGGATCGGCCCCGGTCTGCTCGAGGATCCAAGCCAGCATGGCGGAGGTGGTCGTCTTGCCGTGGGTGCCTGCGACAACCAGGCTTTCGAGACCGCCCGCCAGAACGTAGTGCGCGACCGCCTCCGCCTGCGATAGGTGGGGAATCCGACGTGCGAGGACTGCCGCTACCTCCGGGTTGTGCCGCGGGACAGCGTTGCCGATGATCACGCGGTCGGCGTCTCTGGGCAACCGTTCGGAATCGAAGCCGAGGCGCACCGGGATTCCGAGCTCTTCAAGCAGTGTGCTCATAGGCGGGTAGAGCTGGGAATCGACACCTTCGATGTGGTGGCCAAGCTGGTGCAGCATTCCAGCCAGCGGGGCCATCGCGGTACCGCCAATTGGCACAAAGTAGAGGCGTTCGCGCTTGAAGTATAAGTCCTGCAAAAATACTCCCTCAGAGTTGCGGGTCAGCGGGCAGCTCCCTAAGATTGTCTCTGTTTGCGAACGCTATGACAAGGAGGACAGCAGATGTCGAAATTTCGATTCACGCCTCTTACCATCACCGCCATGGTGGTGATACTGGCCGCCACCGCTACGGTGATGGATGCCGCCGATGGGCCCAAATTGATGGTGCCTGAAAAGATCATGGACATGGGAAAAGTCGCCCAGGGAGAGGTGCTCAACGTTGACTTCGCCGTGGTTAATGAGGGCGATGAAACGCTCGAGATCAAAGCCGTCCGACCGACCTGCGGATGTACCGTGGCCGATTTCGACCGCGAAATCGCTCCCGGCAAAACTGGCTACATCAAAGCAAAGCTCGATACTCGGGATTTCTCCGGACCAATCTCGAAATCGATCTTGATCATGACCAACGACCCGCAGGATCCGACGAGAACCCTGGTCATCAAGACCGAGGTCCACCCCTACGTTCAGGTGCTGCCGCGGGCTTTGGTTCGGTTCAATGCCGTTCAATACGAACCCATGGAGCAGAAGATAACGGTCGTAGCTGACGAAGAAGAGAAGGATTTCAAAGTTAATGCCGTCAAGAGCTCGGTGCCATTCCTCCTCGCTTCCGTTCGTCCGGTTCCCGCTGACCAACTGCTGGCCGGAAAGTCGCCACAACAATACGAGATCACATTGACGATGAAGGAAAACCCGCCGGTGGGACCGGTCAACACAGTTCTCGAGATCGAAACCAACCACCCCAAAGCCAAAAAAGTGCCGGTGAAAGTCTTTGGTGTCGTCAGAGCTCTTTTGCACGTGACGCCGTCACAGATTCAGTTCGGAGCGGTCGAGGCGAAGAAACAGCCGGGGAGAAACGTGATCGTCGTCAACAACCGTTCCGGCGGAGTGGCAATCAATGTGACTGGTGCGGCTGTCAACGACCCAGCCTTCAACGCAGAAGTCGTGCCAATCGAAAAGGGACGGCGTTATCAAGTGACGGTGACCGTCAATTCCGATGCGAGTGCCGGACCCCGTGACGCCGTGTTGACTTTAAAGACCACTGATCCAGAATTTCCGACGGTGGAAGTTCCGGTACGGGCAAATATCAGCTGAACTGGGAAAACGAAGGAATGTGACGGGGAGGCCTCGCCTCCCCGTTTGTCTTCGACACAACATTCTCATTCGGGAACGGGAACAGGAACGGGAACGGGAACGGGATCAAGATCGGGATCGGGACCGGAAAATGCTTCGTACAATAGGCATCGAGACCTCCTGTGACGAGAGTGCCGTCGCGATCGTTGATAGCGCCGGACGGGTTGAGGTGAGCCTGCTGTCCAGCCAGATAGCGGCGCATGCACCCTACGGGGGCGTTGTTCCTGAACTTGCCTCTCGCGAACATCTCAAGGCCCTGCCATTTCTCGTGAACCAGGCGCTCGAGGTGGCGTGTGGGCCTGTCGAGATGGTTGCGGTAACAGCTGGCCCGGGTCTCATTGGTGCCCTTCTCGTCGGCGTCCGGTTCGCCGCTGCTTTCGCCTGGGGTCGGGACCTCCCGCTGGTCGCCGTCGATCACCTCGAAGGCCACCTCGTATCGTCACTACTTTGCCTTGACGGAGGACAAGCGCGGCCCGAGCCGGATCGCGTTTTGGCACTGGTAGCCTCCGGCGGTCACTCGAGCTGGTATCTGATGGATCACGGCTCCCGTGTCCGTCTCGGGCGCACTCGCGACGACGCTGCCGGAGAGAGTTTTGACAAAGTCGCCCAGGTTCTCGGCCTCGGATATCCCGGCGGACCCGCTATCGACGCGCTCGCCCGACATGGCGATGCTTCGCAAGTGCCGCTGCCCCGGCCGCGCCTCAAGGATGCCCCCTTTGACTTCAGTTTCTCGGGTCTCAAGTCGGCGGCTGTTCGGTGGATTCGAGAGCACGGGATGGTCGACGCTGCTGCAGGTGACGGCAAACCTTCAGCGCCGACCCGTAACCTCGCCGCGTCCTTCGAGGCGGCTGTGGTGGAGCAGTTGCTTTCTCCTCTTCCTGAACTCGCAGCGATCCACCGTCCGCAGCTCGTCACCGCATCAGGTGGTGTGGCGGCCAACTCGCTTCTCCGCAACTCTCTTTCCGAGTGGGGGCGCGAACACAACGTCGAGACCCTCCTACCGGTACCCGCCTTGACGACCGACAACGCAGTCATGATCGCGCACGCAGGACAGCTTGCCCATCGCGGTGGTCGCTCTGATGACCCGAGGTGTTTGGACGCGCGGGCGCGGGAAGTGTGGCAACCGCCGGGCATGCGCCGGCGGATGAGTGGAGTGGGCGTGTAGAATCGACGACGAACGGGGGTCATTGATGCGGAAATCTGTCGCACGTGAGTACTATGAGGCCATATTGGTGGCTTTCATCCTGGCGCTTTTCGTGCGCACGTTTGTTTTTGAAAACTTCAAAATCCCGTCGGGATCGATGGAGGACAATCTGCTCATCGGCGACCACCTGGTCGTCAACAAGTTTGTCTTCGCGGGCAACGCTGACTCCATCCTTCATCGGGTCTTTCCCTACCGCTCTCCAGAGCGCGGTGATGTCGTTGTATTCAAGTACCCGGAGGACACGCGCCGAGATTTCATCAAACGATGCGTTGCTTTGGCAGGTGACACCGTTGAAATCAAGCGCAAGCAGCTATTCGTCAACGGAAAGCTTCAGACCGAACCGCTGGTGGTGCACAAGGACCCACGGGTCTATGAGGATCTGCCGGCAGCTCCAATCTCGTCACGAATCCGGGACAACTTTGGACCTTTCACGGTGCCACCCGGGACGATATTCTGCCTCGGCGACAACAGGGACAATTCGCTCGACTCGCGTTTCTGGGGACCGGTGCCCCTCAGCTACGTCAAGGGACGGGCAGTTCTCATTTATTGGTCGTACGAGGCCGGGCGCAACGATTGGCAGTGGCGGGGATTCGGTCATCGACTCAAGCAGCTCGCCGGAGTCTTCTTCAACTTCTTCACCAAGACGCGGTGGGAACGCGAGTTTCGGCTCATCCGATAAAGTAGAGTGATACGATTCTGGTAAGAGGATTGAGCTCGGAGGCTGACCGATGAAGACCTGGCGATATCAACGGGGAGACGTGCCGGTCGGATGTTTGGTGGGCGGCGCAGTGGCGCTCATTGTGATTCTCGTGGCTATCAAGGTCGCGCCAATCATGATTCACGTGGGTGAACTCGACAAGCAGATCGGGGTGTATGCCGATCGCGCCAACCGGCGTGAGTACAACGATAAGCGCATCGAGCGGGCCATCCTCAAAAAAGCGGAGCAGCTCGATCTGCCGGTGACGAAGAAGGACATCAGCATCAAACGGACGTCCAATCGCATCAAGATCACGGTCGTCTACGACATCCCGATAGAGTTCCCAGGTTACACCTATGTCTGGCACAAAGAACACTTTCACGAACGGCCATTGTTCTACGGCTAAACGGGCGAGTCTGCTGATGCCATCTCTGCAACGATGCTTTTTGCAGCTTCGAGGAGGTCATCTGCGCCGGTGATCGGTCGTCCGACAACTAGAATGTCGGCGCCGGCCCGGATCGCTTCGGCGGGAGTCATCACCCTGCGCTGATCATCTGTTGCGTTCGACGCGGGTCGGATGCCAGGGGCGACGATGAGGAATTCTTCGCCGAACTCCCTACGAAGCGCTGCCGCCTCGCGGGCGCTGGCGACGACGCCGTCGAGGCCGCTTTGGACAGCCAACTTGGCCCATACGCCGACCAGGTCCGCTGGAGTGTTGTCGATCTCGAGCTCAGAGAGCGCATCACGGTCAAGGCTGGTGAGGACGGTGACTGCCACTATTTTGGGGGGGCTTTGCTTCGCACCTTGACGCGCACCTTGAACAGCGGCCTCCAGCATCCTGCGCCCGCCCGCGGCGTGGACGGTGAGCATCGATGCGCCGCACGCTGCACAATTGGATGCGGCGCGGCCGACGGTGACTGGAATGTCGTGAAGTTTGAGGTCGAGGAAAACCCTCGGTCCGATACCGGCAAGTTCTTCAACCAGGGCCGGCCCATGGGCCGAAAACGCTTCGAGCCCGACTTTGAACCAGCCGATGTGATCGGCGAGAGCGGTCGCGGCGGATAGAATCCACTCGTAGTCACTGCTATCAAGAGCAACACAGAGAGAATTTTTGAAGTTCACCCTACCTCCGGATTGAGCTTTGTCCCCAAATCTCACCAATTTTCTACAGCGTGCGTAAATCTGCAGCAATCTGCGGTGTTGGCTCCCATCCGGGTGTTCAACGTACCGTCAAGTGCGACTCCGCAGCCCTCAGGCCGCAAACACCACATCTCACAACAGCCTTCCGGTCTCGCAACAAAAGCACGTGAGATTTGCGGGCTTATGTTCCGATGCCGATTCAAAGTCTACGCTATCTGAACGCGGTAATATGCAAGGGCCATGAAGCTCCGCATGTGGATCGATGCGTTCGCGGCAGGGGCCGCTACCGGTCTCATTGCCGAGGTCCTGGTATTGCGGATGAACCCCGAGGTCACGCAAACGATGCGCGGTGTGCTGGTGGGTATCCCGCTGTGGGCTTCTTGGGGCATGTTGATGGTGGGTGTGCCGCTTCTCATCGGTCTTGCCGTCTTCGATCGATTGCGACCCAAAGCCGATCGGTGGCTCGCGCCGGTACTTTTCACAACGGTCTTTGTCGTAGCCGCTGTGCTCACCGCGGTCAATGCCAAGCTCCACGCCCAGCTTCTATCCGGGCCTGCACACCGTGTTCTCGTTCAGGATTCTGTGGGATGGGGAATCGCCGCTATTCTCGCCGTCGCTGCCGCCGGTGCAGTGCGGCGATTCGCGGGCGGACGACGGTGGCGGATCGCCTTCTCGATCGTGATGATCGCGCTGCCAGTGGTGCGGCTCACGACTTCACCGACGCCGCCTCGCCAGTACCTCGAGGTCGAACCCCAACCGATTGGCGAACCCAACCGTCAATTACTGGTCATCGGGCTCGAAGGACTCGATGCCAAGGTCCTCCTGGCAGATGCGGCAAGCGCGAGCTACCCACATCTGGCCCGTCTCCGCGAGGAGGGCGCGAGGACCCCTCTCGCCCCCCACCGTCCGTATCTTCGCTGGGCTCTGTGGACTTCGGTGGCGACAGGCACGTATCCCGGCCGCCACGGTGTCAAGGCCCACAGGGGCTGGGACCTGCCGCTGGTTTTCTCCGAAACTCTGCGCCTGCTTCCGTGGACTCCGGAGGGCTCGAGGATGATCCTCCCGTGGGGCCTGTCCAAACTGGTGCCGCCCCCGCCGGCGACGGTTGCACCACTTTGGTCTCGACTCGATGCCTCCGGTATTGCCACCGTGGTGATCGGCTGGCCGGGCTCGTGGGGTGACGACTCGTCCCTTCAAGCTGTTCCGGGCGGCGGGGTTGGAGCTGGGTTGGAGCCGTCAATGCGCACCTCTCTCGAGGCCGCGCTCGAGCCTTTTCCCGAACGCCGGTCGCGAATCTGGTCCGCCATCGTGCGAGATCAGACGCGGGTCGAGCTCGCCGTAGATGCCCTGGAGGCGGGTGTTGGCGACGTCTGGGTTCACTTTGAAACCCTGTCCTTGGCTCGGCGGTTTCACGAACCGCTCAGGCCACGCCATACTCGTGAGCGGTTCTTTCTCGAGCTGGTGATGGAGCTTGTCGATGGGCAGCTCGGCGATTTGCTCGGTGCCGCCGACGATCAGACCCTTGTTGCGGTGGTTTCTCCCTTTGGCCTCGCTCCACCGGGGCCCTTCGAGCGCATCAAGAGACTCTTCGGTGGCGGCGGGTCGTGGCACACTTCTGCGGAAGGGTCGCCTGAGGGCCTCTTCATTCTTCTCGGAGAAGGAGTTGATCCCGGCCGCAAAGTGCCGTCGGTCAATCCGCCGGACGTTGCCCCGACCTTGTGTTACTTGCTCGGCCTGCCGGTTGCCCAGTACATGGAGGGCAGCGTGGTCGTCAATGCGGTCACACCGTCTTTCCTTGCAGAGCATCCGTTGCGGGTGGTGGACTAGAACAAGTTTTGAGTGTTGAGTTTTCAGTTCTGAGTTTGCCATCGCACGCCCGTCGTACCGGGGAGGAGTCCGTAACTCAAAACTCATCACTCAGAACTCAAGACTTCGCGGTTACGGTAGGCTTGAAATGATGAAACTGTCGGTTGTCATCCCTGTATTCAACGAAGAGGCGACCCTCGGCGAGCTCCTCAATATGGTGGTGATGGCACCTCTGCCCGAGTCGGTGAGCGAACTCGAGGTCGTCACGGTTGATGACTGCTCATCGGACGAAACATGGTCCGAGCTCGAGACCTGGCAACCGTCAATCCGGCGAGACGGTCGCGGCGTCACAATTGTCCGCGAGCGCCACCCGCAGAACCGTGGCAAGGGTGCGGCCCTGCGGACTGGTTTTGCGGCTGCCTCTGGTGACGTGCTTCTGGTGCAGGACGCCGACCTCGAGTACGACCCGGCCGAGTATCCGGCCTTGTTACAGCCGATCATCGATGGCCGTGCCGACGTCGTATATGGTTCACGCTTTCTTGGCGGACCGCACCGCGTTCTCTTTTATTGGCACTACCTCGGAAACCAGCTGCTGACCCTTCTGTCGAACATGTTCTCCGACATCAACCTCACCGACATGGAGACCTGTTACAAGGTCTTTAGGAGCAAAGTGCTGGAACATATCACCTTGAAATCGGACCGCTTCGGTTTCGAACCGGAGTTCACTGCGAAGGTCGCCCGACTCGGTGTGAGGATTTATGAAGTGCCGATTTCCTACCACGGCCGAACCTATGCCGAGGGCAAGAAGATTGGCTGGAAGGACGGCGTGTCGGCGATTTGGTCGATCCTGCGCTTCAACATCTGGGATCGTTGACGCAAGCCGATTCTTCCCGTTTCACCTGGATCCGTGACGCTTCATGGAAGGCCTTGGCGGCACATCGATCATCACAGCGGCCTCTGGAGCAACACCACCCTCGGTGACCCAGGCCGCGAGGTGATCGCGTATCTCGTCGCCCTCCTTGGAACCCTGGATCCAGGGCGTTCGGAACGGGTAGCCCGGCGGGAAGTGCCCGTAGCGCCCGTTGACGGTCGGAATACCGGAGCTGAAAGCCGTCCACGCCGCGTCGTCGTGGACGTGTTTTTCCCACGACGGGCCTCTGATCACCAGGAGGAACGTTTTGGCGTCCGCTGGCACCAGGGATGCGATCCTCTCAACCCGTTCGACCGCACTGGCCTTGTCATAATTCGGCCGCCTCTGCGGCTGTTCGATGACCGCACCGAGGATCAGGGCCGCGGCGATGATCCAGCGCCGTTTCTCAGCTAAACGATCAACCACTATCGCCAACCCGACGGCCGCCGGGAAGAGAGCCGTCAGACCGACGCGAGCTACCGCGCGCAGGGCGGCTGTGCCAGGGACGACCTCTCGCACGACCCACCACGGGCTCCACCCTCCGGGAAAGGTGATCGTCAAGATCACCAGACCGACGAAACCCGCGACTATCAGTTGCACCGCGGGTCTTTTTCGCCCGAGCCAAAGACCGGCAACACACGCAATCAGAGTGATCGGTCCAAAACCGTTGGTCTGGGCTCTGCCGCGATGAACGCTGAGACCCATCCTGCGCTGCCATTTTCCGTAGAATCGGTTTCCGTCTCCTGGAAGGAACCAGCCAGCTGCCTTGGGGAGATGAATCTGTCGCTGTTTGTGCATTCCGATCGAGGCAGCGGTGGCCCGATATCGAACCGTGATTGGCGTCGCGACGGCAATGGCGATAACGGTGACGACGAGAAACGGAATAAAATTCCTTTTGACAACGACGAAAAACGGTTTCCGCATTTGTCCCGCGACAAGGACGACCGCGGCCGCAGCCGCGAGCCCGAGCATGAAGAACGCCAGCAGGTAGACCGCGGTAAAGAGCTGTGCCACCAGCCCACCCCAGAACGCTACGGTGCCGATCCACCGCCGGGCGGGAAGGGATTCCTCAGGTCTATGAAACATCATGACCAACCCGGCGAGTGTGAGCACGAGCCAGAACATCGGGCCGAGCTGCTGATGGGCGAAGCTCGAATACTGCGGGTTGCCGAATGCAAAAAGGTGGGCGCCGAGAGACGATCCAACAGCAGAGATCCCAAGCCCGTAGCGGAAAAGGAGGTAGCAGCTTACAAAGTTCAACGTCCAGCAGACGAGCATCCACAATTGAAATGCGGTGTGGGGATCACTTCCGAGCCACCTCCACACCCAGTAGAATGGCGCTGCGCCAAGCATGAGGTCGGTGTAGGTGGCCACGTTCTGGACCGGGAAAAATATCGGCGGCGACCATAGATTGTCAGCCAGTTGCATACCCATCAACCACCGGTAGCTGTGCTCGAGGGTAAAGTTAACCAAACGGCTGTCGCCGAGACCACCCTGCACGAGGCGAAAGCCGCTGTGGAGGGTAGGGTAGAAGGCTACGAGGATTCCTGGCAACCACAGGCCGACCGGCCACACCGGAGATTGTCTGATCGTCCATTGAGGCGCTGTGGCGGGCTCGGGATTCACTTCGCATCTCCCTGTAGGAATCTAACTCTGGCAAATAGTGCCACCACAGTCAAACATCATGTGTGGAGAAACGCGCAGACGCTTCCGTTCGAGGGCTCTTTTCGCTAAGGTAACTCCTGCCAATGGCCGCCGCGCGGAGACGTGGGCCTTGGCAGATCGTGGAGGTCACATGTCAAAGAGACAAATCGTCGTTATGCCCGGTGATGGAATCGGGAATGTGGTGCTGCCGGAAGCCCTGAGGGTGCTTGAGGCGGCGGGATTCGAGGCAGACTGGATCTCGGCCGGCATCGGCTGGGAGCATTGGGTGGCAGAGGGCAACCCCCTGCCCGAGAAGACCGTGGAGTTGATCGCTGAGCACAAGGTCGCGCTCTTTGGCGCGATCACTTCAAAGCCCAAGGACAAGGCAGCGGCCGAGATCAGCCCCGCGCTCCGTGACAAGGGCCACGTCTACTTTTCACCGATCGTCGGCCTTCGCCAGCGATTCGACCTCGATGTGTCGATTCGGCCGTGTATTACATTTCCCGGGAACCCGCTCAATTTCATACGACGTGGTGCTGATGGCGGGGCCGAGGAACCGCGGGTCAATGCGGTGATTTTCAGACAGAATACCGAGGGGCTTTACGGTGGTGTCGAGTGGACCAACCCTCCTGATCAAGTGTGGGAAGCTCTCGACACACACCCTAAATTTGCCGCCTTCCGGGAAATCCCGCGAGAGGATCTCGCGGTTTCGACCCGGATATTCACTCGTGCCAAGTGCCGCCGCATCTGCGAGCAGGCCTTTGCCTATGCGGCCGCCCATGGCTATGGCAGCGTGACCGTTTGCGAAAAGCCGAACGTCATTCGCGAAACATCTGGGATGATGCTTGACGAGGCGCGCAAGGTGCACGAAGCCTACCCACAGATCCAGCTCTGGGAAACCAACATCGACGCCCAGATGATGTGGCTGACAAAGAACCCCGAGGACTACGGAGTGATCGTTGCCGGCAACATGTTTGGCGACATCATCTCCGACGGTTTTGCCGGCCTCGTCGGCGGTCTCGGTTTCGCGGCCTCCGCCAATATCGGCCAGGAGGTGGGAGTCTTCGAACCAACTCACGGCTCGGCACCGAAATACGCTGATCTCGACCCCTCGATCGTCAACCCCATTGCCATGGTGCTTTCGGCGGTGATGATGCTCGACTGGCTTGGCGAAACCGAGACGGCAGCAAAAATCCGGGGCGCGGTCGCATCGGTGATCGCCAACGGTTCGGTGCGGTGCTATGACATGCTCAAACTGCGCGGCGGCCCACAGGCAATCAGAGAGGGTGCGGCGACGACGACGCAGATGACGGATGCCATCATCGCTGCGCTATAACATGTTGAACGTGCAACGTTTTACCGTGATAATGTGGTGTATTCGGAGGTAAGGTGATGCCCGAGCATGGGTCAAAATCCGCATCGGCCGGACCTCAGGGTGATCGCGTCCGTTCGGACCTCAGCGTTGGCTACGAGTCGACCTCGGAGGCGCTGACGATCGACGTGACTTCCAAAGTCGACTACCTCTTTGGCGGGGCCATCGAGGCCGCTGTCCGGCGGGTCGCTGATGCCTTTGCAGTGGCCACGGGCCGGCTGGAGGTCAACGATGCAGGGGCGCTCGAGTGGGTGATCCTCGCCCGCACCGAGTGCTGTCTTCGGCGGGCCGGTTTCGACGGCCCTCCGGTCCTGCCCGAGCCGGCACCGGGCGCAGATGCGCCGCGGAGCCGGGAACGCTTACGGCGGAGTCGCCTCTACATACCCGGCAACCAACCGAAACTGATGATCTCCGGCGGGCTCTACGGCGCCGATGGCATCATCCTCGATCTCGAAGATTCGGTGCCGCCGGCCGAGAAAGATGCCGCTCGGCTGCTTGTCCGCAACGCCCTGGTCGCCCTCGATTGGGGTGCCTCGGAACGGATGGTGCGGGTCAACCAGGGAGCAGTCGGTGAGGAAGATCTTGCGGCCATCGCCGCCCACAATCCGCACACTGTGCTGCTGCCGAAGGTCGAGGAGGCCTCTCAGGTCGGGCGTGCGGCCGAGATTCTGCTCAGTCTGGTCGGCGAGGACGCCGCATTCCTGATGCCGATTCTCGAATCGCCGGGAGGCATCCACCGCGCCTTCGCTATCGCCGCCGCTGATCCATCAGTGGTGGCCCTGACGCTTGGGCTGGAGGATCTGTCGGCAGAGCTCGCTGCGCCGCGAACTGCTGAGGGATGGGAGAGCTTTCTCGCCCGGCAGACCACGGTCTACGCAGCGCGAGCGGCGGGTGTCCAACCGATCGCCTCGGTCTTTTCGGACATCGAGGAGGAGGCGGGCCTTGCCGCGTACGTGCAACGTGAACGCGGCCTCGGCTTCGATGGCATCGGCTGCATCCACCCCCGCCAGATCCCGGTGGTTCACCGAGAGATGACGCCGTCAGAAGCTGAAGCGGAACGAGCGGTGCGGGTCGTGAGGGCGGCGAGAGAGGCCGAAGAGAGAGGTCTGGGTGCAGTCGCGGTGGGCTCGAAGATGGTCGATCCACCGGTGGTACAGCAGGCGTTTCGAACGGTTGAGTTGGCGGTGGCGGGTGGGGTCTTAGATCCCGGATGGGATGCTGAGCGGTGAACGCATGATTTCGGATTTCCCTTCCACCCCCCTGTGGCGGGGAGATCAAGAGCGACCGGGGCGGGAGTTCGTCCGATGACAACAAAGCTCGAGAAAAACGCAGCCGGGCGGATGGTGCCAACCGACGTCAACGGGCGCGAGGGTGTGCCATTCAGGGGAGTCGGCAAACACCGGCCGGATGGCACGAAAGCGGCACCTCGAGTGGCCAGCTGTATCGATTATCCAGCCGACGGTGACAAGAGGGCGGCGTCGCTGAAGGAGGCGCTCCTGCGGGTCGGGCTTGCTGATGGCATGGTCGTGTCGACCCACCACCACCTGCGCAACGGTGATGCTGTGGGCAACCTCATATTTGATGCAGCCGCTGAAGTTGGTGCGAAGGACCTCATGTGGTTCCCATCCGCATCGTTTCCGGTTCACGCAAACCAGATCGGCCATCTCGACACCGGCCTCATCCACCATATCGAGGGTTCGATGAACGGCCCACTTGGTGCCTACTGCTCCGCCGGGGAAATGCGTGGCCTTGGCGTACTGCGCTCGCACGGCGGGCGCTGGCAGGCGATCCAGGACGGCGAGGTCCATATCGATGTCGCGGTGATCGCCGCCCCAACCGCCGACTTCTTCGGCAACGCCAACGCCGTCCGGGGTCCGGCCGCCTGCGGTTTGCTCGGATTTGCCCTCGCCGACTCGGTGTACGCAGAGAAGGTGATCGTGGTGACCGACAACCTGGTGCCCTTCCCCTGCTTGCCGTGGCAGATACAGGGCAACAACGTCGACTGCGTTGTCGAAGTGGAGTCGATCGGTGATCCTTCAAAAATCGTCTCCGGAACGACTCGGATCACCCAGAGCCCTGATCGGCGCCGTATCGCCGAACTCGCAGCTCGCTTCTGCGCCGAGGCTGGGATCATGCGCGACGGCTTCTCATTCCAGGCCGGGGCCGGCGGCACCACCCTCGCCTTCGCGATGTACCTCGCGGAGCTCATGCGGGCTGAGAACGTCACGGCCCGCTTCGCCCGCGGCGGATCGACCCAGCACATGGTGGAGATGCTTGAAGAGGGCCTCATCGAATACATCCTGGATGGCCAGACCTTCGACCTCGACGGAGTGAAATCGATGCGCGAAGATCCGCGCCACCAGGACACTTCGCCCTTCACGTCATACAACTTCCATGGCAAGGGCAACTTCGCCTCAATGGTCGATGTTGCGGTCCTCGGTGCGACCGAAGTCGACCTCGCGTTCAATGGCAATGTCGTGACCCACTCCGACGGGCGCTTGCTGCACGGAATCGGCGGTTGGCAAAACTGCCTCACCGCCCGTTGCGCGATGTTGTTGGTTCCGTCATTCCGTGATCGCATTCCGGTCATCGTCGACGAGGTGACCACCGTTTGTGGCCCCGGTGAGCTGATCGATGTCGTTGTCACCGAGCGTGGCATCGCGGTCAATCCTCGTCGCCAGGATCTACTCGACGCGGTGGCGGGCTCGAATCTGCCGATCCGGCCGATCGAAGACCTCAAGGCTGAGCTCGATCGGATCTGCGGTGTGCCGGCAAAGCCCGTGCGCTCCGACGACCCGGTGGCGGTCGTCAAGTGGGTTGATGGCACGCTTATCGATACGGTCTGGCGAGTCGACTGATGTCGACTCGCGAATTCTGAAGTTTGAATTCTGAATTCTGAATTTTCTCATCGCAAGGAGACGATGTAGAGGGGCTGCGCGGAATTTCCGAATTCCGAATTCCGAATTCAAACCTCTTTGTCCTGTGGGGCTTGCGTCAGCGCCCTCTTCGGTGTAGAATCCCACGTCCTTGGTCCGAATGGACCAGGTGGAGGTGCGAAATGAAAGCTGGAGTCCATCCCGAGTACCATGAGGTCGAGGTTCGCTGCGCATGCGGCAACACCTTCAAGACCCGATCAACCAAGACCGAGCTGCGGCTCGAGATCTGCAACGCCTGCCACCCGTTCTACACCGGCAAGCAGAAGCTGGTGGACACCGCAGGCATGGTGGAGAAGTTTGAGCGCCGTTACGGCAAGACTGCCAACGCCAAGTAGCTCATTCCGGTCGCCTCCGGGCGGCCCTGTGGCCCGCGCTAAGATCTTTCGCGCGGGTTTTCGTTTGTCTGGAATTACGGAGTAAGATTGCGTCGGGATCCGAGAAGATCAGGGGCACACCATGCTTGAACGGCTGGAAAAAATCGCGAAAAAACACGAGGATCTGCTGGCGCTGCAGGCGGATCCCGAGATTGCCGTCGATCCCAACCGCTCGCGCGAGGTGGCGCAGAAACTGGCCGAGCTCGCACCGATGGTGACCGCTTATCGCGACTATAGTTCGACCGCCTCGGAGCTCGAGGGTGCGCGCGAGATCGTTGCCGAGGCGGATGATGACGAGATGCGACAGATGGCCGAATCCGAGGTCGAAGAACTGTCGGCTCGGCTGGAGAAAATCGAACAGAACCTGAAACTGCTTTTGCTGCCCGCTGACCCCAACGACCGCCGCAACGTCATCCTCGAGATCCGAGCTGGGACTGGCGGCGAAGAGGCGGCACTCTTTGCCGGCGAGCTCTTGCGCATGTACGGACGGTATGCCGAGTCGAGGCGATGGAAGATTTCGGTCACTGATTCGTCGGACACCGGCCTCGGTGGAATTAAGGAAGCGGTTGTGGTGATCGAGGGCGAGGGCGCCTTCTCTCGGCTCAAGTACGAGTCCGGCGTCCACCGGGTTCAGAGGGTCCCGGCCACCGAGGCCTCTGGCCGCATCCACACCTCGGCGGCGACGGTGGCGGTGATGCCGGAGGCCGAGGCGGTCGAGGTCGAGATTGATGAAAAAGACCTCCGGATCGACCGTTTTTGCTCCTCGGGGCCGGGAGGGCAGAGCGTCAACACCACCTACTCAGCGGTCCGTATCACCCATCTGCCGAGCGGTGTAGTGGTTTCCTGTCAGGATGAAAAATCCCAGATTCAGAACAAGGCCAAGGCATTGCGGGTGCTCAAGGCTCGGCTCAAGGAGGTCGAGGAACGGGAGCGTGACGCCGAGCGCGCCGCCGATCGTCGCTCGAAGATCGGCTCCGGTGACCGCTCCGAAAAGATCCGAACTTACAACTTCCCCCAAGGGCGGGTCACTGACCACCGCATCTCGCTCACCGTTCACAGGCTTGGGGAGATCCTTGAGGGGAATCTGGATTTGATGCTCGAACCCCTCATCGCCGAGTTCCAGGCCGAACGCCTCAAGGAAGAATTGTCTTGACTGGAAAGTGAATTTGAACCACGAAGGCACGAAGGCACAAAGATCTTCACGAAGAAAGCCATCTGTGTTTTCCGGAACCCGACCCCACGACGCTTGTGAAAAATAGAAAGAACAACTTCGTGAATCCCTTCGTGTCCTGGTGTCTTCGTGGTTGTGGTGAAAGACGATGAAAACAGCTGAGGCGCTTGCGAAGGGTTCCGAAACGCTACCCCAGCGGGAAGGGATACCTGATCCACGGCGGGAGGCGAGGTGGCTGCTGGCCGCCGCGTGGGGGGTCGACGAAATCACCCTGCGGCTCTATCCCGAGCGTGAGATCCCGGAAGACGTCGTACGACGGTACGAAAGCTGGCTCGAGCGGCGAGCGGCCGGTGAACCTGCCCACCATCTGATGGGCACCTGCCCGTTCTGGGGGAGAGACTTCGAGGTCAGCCCGGCGGTGCTCGTACCACGGCCGGAAACCGAGTTGATTGTCGAGACGGCGCTCGATTTGCCGTTGCCGAGTGAGGCCAGAATACTCGACGTTGGTACTGGGTCCGGCTGTATCGCCATGACCCTCGCGGCTGAACGCCCCCGGTGGCAGATATGGGCGATTGACCGATCCCCCGCGGCGTTGCTGATCGCGCGGGGCAACCGCGATCGTCACGTTGCTTCTGTGCCTCTTTTTTTGGGTGATCTCGCATCAGCGGTCGCTCCACCATGGGACCTGGTCGTTGCAAACCTCCCGTACGTGCCGGCGGAAGACATCGGTCGGATACCGATCGAGGTCCGTCATGACCCGGCGGCGGCACTCGACGGTGGTTCCGATGGTCTCGATCTGGTGCGTCGGCTGCTCTCCGATCTTTCGCGGCTTCTTCGACCTTGCGGGGGTGCGGTTTTGGAAATTGGAGAGGGCCAGGTTGACGCTGTCACCGAGATCGCGTCGGTCGCAGGCCTCGCCGTAGCTCGCAGAGTCCGGGATGTGAGCGGTGTGGAGCGGGTGATCGTGCTGCAACCCCGGTAGGTTCACGAGCACGGAGTCGGTTTGGACTCGTGTTGACATGATGAGGGCCTGATCGGACAATGGAGTTTTCACCGCTCAGTCGGGATGGAGGCGATGATGGCAGACACCAATCGGATCGAACTCGACGGCCAGCAGCAACGAACCGCGGTCATTGCATTCGGCGGTAACGCATTGCTCCGACCGCAGGATCACGGCACCCAGGAAGAGCAATTCACCCTCAGCTGGAAGGCCACCCGTTGGCTGGTCGAGATCATTCACCGCGGCTACGAACTTGCCATCGTCCATGGCAATGGACCCCAGGTGGGCAACATCATGATCCAGGTCGAGGAGGCGATCACAAAGATTCCGCCACAGTCGCTGGATGTGGCAGTGGCCCAGACGCAGGGCTCGATGGGTTTTATGCTCGCCAACCAACTCCGCAACCGTTTCAACGAGGAGCAGCTGGAGAAGGAAATCGCAGCAATGCTGACCGAGGTTGAAGTCGACCGCGACGATCCGGCGTTCGAAAACCCGACAAAACCGGTGGGCCCCTATTTCACCGCATATCGTGCCAATTTGCTGATGCAAGAGCACGGTTGGCAGATGGTCGAGGACGCCGGACGCGGTTGGCGCAAGGTGGTTGCATCGCCGATGCCACAGCGGATCATTGGTTGTCACCTTCTCAAACGTCTGGTCGAGAACGGAGCGGTGCTGGTCGCTGGTGGTGGGGGGGGAGTACCCGTCTACAAAGATGTCGGCGGCTACTATCGGGGCGTTGAGGCGGTGATCGACAAGGACTACGTTGCCTCAATGCTTGCCTGCGAACTCGGAGCCGACCTCTTTATTATGCTCACCCAGGTGCCGATGGTGGCCGAGAACTTCGGGCGTCCCAACCAACGCTGGCTGCGGCGGATGCCTCTTTTCAAGGCACGCGAGATGATGACCGGCAACCAATTCCCGCCGGGTTCGATGGGCCCCAAGGTGCGGGCGTCGATGGACTTTGTCGAGGCGACCGGCAAGGAAGTCCTGATTACCGACGAGGACAGCCTCAAGCGGGCCCTCGACGGCCACGCCGGCACCTTTCTGATTCCTGACGGCGAGGTCGAGTACGCGACCTTGGCGTAATCTTCTCTGTGCGCACTCGGCAGCGTTATCCTAAACGCATGGCGAACATAAGCCTCTGGATCTATCGTTTGTTGCTCGGCGGGTTGCTGCCCATAGCATTGCCGGTGATCAAGATTCGGCAGTGGCTTTCGGGTAAGAGCCGACCACGTTTTCGTGATCGATTTGCACGGTCGTTGCCGAAGCTCCCGGAAGACGGGGTCT
>Ga0316198_10000063_pt1 | contig 42182 bp, 36 predicted proteins | sample OudBieAanoxic_MG_FD_204935 | JGI IMG/M metagenome (GOLD analysis project Ga0316198, IMG submission 204935) | Coastal sediment microbial communities from Oude Bieten Haven, Netherlands - site A anoxic | ecosystem: Environmental > Aquatic > Marine > Coastal > Sediment | place: Netherlands... | reverse complement strand
AGCAGGCTGGCCGGATCGAGATCGGCATCGGTGACGGCGGCTCGGGCACCCTCGAGCCGCTCGTCCACGGCCAGGTTGGCCGACGGCGGTGTGGCGATGAAGGCGAGGTGGACATGGCCCAGCGCCAGCAGGTGCTCAGCGGCCAGACGGCCGCCGGCGAGGTTGTCCGAGAGCACCGCCGGGACCGACTCGATGGAGGAGGCGCTGTTCATGATGACGACGGGGCAGGGGCGCTCGCCGATCCAGCTGCGGTGGCGTTCGGTCAAGGCCGAGCTGGCGATGAGCAGGCCGTCGACCTCCCGGGCGGCGAGCAGCTCGAGTGACTGGATCTCACGTTCGGGGTCACGCCGGCCGTCCGCCAGCACGACCGAGTAGCCGCGCGTGCGGGCCGCATCCTCCACCGCCCGGATGACCTGCGGGAAGTAGGGGTTGCTGATGTCGGTCACGATGAGCCCAAGCGTGCGCGTCTGCCGTAGCTTGAGCGAGCGGGCCACGCCGGACGGGCGGTAGCGCAGCTCCCGAGCGGCCTCCTCCACGCGCTCCCGGGTGGCCGGCTCGACGCCGACGCCGCCGCGCAGCGCGCGACTCACGGTGGCCGTCGAGACCCCAGCCCTGGCCGCGACTTCGCGGATGGTGGCCGGACGCGACGAGCTCACGTCCCGGCCATCCTAGGCCGCCGGGGTCCCGGCTCCGTTGCCGGCGCCGCCGCCGGCCACTTGCTGCTCCACCTCGGCCGCGTACTCCTCCAGCTCGTGACTGAGCTTGTCGAGCTCGGCGCCGCCGCCCATCAGCTTGAGCAGCTCATCCTTGGGCAGCTCCTCCTTGTCGAACGTGCCGATCTGCTTACCGCGATCGAGGATGACGAAGCGCTCCCCCACGGGATACGCGTGGTTCACGTTGTGCGTGATGAGGATGATGCCCAGACCCCGGGCCTGGGCCGCGACCACGTAGCGCAGCACGATGGCCGCCTCCTTGACGCCCAGTGCCGAGGTCGGCTCGTCGAGGATGACCACCTTGGCCCCGAAGTGGACCGCGCGGGCGATGGCCACCGATTGCCGCTCGCCGCCGGACAGCGTGCCCACCGCCTGCGAGGTGTCGCGCAGGTCGATGCCCATGCGATGCATCTCCTCGCGGCTGATGCGATCGGCGGCGTCATTGTCGAAGCGCTTGAACGGGCCCCAACCCTTGGTCGGCTCGCTGCCCAGGAAGAAGTTACGCGACACGCTCATCAGCGGACACATGGCCAAGTCCTGGTAGACCGTGGCGATCCCTCGGTGCAGCGCGTCTCGCGGCGAGGCCAGCTTGACCGTCTCGCCGCTGAGGACGATCTCCCCGCTATCGGGCGGATGCACGCCGGAGAGCGTCTTGATGAGCGTGGACTTGCCCGCTCCGTTGTCGCCGAGCAGGCACACCACCTCGCCGGCGTGGACCTCGAGCGAGATGTCCTGGATGGCGATGACGCTGCCGAAGTACTTGGTCAGCGCCCTGGCCTCGATGAGTGGTGCCTCCGGGCGCGCGGCGGCGCCGGCCGTGGGCTGCGTTGCGGTAGTCATGATCGGACTCCGGTGCCACGTCGGCGGACGAAGTTGGAGAGGAGCACGCCGACGAGAAGGACGATGCCGAGGACGGCGAAGTACCACTCGGCCGGGATCCCCGCGAGCGGGATGCCGACCTTGGTCATGCCGAGCATGAGCGCGCCGAAGAAGGCGCCGATGGGTGAGCCGTAACCACCGGTCAGGAGCGTACCGCCGATGACCGAGGCGGCGATGGCCTCGAGCTCCTTCTGCTCTCCGCGCAACACGTCGGCGGAGGCGACGGTGAACACCTGGATGCAGGCCAGCAGGGCCGCAGAAGCGGCGGTCGTCATGAACAGCGCGATCTTCACGCCGCGTACCGGTACGCCGACGTTACGTGCCGCCGTGGCGTTGCCGCCGGTGCCGAAGATCCAGTTGCCGAACGTGGTCCGCGTCAGGATCCACCAGGCCACAGCGGTGACCAATATCCACCAGAAGACCGATGCCGCGAGGCTGTAGTCGCCGATGATCACGTCGCCGGCGAAGAACTGGACAAAGATGTCGCCGTCGGTGATCTCACGCAGGCCGCCGACCTGGGTGCGGTCGGTGAGCAGCCTGGTGATGCCGATAGTGGCGCCTCGTAAGAGGAACAACATGCCTAACGTGACGATGAATGACGGTAATCCCGTTCTCGTCACGAGCCAGCCGTTGAGGAAGCCGATAGCCAGCGCAAAGGCGAAGGCGAGGGCCGCGGCCAGCCACGGGTCGAGGGCATACTCGCTCATGGCCAGCGCCAGGACCATGCCTGCGGCGCCGATCATCGAGCCGACCGAGAGGTCGAACTCGCCGCCGATCATGAGCAAGGTCACGGCGGCCGCGAGGATCCCGACCTGCGCCGCCACCTCCATCCAGTTGCTGATGCCGCGTGGCGTGAGGAAGCCCCTCGCGGTGCAGGCCTGGGGGTCGCCGAGGCACTCCCACAGCGGCCAGGTGAAGACCAGCAACGCGATGACGGTGGCGATGATCGCGCCGGCCGATGGCCGGCTCAGCGCGACCTGCAGTGGATTGCGTGTGCGAACGCGTTCGTCTTGACTCTGGGCTTCGCTCACTGCCCCTCCTCCCTCATGGCCGGCCAGCCGATGATCGACGCGTGAAGGGGGACCGGCTCCGGCCGGCCCCCTTCGGAACGTCAGGTGCTAGCGGATGCCCTCCGCCGAGAGGTCGATGACGGCCTCTGCGTTGTCAGCGGTCACGAAGCCGGGGCCCGTGAGCACGACGCCACCGCCGCCGGGGATGAGCCCGCCGTACTCGTTGTACAGCGTCAGCATCACGATGGGCAGGTAGCCCTGCAGGTACTGCTGCTGGTCGATGGCGAACAGCATGTCGCCGGCTGCGATGGCCTGCAGGACCTCAGGCGCGAGGTCGAACGTGGCCAGCCTCATCTCTCCGACCATGCCCATGGCCTCGAGCGCGTTCAGCGCCGGAAGGGCACCGGTCGGGCCGAGCGTGAGGACGCCGTCGACGTCTGGATCGGCGGTCAACGCTGACTCGATCGACGCCTGGGCGCCGAGCGGGTCGGCCAGATCGACCGCGAGGACCGTGGACGAGGCTCCGGCCTCCGCAAGGGCGTCAGCGAAGCCCTGGCAGCGCAGGTCGAGCGCGGTGTTGCCGACCTCCTGGTTGACACAGATGGCCTTGGTCACGCCAGCGGCCGCCATGCGCGCACCGCCGCCGAGCCCGGCCTCGTACTCGGTCTGGCCCACGTGCGCCAGGATGCCCAGCCCGGCGTACTCGTCAGATCCGGAGTTCATGGAGATGACCGGGATGCCGGCTGCGACCGCGGCCTCGATGGCCGGGCCGAGCGCGTCGGCATCGGGGAGAGAGACGACGATGCCGTCCGGCTGCGAAGCCACGGCGGTATCGATGAGCTGCGCCATGGCCACCATGTCGAACGTGCCCGGCGCGGAGTAGTTGGCCGTCACGCCCATGTCCGAAGCCGCGGCGTTGACGCCGTTCTGCACCACGGACCAGAACGGATCAGAAGCCTGGCCGTGGCTCACGACCTCGATCCGGATGTCCTTGGTGTGTGAATCGGCCAGCACGGCCGCCGGCGCGAGAGCAGCGCCCGCGAGCAGGCTGAGGCTGACAAGGCCGATGAGGCCCTTCTTGATTCGCATGTGTGAGGTCACTCCTCCTGGTGGCGGCATGGCCGCCGTTGCTCCTCTAGATCTCGATCGGGGGCGCGATCTGTGTGCGTTCCACCTCCTTTGCTATACGGGGATCTCCTGCAGTCGGACGATGCGGTGTTCCTTGAGCGAGCGCGTCGTGGCCTCGGTGACACGGGCGGACTCGACGCCGTCGCGGGCCGTGCAGGCGGGCGCCGCCTCACCGGCGGCGACCTCGAAGAAGCCCAGCATCTCGGCGTGATAGGCGTCCCTGAAGCGCTCGATGAAGTTCGGCCAGGCGGGGCCCTCTGGCGCGGGAACCCCGGGCTCGACCGAGCGGATGACCTGGCGCGGCCCCAGGCCGATGCTGACGCTGTCCCTGCTGCCCAGCAGCTCGGTGCGCACGTCGTACCCGAGCGGGTTGTGTCGGGCCACGGTGATGACCGCGAGCGCGCCGCTGCGCATGCGCAGGGTCGCCACGCCGGTATCGATGTCGTCGTACTTCTCGAAGACCGGGAAGCCACGCACCGAGCCGTCGGCGTAGACCTCCTCGACCTCGTCACCGGTCAACCAGCGCAGGATGTCGAAGTCGTGGCCGGAGAAGTCGCGGAAGAGCCCGCCCGACACGGGGATGTAGGCCTCGTGGGGTGGCTCGGGATCCGCGCCGATCATGCGCACGCAGTAGAGCGTCCCCAGCTCGCCGGACTCGACGAGGCGGCGCGCCTCCCGGTAGGCGGGATCGAAGCGTCGCTGGAAGCCGAGCTGGAAGGGGATGCCCGAGCGCTCGACCTCCTCGGCGAGGGTGATCGAGTCGGCCAGGTTGGGCGTCAGCGGCTTCTCGCAGAAGACCGGGACGCCACGCTCGATGCCGGCGCGGACCAGCGGCGCGTGCGCGTCGGAGGCGGCCGCGATGACCAGCGCTTCAGCGGAGGTCAGCAGCGACTCGACCGAGGTGGGGGTGGCGCCGAGCTCCGCGGCCAGGTTCTGGGCGCTCTCCGCGACGGGGTCGGCGATCAGGACCTCGTCGACCGCGTCGATGCCATGCAGTACCTGGGCGTGCATCTTCCCGATGCGGCCGGCTCCGAGTAGCCCGATCCTCACGACGCTCCCTCCGCGTACGTCCCCCGGGTCCCCACCCAGCGCGCGCCCTCCTGCGCGAACCGGATGCTGTAATCGTTTACGGCAGAGAGGTATGATGGGCAGGCAGAGGGGTCCCTGTCAACTCACGGACCGCCGTCTCCTATCGGGCACGGCTGGCCGCATGACCCGGAGGGAGATCGCGTTGACGCAGTCGGCGCCAACCATCGACGAACTGCTCCGACGTGCTGCCGGTTCGACGTCCGCGCCGGGAGTCGTCCACGATATCCGGCCCCAGGATGCGGGCTGGGACTACGTCGGCCTGCGCGTGCAACGCCTGGCCGCCGGCGAGCGCCTGCGGCGCGAGGCCGAGGACCGGGAACTGGCCATCATCATCCTCGAGGGCCGGGCCGACATCCGTGCCGACGCGCAGACGTACGCGGATCTGGGTAGCCGCGACTCCGTCTTCGACGGGCCGCCGCCGCCGGTGCTGCTGCTCGAGCCCGGCTCGGCGGTGGAGGTGGAGGCGCGGTCGGATGCGACCATCGTGGTGGCTGACGCGCCGGCTGCCGACGTCCGCATCAGCCGCCTGTTCGCGCCGGACGACATCTACGTGGAGACCCGCGGCAGCGGCATCACCGAACGGCGCATCCACCACCTGCTGCCGCCGGGCGAGCCGGCCGGGCGACTCATCCTCTTCGAGGTCTTCACGCCGGGCGGCAACTGGTCGAGCTACCCGCCCCACAAGCACGACACCGAGGACCCCCCGCGCGAGGCCTACCTCGAGGAGCTCTACTACTACCGCTTCGCGCGGCCGGAGGGCTGGGGCTTCGCGCGCGTCTACACGCCCGATCGCGACCTCGACGTGTCCTGCGCGCCCACCGATGGCGACGTGCTTCTCATCCCTCGCGGCTACCACCCCTTCGGTGCGCCCGCGGGCTACGACGCCTACTACCTCAACGTGATGGCCGGGCCGAATCGCGCCTGGCACTTCACCATCGACCCCGACCACGCCTGGTTGATGGATTGGGATCCTGATCTGCCCAAGTAGGACACGGAGGAATCTGATGATCACGTCGCCCACCCCGCTGCAGCGCACCGCGAGCGAGTTCCCGACCGACTACTGGAACGACTCGTGCAACGAGAGCGAGCTCTCGTACGCCATCGAGAACGGCGCGGTGGGCGCCACCAGCAACCCCATCATCGTGGGCACGGTGATGAAGCAGGAGTACGAGACGTGGGCGCCGCGCGTGCACGAGATCGCGGCCGAGCACCCGACCTGGACCGACCAGCAGATCACCTGGCAGGTCATCGAGGAGATGGCCATCCGCGGGTGGGGCATGCTCGAGCCGATCTGGCAGGCCAACCACGGGCAGAAGGGCCGCCTCTCCATCCAGATCGACCCCACGCTCAGCCGCTCACCCGAGCGCATGTTCGAGCAGGCCCGCCATTTCCACTCGCTCGCGCCCAACGTGCAGATCAAGCACCCGGCTACCGCAGCCGGCCTGGAGGCCATGGAGCAGGCGACCGAGGCGGGCATGAGCATCAACGCCACCGTCTCCTTCACCGTCCCGCAGGCACTGGCCGTGGGCGAGATGATCGAGCGCGCCCTGGCCAAGCGCGAAGCGGCTGGCGAGGACACCTCCTGGATGGCGCCCATCTGCACCATCATGATCGGGCGCACCGATGACTGGGTGAAGGCTTCCAACAAGCGCGACGGCATCACCGTCCATCCCGCGGCACCGGATTGGGCCGGCATCGCCGTCTTCAAGCGAGCGGCCGCCATCTACCAGGAGCGCGGCTACCGCACCCGCCTGCTCGCCGCCGCCTATCGCCATCACCTGCACTGGTCCGAGCTGATCGGCGGCGACGTCTCCATGACCATCCCCTACGGCTGGCAGCGGCTGTTCAACGACTCCGACGTGGAGGTCAAGGACCACTGGGCCGACCCGGTGCCGCAGCGCTACGTCGATGAGCTCAGCGCGCGCTGCCCGGAGTTCGTCAAGGCTTACGAGCCTGATGGCCTGTCGATCGACCAGTTCGCCTCCTACGGCGCTACCGCACGCACCCTGCGCTCGTTCGTGTCCGGCTACTGGGACCTGGTCGGCACCATCGACGACCTGCTCATCCCCAACCCCGATGTGAAGGCCTGACCCGAGACCGACACGCAGGAGGTAGACATGGCGCGAACGACCGTGGCACAGGCCATCGTGGCCTGGCTGGCCAACCAGTACGTGGAGCGCGACGGTGAGCGGTCTCGCTTCTTCGATGGCGTCTTCGGCATCTTCGGGCACGGCATCATGGCCGGGCTGGGCGAGGCGCTCGACGCGGCGCGCGACGAGATGCGCTACTACCAGGCGCGCAACGAGCAGGCCATGGTGCACACCGCAGCCGCCTACGCCAAGCAGAGCCGGCGCCTGCGCACCTTTGCCTGTACCACCTCGATCGGCCCCGGGGCCACAAACCTGGCGACCGGTGCCGCCAATGCCACGGTCAACCGCCTGCCGGTCCTGCTGCTGCCCGGCGATCGTTTCGCCACGCGACGGGTCAAGCCGGTGCTACAGCAGCTGGAGCGGCCGGAAGCCGGTGACGTCAGCGCCAATGACGTGCTGCGCCCGGTATCACGCTACTTCGACCGCATCGAGCGCCCGGAGATGCTCATCGACGCCCTGCCGCAGGCCATGCGCGTGCTGACCTCGCCGGCCGAGACGGGGGCAGTGACGCTGGCCTTGCCGCAGGACGTGCAGGCCGAGGCCTGGGAGTGGCCGGCCGCGCTGCTCGAGCCGCGCACCTGGGTCATCCCCAGGGCGCGACCGGATGCCGCGTCGGTGGCCGCCGCGGCGGAGCTCATCGCCGCTGCCGAGCGACCCATGATCGTGGCCGGCGGCGGGGTCATCTACAGCGATGCGAGCGCGGCGCTCGATGCCTTCGCCAGCCGCTTCGGCATCCCCGTCACCGAGACCCAGGCGGGCAAGGGCGCCCTGCGCTGGGACCACGCCATGAGCCTGGGGCCCGTCGGCTCCACCGGTGGCAGCGCCGGCAATGCCGTGGCCCGCGACGCCGACCTGGTCGTGGCCATCGGCACGCGGCTGTCCGACTTCCCGACCATGAGCTGGTCGGCCTGGCAGCACCCCGACGTCCGCTTCGTGGCCCTCAACGTGGCCGAGCTCGACGCGGTCAAGGCCGCCGCCCTGCCGCTGGTGGGGGATGCGCGTGAGACGCTGCGCGAGCTGGAGGCCGCACTCGAGGCCCGTGGCTGGGACGGTGCCACGAGCGAACGACGCGGGGCCATCGAGCGCCTGCGCGCCGGGTGGCAAGGAGAGGTCGACCGCGTACGACACCTGCCGGCCGAGACCCACGTCTCCCAGCCCGAGGCCATCCGGCTCGTCAACGACGCCCTCGGCGACGACGGCATCGTGGTCTGCGCGGCCGGCGGGCTGCCCGGCGACATGTACAAGCTGTGGCGCCCGGTCTCCGACAGCGCGTACCACATGGAGTACGGCAACTCGACCATGGGCTACGAGATCGCCGGCGGCCTGGGCGTGGCCATGGCCGAGCCCGAGCGCCGGGTGCACGTGATGGTCGGCGACGGCTCCTACCTGATGCTCTCGAGCGAGATCATGACCATGCGCCAGGAGGGGGTCGGCCTCACCATCGTGCTGCTCGACAACCACGGCTTTCGCTGCATCCGCAACCTCTCCTCTGCCTGCGGCGGCGACAACCCCTTCAACGACTTCCGCGCTCGCGATCCCGGAAGCGGCACCTTCACCGGTGAGATCCTGCCCGTGGATTTCGCGGCCAACGCGGCCAGCCTCGGCGCGACCGTCTTCAGCGCGGCCACGCCTGCCGAGCTGGAAGCCGCGCTCATCGAGGCCCGCTCGGTGACCGACCGGCCGGCCGTCATCGTGGTCGAGATCAACCCCGAGCCGGCCGTGCCCTCGTACGACAGCTGGTGGGACGTGCCCGTGGCGGAGGTCTCCACCTCGGCTCGCGTGCGCGAGGCGCGCGAACAGTACGAGCGGGACCTCGAGCGGGAGCGCTACTTCGTGTAAGGGGGGCTGGATCGATGGGCGGGATCAAGGTAGCGGCGGCGCCGGTCTCGTGGGGCGTCTTCGAGCAGACCGACGAGGACAATCCGTTGCGCCTGGGGCCGGAGGTGATGCTCGACCAGATGGCGGCGGCCGGCTACGACGGTACCGAGCTGGGCCCGCCGGGCTTCTTCGGCTCGGCCCCCGTGATGAAGGAGCGACTGGCCGAGCGGGGACTCTCTATGGTGGGCTCGTTCATGCCCATGCGCTTCAGCCGGGCCGAGCACATCGAAGAGGATCTCACGTGGATGGGCAGCGTGCTGGACCTGCTCGAGGCGGGCCGACCCGACGACGTCATGCCCAAGGCCATCCTGGCCGATGCCTCACTGGAGCCCGAGCGCATGCGCTGGGCCGGCCAGATCGCGAGCCATCCGGAGGCAGCCTTGCCCGAGGCTCGCTTCGGCACGCTCATCGACAGCATCCACCGCGCGGGCGAGCTCGCTCGGGCACGTGGATTCGATCCCGTCCTGCATTTCCACGCCGGCAGCTACTGCGAGACCGCATCGGAGATCGAGCGTGTCTTCGAAGCGCTCGATGCCTCGATCGTGGGCATGTGCCTCGACACGGGACACGCACTCTTCGGCGGCGCCGATCCGCTGCGCCTGCTCGAGGACTACTTCGAGTCGGTCCGGCTCATCCATCTCAAGGACTGCGATCGCGACCTGCTCGCGGAGGTCTGTCGTTCGGGCGGCGGGATGTCCGAGGCCTGGGACCGTGGCGTGTTCTGTGAGCTGGGACTCGGTACGGCGGGACTCGACCCCTTCCTCGAGGCACTCGAAGCCAAGGGCTACGAGGGCTGGATGACCGTCGAGCAGGATCGCTTCCTCAAGCCCCGCGATACGGCCGAGGCCCTGCTCGAGCTGCACACGCGCAACCGGCAGTGGCTGGCCGCGCGCGGCTTCTGAGCGAGCGCAGACGCGAAACGGCCCCGGGTCTTCCCCAGGGCCGTCTTCGAGTGCGAGTCGGAGTGGCTAGCCGCCAAGGCCGGCCAGGAACTCGGCGGCCACGTCCTCGATGTCCTCCTGGTCGATGGCGACCTTGGCGCCAAGAGCGGTCAGCACGTCCGTGGTGACCGCAGCGGAGATGGGGTCGAGGATGGCGGCGAGGGCGTCGGCCCCACCGTCGATCTGCTCGACCAGGTCGTTGCGCACGATGGGCGCGAGGTTCTCTGCTGGCTGCGTGTCGAGGTCGTCCTCGAGCACGACCCAGCCGTTCTTGGCGATGATCGGCTGCGTCGAGCAGAGCCACGCCACGTCGATGGCCTGGCCCTCCAGCGCGCCGGCCATCTCCGCGCCGCACGGGGGCAGCAGCTCCAGCTGCGCCGGCGGCCAGGCGATGCCATAGCCGTCTTCGAGGGCGCCGCGACAGAGCGCGTTGACCTCGCACTCCGGCGGCAGGCCGAAGGTGACCTGGTCGGCCACGCCGGCCAGGTCGCTGATGGACGAGACGCCCAGCTCCTCGGCTGTCTCGGCACGGACCACGGCCGCGTTGGTGTCCTCACCGGCCGTGACAGCCAGGACCGTCGCCTCCACGCCGGCGACATCGAGCGCCTGCTGCAGGTTGGCGCGGTTGGTCTCTCCGTCGCCGGTCACCTCGATGGCAGCGAGATCGGGGTCTTCCGCCCCCACGGTGTAGAAACCGAGGCCCGACCCCACGTACTCGGGAACGAGATCGATCTGGCCCGACTCGAAGGCTTCGACCCGCGCCGGTCGCGCGCCGATGGCGAGCTGGCGCTCGACACCAAAACCTTCGGCCTCAAGGGCCTGGGCGTAGATCTCCGCCATCAGCTGGGACTCATAGAAGCCATCCGAGCCGATGCGGATGGTCGGCTGGTCCTGGGCCGACACGATGGCGCCCCCACCCGCCGTCCCGACCATCGCAAGCGATGCCAGGATCGACGCCCCGAGGGCGAGTCTGCGGATGTTCCGCATGGGTACCTCCCTTGTACTGATCGGTAGCCGGTCGCTGTCTAGCGACGACGGCGGTGCAAAGCCTAGCCCACGACGCGCGGGCTGGGTGTGACAGGCCTCTGCGTGGCGCTTCAGGCGTCGCTGGGGCGATCCGCGACCACGCCACCCTCGGTGGCCACGCGCACGCCGCGCGGCGTCAGGCGGCGCTGCAGCCACGAGAGCGCGACGTCGGTGCCGATGGCCAGCACCGCCACCAGCAGCACGCCCGCGTAGAGCATGCCCTCGTCGCGGCGGGCGATGCCGTCGATGATGTAGCGGCCCAGCCCGCCGCCCGCGAGGAAGGCCCCGATGGTGGCGGTGGCGATGACCTGCAGGAGCGCCACGCGGAAGCCGCCGACCAGCACCGGCAGGGCCAGCGGCAGCTCCACGCCCGTGAGGATCTGGCGTTCGGTCAGGCCCATGCCGCGCGACGATTCGGTCAGGTCGCGGTCGACCTCCTGCAGCCCGGCGTAGGCGGCCACCAGGATGGGCGGGATGGCCAGCAGGACCATGGCCAGGAAGATGGGCAGGAAGCGCAGCCCGAGTCGCGGGTCGTAGCCCAACACCGGCGCAAGGGCCAGCATCACCGGCAGCAGCATGACCATCACCGCGTACGAGGGGATAGCCCGTCCGATGTTGGCGATGTTGATGCCCAGCAGCTGCAGCTTGCCGGTGTGGCCGATGTAGAAGCCCAGGGGCAGGGCGATGGCCGACGCGGTCAGGACCGCCAGGAACGAGATGGCCAGGTGCTCGATGAGGCGGTTGGGGATGCCGGTCTCACCCTGCCAGTTGGCGGCCTCGGTGAGGAAGGCGACGAGCTGCTCCACGACCTAGCCTCGCTCCGCACGTGCCCGCGCCCAGGGCGTCAGCACGCGCTGCAGGGCCACCAGCGCGCCGTCGACCACGAAGGCCAGGATGACCGAGCCGACCGCGCCGAGGTAGATCTTGGTGTCGAAGTCGGTCTGCAGGCCCTCGGTGATGAACTGGCCCAGGCCGCCGAAGCGGTTGCCGCCGATGATGGCCGAGACGGTCACGAGGCCGATGGTGGTGACCGCGGCTACCCGCACGCCGGCCATGATGAGCGGCACCGCCAGGGGCAGCTGCACGTGCAGCAGGCGGCTGGTGCGCGTGTAGCCCATGGCGTCGGCGGCCTCGTTGACCTCCGGCGGCACCGAGCGCAGGCCAGCCACCGTGTTGACGTAGAGGATCAGCAGCGTGTACGTCGTGAGCGGGATGATGGCCGTTATCAGCGAGAGGCCGGTGATGGGGATGAGCACCGCGAAGGCGGCCAGGCTGGGGATGGTGTAAAGCAGGCCCGTGACCGCCGTCACGGGACCGACGGTGCCCGGGCGGCGCATGGCCAGGACGGCCAGCGCGAAGGCGATGATGAAGCCCGCGACCATGGGGATGACCAGCAGCTGGAGATGCTGCCACGTCTTCTCGGCTACGTCGTCGAGGTGGCTGGCGATCCAGTCCCAGCGGATCTCGATCATGGTCTAGTCCGCGACGCCCACACCGCCGGTGTCGTCCGCCACCGCTGCCTCGGCGACCGCGTCCGCGATGTCCTCGGGCACGTCACGCGAGCGGTCGTCCTGCATCCAGTCCATGACCGCGCGCAGGGTAAGCAGCCCCTCCACCCGACCGTCACGGTCGACGACCACGCCGTTGCGGACCTCTTCGTCCAGTAGCCGCGAGGTGGCGTCCTTCAACGTGGTGCGACGGTCGAGCAGGGGTGACATGGGGTCCGCGTCCGCCGCGCGAACGCGCCCATCCGGGGGCAGGTCGGCCAGCTCGACCCAGCCGATGGGGCGGCCCTCGCCGTCAGCGAGCAGGACGAAGTCGAGGTCGACGGCCTGGGCCCGCTGGCGCAGCTCCTCGGTCGTCTCACCCACGACGGCCAGCGGCGCCGGTGCCAGCTCCACGTCACCGACGCGGTAGAGCGACAGGCGCTTGAGTCCCCGGTCGGCGCCGACGAAACGAGCCACGTAGTCTGACGCCGGCGCCGCCAGCAGCTCCGCCGGTGCGCCGGCCTGGGCGATCTTGCCCCCCTGCTGCATGACCACCACGAGGTCGCCCATCTTGATGGCCTCGTCGATGTCGTGGGTGACGAAGAGGATGGTCTTGGCCAGGTCCTCCTGCAGGCGCAGGAATTCGTTCTGCAGGCGTTCGCGGACGATGGGGTCGACGGCGCCGAAGGGCTCGTCCATCAGCATCACCGGCGGGTCCGCCGCGAGCGCCCGCGCGACGCCGACCCGCTGGCGCTCGCCGCCGGAGAGCTGGCTGGGGTAGCGATCGGCATACTTGCCCGGCTCCAGGCCGACCAGCGCCAGCAGCTCGTCCGAGCGCGCCGCCGCGCGCGCCTTTTCCCAGCCCAGCAGGCGGGGGACGGTGCCGACGTTCTGCGCGATCGTCTGGTGCGGGAAGAGCCCGGTCTGCTGGATGACGTAGCCGATGCCGCGGCGCAGGTCGGTCACCTCCAGCCCGGCGATGTCCACGCCATCGATGAGGATGCGGCCCGTGGTCGGCTCGATGAGGCGGTTGACCATCTTCAGCGTGGTCGTCTTGCCGCAGCCCGACGGGCCCACCAGGGCGCAGATACGACCGGCCGGGACCAGCAGCGATAGGTCGTCGACGGCACCCGGTGCGCCGGACACCTTCGTATCCGCGTCGTAGTGCTTGCTGACATGGTCGAACTCGATCGTGGCTGCGCCCGCGCCGGTGGCCTCATCCATCCTCCTAGACCCTAGCGCATGCGTCGGGCCGGGAGCCGGCCCGGGCGGCGGACCGGGTCTGCAGGGCTCAGGCCGCCCTGGCCTCCAGGCGGCGGCGAAGCCGGGGCACTCGGCGCGCCAGGTCACGCTCGACGTGGCGATCGCGACGGCCGAAGAGCCGGCCACGCTCGGCGAGCGCGCGCGCACGGTCCGTAGCCGCGAGCGCACCACGGAAGTCGCGCGCGTCGTGCTCGCGGTGCTTGGCCACGTGCAGCCAGGCCCACGCGGCGTGGCGTCCGCCCTCGAGCGCGATGGCGTGCCAGGCACCCTCGGCCTCGGTGCGCAGGCCCATGCGGGTCAGGGTGCGTGCGCGCTCCAAGGCGATGCCCTCGTAGGCCTGGGTCTCCCACGGTTCGACCAGACGCTCCATGGCGGCGTCGAAGCAGGCCAGAGCCTCCTCGTGCCGGCGCTTGCGGGCATAGGCACGGCCCAGCCCGCCCAGGTCGCCCGGGTGCACGGGGCCGTCCGCGCGGCCCGATCGTCCCACCGGGGCCAGATTACGCGAGAGCACCCGCAACAGCAGGGCCATGGACACGACGTCCTGGCGATTGTGCTCGAGCACGTCGCGCAGGAGGGTCCCGCGCCCGTGCCGGAGATAGTCGAGGTAGCGGCCCGGGACCAGCGCACCGGCGAGGTCATGATCGCGTCGCACGCCGGCCACGCCGGCCTCGACCGAAGCCAGGCGCGCGTCGGGCAGGCGGTGCTTCCACAGGGAACGCGCGAGCGGCAGGAGGTCCAGGTGCTCACGGAAGCGGGGTGGCGTGCGGCCGTGCAGGCGGTAGCGGGTCACCAGCAGCGGCCAGTCGAAGGAACGACCGTTGTAGGAGACGAGACAGGCGTCCTCCGGGATGAGCGCCTCCAGCGCCGCGAGGTAGCCGCCCTCGTCCGACTGCTCCGGCAACAGCAGCTGGCGCGTGACGAAGGTGCCACCATCCCACGTGCCTACGCCGACCAGGAACGGCACCGTGCCGGTGCCGCTGCCGAGGCCGGTGGTCTCGGTGTCGAAGAGGACGAAGGGCAGCGAAGGGTCGACCGGTTCCGGCAAGGCCGCCAGGCCCGAGAGGTCGGCCTCGATGGGCTCGCTGGACTCGAGCACCACGATGGGGCGTTCAGGCGTGGGCCACACGGCCCCGCCAACGTCTGCGGCCAGCCGCTGGGCCCGGTCGGCTCGCGGCTCCGGGCCGGCCGGCCGGCGGATCTCGTCGGGGTCACGCACTCGCGCCGCGCGCAGCCGCTCGAGGCGGGAGTGGCGCACGCGGCCGGCGTCGGCGGGATCCATGGCCGCCACCGTGACTCCAGCCGGTGCCAGCTCGGCTGTCACGCGGCTGCAGTCCGGGGCACGCCGGTGGCGCTCACCGGGGCCGTCACCAGCTGCAGCAAGCGCGTGGCCAGCTCGCGTCCGTCGAGCCGGCTCTCGCCGCGGGGACCGACACAGGCCGGGCAGCCGACCTCGCAATCGCAGCCGAGCACCAGCTCCAGGGCGCCTTGCACCAGCTCCTCGGTGCGTTCGAAGAGGCGCGGCGACATGCCCACCCCGCCGGGCGCCGCTTCCCACAGGTAGATGACCGGGCATTCAGCGTGGGGCGACTGCACCTGCGCCACCATGCCCAGGTCGCGTGGATCGGCCATGAGCAACACGCTCGCCACCGTCTGCAGGGCGCGTCCGGCGCCGACGAGCGCGGCGTCGAGATCCTCCCGTCGCCAGCCGGCGACCGCGGCCGGGTCCAGCCCCAGCCACCAGGCCGTGGTGTGGAGCTCCATCTCGGGCAGGTCGATCGTGCCCCAGCCCACGTTCTCGTGGGTGTCGAGCTTGAGCTTCTTGAAGATGGTGGCGATGGAGCTGATCATGACCTCGCCGTGCTGGCGGATGCCGGCGGTGCGCACCGCCAGGTCGAAGACGTCGAGCGGCTTGAGGGTGACCGCCAGCTCGGCCTGCGTGTAGTAGTCGCTGTCCACCGGTCGCACCATCGCCTTGCGCTCCTCCCAGTCGAGCTCGTCGACGTGGTACTGCTGCGAGTCGTGCAGATAGATGGCCTTCTCGTGGACGAGCTGGCGGGCGGCGAAGAGGTCGACCTCGCCCAGCACCCGTGGCCGCTCCGGTCCGGTATCGATGATGAGCACGTTCTCCGGCGCGCCCAGGCGCAGGTTGATCTCCGAGGCCGGGAAGTTCTCGCTGGCCCAGTACCAGCGACCATCGGCGGCCTGTCGCACGTGTGCCTCCTCGGCCAGGAAAGCCAGCAGGTCGTCGGCCGGCGCCGACCCGAAGGGCTCGCCCGGCGCGAAGGGCAGCTCGAAGGTGGCGGCACGCAGGTGGGCCAGCAGCACGTGCATGTTCTCGGGGTCCAGGCGCGCCTCCTCGGGCGTGGCCTCGAAGAGGTACCGCGGATGCGTGGCCACGTAGCGGTCGAGCGCGCCCGCGCCGGCCACGAGGATGGACACGCTCGTCTCCTGTCGCCGGCCCGACCGGCCCATCTGTTGCCACGTCGCCGCGATGGTGCCCGGGTAGCCGGCCAGGATGGAGGCGTCGAGGGCGCCGATGTCGATTCCAAGCTCGAGGGCGTTGGTGGAGACGACGCCCAGGATCTCCCCGCTGCGCAGCCCGCTCTCGATGGCTCGCCGTTCGCTGGGCAGGTAGCCGGACCGATAGCCGCGAAGGCGGTCGATGGGCCCGCGACCTTCGCGCATGGCTTCGCGCAGTGAGCTGAGCAGCAGCTCTACGGCCACGCGCGCCCGGCCGAAGACGATGGTCTGCCGTCCGGCACGCAGGAACGAGAGCGCCGCCCGGTAGGCCAGCCCGTGCGGGCCGGGTCGCACGCCGGTGCGAGGGTCGAGCGGGGGAGGGTCGAGCACGACCACGTGCCGCTCGCCCTGCGGCGCCCCGCTCTGGTCGACGACCCGGAAGGGCCGGCCGGTCAGCGTCTGCGCCAGCTCACCGGGATTGCCCACGGTGGCCGACGAGCAGACGATGCGCGGCGCCGAGCCGTAGTGGGCGCAGATGCGCAGCAGCCGGCGCAGGACGTTGGCCACGTGGCTGCCGAAGATGCCGCGATAGGTGTGGGCCTCGTCGACGACGATGAAGCGCAGCTGCTCGAAGAGCTGGAACCACTTGGTGTGGTGCGGGAGCACGGCGGTGCTGAGCATGTCCGGGTTGGTCACCACGACCTGGCCCGCTTCGCGCACCACGGCGCGGATGGGGGCGGGCGTGTCGCCGTCATAGACCGCCGCCGAGAGCCCCATCCCGGCCGACTCCGAGAGCTCGCGGAACTCTGCCAGCTGGTCCTGGCTGAGGGCCTTGGTGGGGAAGAGGTAGAGCGCCCGGGCGGCCGGGTCCTCGCAGATGCCCTGCAGCACGGGCAGGTTGTAGCAGAGGGACTTGCCCGACGCGGTGGGCGTGACGATGACCACGTCCTCGCCGGCGTGGAGGGCGTCGAGGGCCTCACGCTGGTGGCTGTAGAGCGCCCGGATGCCACGCCGCTCGATGGCCCGCACCAGGCGCGGGTCGAGCCACTCGGGCAGGTCGGCGTAGCGGGCCTCGCGCGCGGGCAGCAGATGGCGCGAAGCCACGGCCCGGGCCACGCCCGGTTCCGCCAGGAAACGCTCCAGCGCATCGAGCGCCGACAGGGGCTGATGGAGTCTCATCGCGAGGACCTCGAGTAAAACGACCATCTGTTCGGTTTGTGGCGCAGTCTAGCAGGCCGGCCGCACGTTTGACACCCCCACCGCGCGTTCACTACGCTCGGGTCGATGAGAGCACTCCGACAGGCGCCGGCGGTCGGTCGCCGCGCCCTGCTCCTGGCCATCACCCTCGCCGTCGTCGTGGGCGTGGTCATCGTCCTCAGTGGCGGCCTCACTCGATCCACCGATGTCGAGGCCCAGGCCGAGCGTGCTCGCGCCGAGATCGCCGAGATCGAGCAGATCTACGAGGCCGGCCAGAAGGAGCTCCGCTTCGTGGAGACCGAGGAGTTCATCCGCTGGCAGGCGCGTGTCTTCGGTCTGGGCGAACCGGGCGAGCGGCCCTTCAGGCTCGACGAAGCAGCTTCTCCGGAGCCGATCGTGCCCATCGGACCGCAGGACGACGGGGGCCAGGCGAAGCCGCCGTTCGACGCCTGGATGGAGCTGCTCTTCGGAGCTTGACCCGCGTCCCTAGGGCCCAGTCACGTCACCGGCCGGCGGTACAGGTGGGTCTCGCCGCGCGCGCAGATCGAAGTAGAGCACGGCCATCAGCACCGGCACGAGCGGGGCGACCAGGATGGCACCGAGGGCGAGGGCGATACTCTCCGCCACGCTGTCGTCGAGGCCGAGCGCGGGTGCCAACCCTCCCACCAGCAGCAAGGCCAGGACCTGGGACAAGAGTGAGGCCACGAGGGCCGTGGCCAGCGCGCCCAGGAGCGCGATGACCAGGATGCGCCAGACGTTGTCCGCGGAGAGGTGCCAGCTGCGTCGCAGCGCGTCGCGCACCCCGATATCCTCCTCGACCATGGCTGGGAACGCTGGCGCCCAGCGCATCGTGAGGTAGATCACCGCGACGGCCGCGGCCACGCCCGCGATGAGAGCCAGGAACACGCCCGGGCCGCCGGCGGTCACCGAGCTGGTGGGCAGGATGATGAAGGCCACGGCCATGCCGATCGCGCCCAGCAGCAGGACGCCGACGATGATGAGGGTGGTCAGCAGGATGAACCCCAGAGCACTGGGCGTGCGGCCCAGGCAGCGCCGCAGGGCGACCGACAGCGTCGCTGTGCGGGCGTGATAGTCGTCGGCCACCACGGCGCTGAAGGCGAGAGCGCCGATGCTGGTGAGGATGCCGGCTACGACCGTCGCCGCGAGGTAGGGCACCAGCGCCTCGATGGCCCGGTCGAGCTCGGCCTGGGTGATGACGTCGTCGGCCGCTACCTGGCCGTCTTCGATGGAGGGGAGGATATCGATCAGGGTTTCGGTGAACTGCATGCCCGTGGCTGCGGTGAGCAACGCGCCGGGACCGGCGAAGAGGAGCGCCAGCAGCAGCAGCACCGGCCAGTGCCGGCGCAGGATGCGCAGGGCGATCGCCAGCACCTGGCCCAGGCGCAGCGGCTGCGGGCCGGCGGGCTTGGGCGCGGGCGGCTCGATCGGCTCCCACTCGGGACCGCCGCTCATGGACATGGGCCGCGCGTCAGTCGCCGCCTTCCGTTCGGCGCGCCCGGAGTCTGAACACCTGGTACCCCACCGCGAGCGCCACGGCCAGGAGGGCGATCAAGACGGCCAGGATCATGTCCAGCCAGGCGCGGAAGCGGTTGCGCGCCATCGTGCCATCGGGCGTGAAGGAGTCGAAGATGGCAGGGACGAGCGTGCGGATGGCGTTCATGGCCCGAGTGTGCCATGCCCGGGCGGCGCGCGGAGCCGCAGAACGAGGAACGACCCCCGTGCGTCCCGTTTCGGGGCCGGAGGTCGTCTCGGATCCGTGGTGGTGGCTGGGGGCAGATTCGAACTGCCGACCTAACGATTATGAGCCGTTTGCTCTGCCACTGAGCTACCCAGCCAAGGCCTTCTCGCGGGCATCATCGTACCCCATCGGCGTGCTTCCTCGCGTTGTCGCCGGTGCCCGGTGGCCCCGCATGTCATGGTCCCGTGATGGGTCTTTCTGCGGGCACGCCTATAATCTGGCTTCCGACCCCGCCCGTCCGGGGGGCTTCATTCGCGAAGGCAGGTCATACACTTGAACAGTCGCTTCATGCGCAACGGGCTCGTCACCCTGGTACTGGTCGTCGGTACCGCCGCGCTGCTCTACCTCTTCCTCTTCAACGAGCAGGAACCTACCCGCATCCCCTACAGCGGGTCGGACGAAGCCTTCCTGACCCTGGTCGAGAACGGCGAGGTCGCCTCCGTCCTCACGCGTGGTGAGGCCCTCGAGGTCACGCTGGCGGAGACAAATCCGCAGAGCCAGGAGCCCATCGTCTACGAGTCGTGGATCCCGGCGCAGTTCACGACCAACGTGCAGCAGGACATCGAGGCCGCGTGCAACGGCAGCGAGGCCTGCAACAGCGTCGTCTTCGAGGGTGAGCAGGCCGACGACGGCAACGCCTTCTTCGGCCTGCTGCTGTCGATGCTCTTCCCCATCCTGCTCATCGGCGTCTTCCTCTGGTTCATGTTCCGCCAGGCCCAGGGCAGCAACAACCAGGCCATGAGCTTCGGCCGCAGCCGCGCCCGCATGTTCGTGGGCAACAAGACGGTCGTCACCTTCAGCGACGTGGCCGGCGTGGACGAGGCCAAGACGGAGCTGCAGGAGGTCGTCGAGTTCCTGAAGTACCCCGAGAAGTTCAACTCGCTCGGCGCGCGCATCCCGCGCGGCGTGCTGCTGGTGGGCCCGCCGGGCACGGGCAAGACCCTCCTCGCGCGAGCGGTGGCCGGTGAGGCCGGCGTGCCCTTCTTCAGCATCTCCGGCTCCGAGTTCGTGGAGATGTTCGTGGGCGTCGGCGCCAGCCGCGTGCGCGACCTCTTCGACCAGGCCAAGCGCAACAGCCCCTGCATCGTCTTCGTCGACGAGATCGACGCCGTCGGCCGCCAGCGCGGCGCCGGACTGGGCGGCTCGCATGACGAGCGCGAGCAGACGCTCAATCAGATCCTGGTCGAGATGGACGGCTTCGACACCAACACCAACGTCATCGTCGTGGCCGCGACCAACCGACCAGACGTGCTCGACCCGGCGCTGCTGCGCCCGGGCCGCTTCGACCGCCAGGTCATCCTCGACCGCCCCGACATGAAGGGCCGCCTGGAGATCCTCAAGGTCCACGTCAAGGGCAAGCCGCTGGACAAGCAGATCGACCTGCCCGCCGTGGCCAAGCAGTCGCCCGGCTTCTCCGGTGCCGATCTGGCCAACCTGGTCAACGAGGCCGCCATCCTCGCCGCTCGGCGCAACAAGAAGACCATCAGCACGCCCGAGTTCAGCGAGGCGCTGGAGCGTGTCGTGGCCGGCCCCGAGCGCAAGAGCCGCATCATCAGCGATGAGGAGAAGGCCATCATCGCCTACCACGAGGGCGGCCACGCCATGGTGCAGCGCATCCTGCCCAAGTGCGACCCGGTGGTGAAGGTCAGCATCATCAGCCGCGGCATGGCTCTCGGCTACACCATGGGCCTGCCCACCGAGGACCGCTACCTGCAGTCCAAGTCCGAGTTCCAGGACAAGATCGCGGGCATGCTCGGCGGCACCGTCGCGGAGCGGCTCATGTTCGGTGACATCACCACCGGTGCCTCCAACGACATCGAGAAGGCGACCACGCTCGCGCGGCGCATGGTCACCGAGTTCGGCATGAGCGAGAAGCTGGGCCCGCTCGCGTTCGGCAAGCGCGAGGAGATGGTCTTCCTCGGGCGCGAGATCGGCGAGCAGCGCAACTACTCCGACGACGTGGCCAAGCAGATCGACGACGAGGTCCGCCGCATCGTGGACGAGGCCTACGCACGAGCCACGGAGGTGCTCACCGCGCACCAGCACCGGCTCACCGAGCTGGCCGAGGCGCTGGTGGCCAAGGAGACCATCGAGTCCGACGAGTTCGAGGCCATGTTCGCCGACCTGCCCGACCCGCGGAAGGAGGCCGGTGGCTCACCCACGCCCAAGCTGGCCACGCCCCTGGCCGGGCTCAGCAAGCCCGACACCGAGGGGCCGGCCGCGACCGGTGAGGCGCCCGAGCCTTCGCCCCAGCCGGCGTAGGCCGGTCGCCCTGGCCGCCACCGCACCAGCGCCGACATCGACATCGGGGAGGGGAGTACATGAGCACGCCCATCGAGGCCGTAGAGGCCTACCTGGCTGAGACCGCGGCCGAGCGACTCGAGGACTTCAAGGCGTTCCTGCGCATCCCCACCATCGGCTCGCTCGCGGAGCACACAGGCGACACCGCACGCGGTGCCGAGTGGATCGCCGGGCACATGCGCCGGATGGGCCTGGAGCACGTGGAGGTCTCGCCCACCGGTGGCAACCCCGTCGTCTACGGCGACTGGCTGCACGCGGAGGGCGCACCCACGGTCGTGGTCTACGCCCACTACGACGTCCAGCCGGTCGATCCGCTCGAGCTGTGGGTGCGGCCGCCGTTCGAGCCGCGCGTGGAGGCTGGGCGGATCCATGCCCGCGGCGCGGCCGACGACAAGGGCCAGGTCCACCTGCATCTGTGGGCCGCCAAGGCCTGGCTCGAGACGCAAGGCCGGCTGCCGCTCAACATCCGCTACGTCATCGAGGGCGAGGAAGAGGAAGGCTCGCCCAACTTCCGCACCTGGCTGGATGCGAACCGCGAGCGCCTCTCGGCCGACCTGGTGGTGGTCACCGACACCGGCTTCTACGAGGGCAACCACCCGGCCCTGACGGTCTCGCTGCGGGGCAACACCTACTTCCAGCTGGACGTGACCGGGCCTGCCCAGGATCTCCACTCCGGTGGTTTCGGGGGCATGGTCCAGAACCCGGCCAACGCGCTCATCCGCATCCTGGCCTCGCTGCGCGACGGCGAGGGACGCATCACCGTGCCCGGGTTCTACGACGAGGCCCCGCGCCTGGGTGAGGCGGAACGCGCCGAATTCGCCCGCCTGCCCTTCGACGAGGCCGCCTTCGCCGCCGGCATCGGAGTGACCGAGCTCTTCGGCGAGCCCCAGTACACACCCCTGGAGCGGAAAGGCATGCGCCCCACGCTGGACGTGTGCGGCATGTGGGCCGGCTTCACCGGCGAGGGCAGCAAGACCATCATTCCCGCGCACGCCCACGCCAAGTTCTCCTGCCGCCTGGCACCGGGCATGGACCCCAACAGGACGTTCGAGCGGGTGCGCGACGCGATCCTGGCCGTGGACGTACCGGGCGTGGAGGTGGAAGTCGGGCGGCTGGACGAGATGTGGCCCTTCGTGGTCAGCCCCGAGCATCCCGCCGCCAGGACCGCCGCGGCCTGCCTCAAGGAGGTCTTCGGAGAGGATCCGTACTTCATCTACGAAGGCGGCTCCATCGGCGCGGTCGCCGACTTCGACCGTGTGCTCGGCCTGCCCATCGTGCTGCTCGGCTTCACCAACCCCGACGACAACGCCCACTCGCCCAACGAGTCGCTGGTGCTGGACAACTACGAAGGTGGCACCCGCACGGTGGCCCGCTACTGGCAGGCACTGGCCCAGGACTAGTACCCCCGGGGTGGTACCGAGTAGGAGGGTTGGGTCGGACTTGACAGGGTGGCTAGGTTGCTAGCATCCATCTCGTGGAAGCCTGTCACAAGGAGTCTGAGAGGCCTCGGCCTCGCCTGCCGCTATGACATCCCCGAACGATACCGGCCTCGAACAGTCGCCCGCTCAGCCTGAACCCGTCGCTGAGGCCGCGGCTTCACCGGCCGCGCCCTCGGCGCCGCCTCCGCTCGCGCCCTCGGCGCCGCCTCCGCTCGCGCCCCAGCCGACGCTGACGCCCCAGGCGCCCCCGCCGGCGGCCCCGCCGCCACCCGGACCGGTGGCACCGATGCCCACCTCGAAGGTCATCGGCCTCGATCCCGGCATCGCGCAGCCCGCGCTGGCACCACAGCAGCCGAGCGCCATCACGCCCACCGACGAGACCATCGGCGGCAAGAGCTGGGAGTACGACTCGGGCATCGGCAACATCGAGCCCCGCAGCGCCACACACGTGCTGAGTACGCTGGCCGGCAAGGTGGCCGAGGGTGACGTGACCCAGTACCAGCCCGTGCCGCTCGGCTTCACGCCCCTGGACAAGTCCATCGGCGGCGGCCTCCGCGCCGGCGAGATGCTGCTCATCGGTGGCGCCCAGGGCACGGGCAAGACGACCATGGCCGTGCAGATGGCTCGCAACATCGTCATGAGCGGGTTGGCCAGCGTGCTCTACATCTGCTTCGAGCACGACGAGGAGTACCTGCTCAACCGCATCATCGCGCAGGAGTCGGTCCTGCCCAGCCTGCCCAGCCGGAGCGGCGGCGTGAAGCTCACCGACGTGCGTACGGAGATCCTGGGCACGTGGATGGCCACAGGCGGCCAGAACGCCGACCTGGGTGCCAACCCACGCCTGCGGCCGGCGCTCGAGCGTATCAACCGCTACGGCCCCAACCTCTACCTGCTGCGTGGCTCCCAGACGACCAGTACCGTCGAGAACATGGCTGCGCTGATCGAGAAGTACAAGGAGATCGCCGGCGACCAGCGACTCGTGGTCATGGTCGACTACCTGCAGAAGGTGCCGGTCCATCCCGAGCCGGCCAACGAGGCGGAGAAGGTCACTTCGGTGGTCCAGGGCCTCAAGGACCTCGCCCTCAACTACGAGGTCCCGCTCCTCTCGATCGTGGCCGCCGACAAGGAAGGCCTCAAGGCCGCTCGCCTGCGCAACCACCACCTGCGCGGCTCGTCGGCCATCAACTACGAAGCGGACATCATCCTCATCCTCAACGAGAAGTACCAGATCGTGGCCAAGGTCAACATCGAGTTCAACCCCTACCAGGCGCAGCGCTTCCGCGACTGGGTGGTGCTGACCATCGAGAAGAACCGCGGCGGCACCAACGCCGTCGACCTCGAGTATCAGAAGTACTTCGAGTTCTCCTGCTTCGACCCCAACGGGCGCACGGTCATGGAGAAGCTCATCGAGGAGCGTCTGTACAACGACTAGGCGCCGGTCAGGCCCACACACGATCAGCCCCGTCCCGGCGGACGGGGCTGTTGTGTGTCTCGCGCATCGCGGCCTCCGTTCCGCTCTAGACTCAGCCGGGTGAAGCTCCGGACGCAGCCATCAGTGGTGCTCATCGACGTCGGCGACACGATGGCCCGTGCGCATCCCAGCTGGCGCGACGTCTACGCCACCGTCTTCGAGGCCTACGGCATCGAGGCCTCGCTGACCGACTTCGAGACGGCCTTCCGCGCCGCGTGGGTGGACTGGGCGCACGAGGGGCCCTTCGAGGCCACCGAGGAGGCCTCCTTCCAGCGGCTGACCGAGCTCGACCAGCTGGTCTTCGACCGGCTCGGCTACCCCCAGCTGCCCGAAGCCTTCTTCCGCGACGTGGACGAGGCCTTCCGGCAGCGCTCGGCCTTCTATGTCTTCCCCGACGTCATCCCCGCGCTCGATGCCATGCAGGCGGCCGGGCTGCGCCTGGGCGTCGTCAGCAACTGGGGCTGGTATGCGCCGGAACTGCTGCAGACGCTGGAGCTGTCGCGGCATTTCGAGATCATGAGCATCAGCGCGCGGGTGGGTTACCAGAAGCCGCACGCGGCCATCTTCGAGCACGCCCTGGACCTGCTGGCGGTGGGCCCCGAGGAGGCCATCCACGTGGGCGACGACCCGGAGGCCGACGTCGTCGGCGCCCGCCGGGTGGGCATCGAGCCGGTGCTCATCGACCGCCACGGGCGGCGCGATCGCCCCATCGGCGACGGGACCGAGACGGGCGAGGTCGTGGTCATCCGTGAATTCGGGCAGCTGCTCGATCTGCTCGGGCTGGCCCGCCCGGGCGTCCTCGCGGGAGACGCCGGCTGACCGCGGCGCCACCGGCCCGATCCTGGCGCCTCTTCGTCGCACACCCCCTGCCGCGCGCGACCCGAACGTCCCTGCACCGGCAGCTGGCGCCCTATCGTGCCCGCTTCCGCACGGCCCGCTGGACAGACCCTGCCGGCTGGCACCTCACGCTCGTCTTCCTCGGCTCGGTCGAGCCCCACCGCCGCCACGAGCTCGGTCGGCTCATCGAGGCCGTGGCGAGGCAGGCAGCACCCTACCGGGCCCGTCTCGATACCGGTGGCGGGCGGGCGCGGCGCGGCGAGGGCGTGGCCTGGCTCGGCCTGTCCGCCGGCGCCGGCGAGCTGATCGAGCTGGCGGCCGCGGTGGCCGAGGGCTGCCCGACCGACATCACCACCGGCCCACCGCCCAGGCGCACGCCCGGGGCACACCTCACCGTCGCGCGAAAGGCCGACGAGGAGCTCGTGCGAGCCCTGCGCGAGCAGGCCCAGGGCGTACTGGAGGCGGGCTGGACCGTGGACCGCGTGCAGCTCGTACGCAGCCATCTCGAGCCGGGCGGGGCGAGGTACGAAACGCTCCACGAGGCCACGTTGTAGGCTGCGCTGGTCGATCGATCCCTGCAGCTGACCCGAGGGGGTCTGGAGGAGAGCGGAGCCATGGCCCTGCAGCAGACCAAGTTCACCCTGACCGAGGACCGGATCCCGCGCGCCTGGTACAACATCAACGCCGACTTGCCCGCTCCGCTGGCGCCGCCGCTCAACCCGGTCACCAAGGAGCCGGCGCGGCCGGAGGACTTCGCCCCCCTCTTCCCCATGGCCCTGGTGGGCCAGGAGATGAGCACCGAGCGCGAGATCGAGATCCCCGAGCCGGTGCTGCAGGCCTACACCATGTATCGGCCCTCGCCCTTGTTCCGGGCCCACCGCCTCGAGGCCGCCCTCGATTCGCCGGCCAAGATCTTCTACAAGTACGAGGGCGGCAGCCCGGCCGGCAGCCACAAGCCCAACACGGCCATCCCACAGGCCTACTTCAACAAGCAGGAAGGCGTCACACGCCTGACTACCGAGACCGGCGCCGGTCAGTGGGGCACGGCCCTGGCCATGGCCGGCGCGATGTTCGGCCTGGAGGTCATGATCTACCAGGTACGGGCCTCGTACGACGCCAAGCCGGGCCGCCGCAATCACATGAAGATGTACGGGGCCAACGTCGTGGCCAGCCCCAGCAACCTCACGGCCTACGGCCGCGCCGTGCTGGCCGAGACACCCGACACCCCCGGCTCGCTGGGCATCGCCATCAGCGAGGGCGTGGAGGACGCGGCCACGCGCGACGACACGCGCTACTGCCTGGGCTCGGTGCTCAACCACGTGCTGATGCATCAGACCGTCATCGGCCAGGAGGCCATGCAGCAGATGGAGCTGGCCGGTGAGGACCCCGACATCATCGTCGCCTGTGCCGGTGGTGGCTCCAACTTCGCCGGCCTGGCCTTCCCCTTCATCGGCCGCAAGTTGCGAGGCGAAGCCGACTACCGCTTCATCGCGGCCGAGCCGTCAGCGGCGCCCAGCCTGACCCGTGGCGTCTACGCCTACGACTACGGCGATACCGGCAAGATGGCGCCCATCGTCAAGATGCACACGCTCGGCCACGACTTCGTGCCCGACCCCATCCATGCCGGCGGCCTGCGCTACCACGGCATGTCTCCCCAGGTCAGCCTGCTCAAGGAGCACGGCGTCATCGAGGCCGTGGCCGTGCCCCAGTCGAAGACCTTCGACGCGGCTCGCACCTTCACCCGCACCGAGCTGGCCCTGCCCGCGCCCGAGCCGGCCCACGCCATCGCCGTGGTCATGGACGAAGTGGAGAAGGCCAGGCAAGCCGGCACCAGCCCGACCATCCTCTTCAACATGTGCGGCCACGGCCACTTCGACGCGTCGTCGTACACGCGCTACCTGGAGGGCGAGCTGGAGGACTTCGAGCTGCCGGAGGAGCGGATCGAGCACGCGCTCGAGACGGTGCCCTCGGTCTGAGCAGCAAGGAGCGGGAGCTCGTCCTCGGGCTCCCGCGCGCCCGCATCATCGGTCAGCGACCGTGGAAGGGCATCCGCAGTGACGGGCTGGAGGGCTATCTCGAGCTGATCGCGGCGGAGGGCGAATACCGACCGCGCGGCGAGGCGGAGCACGACCCCGACTGGCAGCAGATCATCCCCTACCTGCTCATGCGCGACGGCCAGCAGGTGTTCCTCATGCAGCGCACGCGTGCCGGCGGCGATGCCCGCCTGCACGACCTCTACTCGCTCGGCATCGGTGGCCATCTCAACCCCGAGGACGGGGGTGTGCTGACCGGCCTGCGACGCGAGTTCCACGAGGAGATGGTGGCCGACTGGGATCCCGAGCCACGCCTGCTGGGCCTGCTCAAGGATGACGACGTGCTGGTGGGCCAGGTGCACCTGGGCGTCGTCTTCGAGGCCGATGCGGCCGGCCGCCCGCTGGCGGTGCGCGAGACGGACAAGCTCAGCGGCCGCTTCACGCACCTCGAGGACTGCCTTACCGTGTACGAACGCATGGAGACTTGGAGCCAGCTCCTTTACGATCATGTGACAGGACGCCGGGTGGGACCGGCCGGCAGCGACTGACTCGGCGCCCTGAGGTGGGATAATGCGGGCAGGTGAATACCGTGAGAACCCGTCGTCGCATCTCGCCGCTTGCCGTCGTCCGCCTTGTGCTCGTGCTCCTGGGCGCGCTCAGCCTGCTCGCGTCCACCGTCGTGGCGCAGGACGAGGAGCTGTCCACGGGAGGGCACGTGGTGGTGCTGCCCACCAGCGGCGTCGTCGACCAGATCATGTCCGAGTACCTGCGTGCGGGCATCGCCCGTGCCATCAGCGACGATGCTGCCGCGGTGGTCATCGAGCTGGACACTCCGGGCGGCTCGCTCGAGGCCACCCGTGAGATCGTCCAGTCGGAGCTGTCCGCGGAAGTGCCCATCATGGTCTGGGTCGGCCCGGCGGGCGCCCGTGCCGCGAGCGCCGGCACCTTCCTCACGCTCGCGGCCCACGTCGCGTCGATGGCGCCGGCCACCAACATCGGCGCGGCCACGCCGATCTCATCGGACGGGCAGGACATCCCCGACGACCTGGGGGCGAAGGTCATGAACGACACCATCGCCACCATCACCTCCATCGCGGAGGAGCGGGACCGGCCCGTCGACTGGGCCATCAGCACGGTCGAGGACGCAGCCTCGTACACGGTCGATGAGGCGCTCGCCGCCGGGGCCATCGACATCAAGGCCGAATCGATCGAGGACCTGCTCGCGCAGGCCGACGGGATGACCGTGAACGTGGCCGGCGAGGAGGTCGTGCTGCAGACCGCAGGGGCCGAGACCGAGCGCCTGAACATGAACCCCTTCCAGCAGTTCCTGCACTTCCTGAGCGACCCCAACATCGCCTTCGTCCTCTTCACGCTCGGGTTCTACGGCCTCTTCTTCGAGCTCCAGAACCCCAACTACGTCACCGGCATCCTGGGCGCCTTCGCGCTGCTGCTCGCCTTCATCGGCTTCGGCAGCCTGCCGCTCAACGTGGTCGGCCTGCTGCTCATCGCGCTGGCGGTCATCCTCTTCGTGTTGGAGCTGACCGTCACCAGCGGCGGGCTCCTGACCATCGGCGGACTGGCGGCCTTCGCCCTGGGCGCCTCGGCCCTCTACACCGACCCCGGCGACCCGGTCGCGCCCGACGTGAGCGTGGCGCCGGAGATCATCATCCTCATGACCGCCACCACCGGCGTCGTCGTCTTCCTTGTGATGATGGTCGTGATGCGCCAGCGACGCGAGCCGCAGACGGTGGTGGGCGTGAGCCATATCAGCCAACCCCTCGTGCCCCTGGGCACGGAGGGTGAGGTGCGCCGGCCGCTTGGGCCCACGGGCACGGTCTACGCAGCCGGCGAGGAGTGGACGGCTCGCACCGAGAACGGCATCCTCGATCGCGGCACCACGGTGCGCGTCACCGGCAACGATGGCATGGTGCTCATGGTCGAGCCCATGACCACAGCAACCGAGAGCACAGAAGGGACGGCATAGCCCATGGACCTCCTCACCATCGCCCTTCCGAGCGTCCTCTTCGTCATCGTCGTGGTGGTGGTCTTCCTCTACCTCTCCATCCGCATCGTGCGCCAGTTCGAGCGCATGGTCGTCTTCCGGCTCGGCCGAACCAGCCCCGATCTCGTGCGCGAGCCGGGTCTGCGCTTCCTCATCCCCATCGTCGACCGGCCGGTGAAGGTCGACGTCCGCGAGAACTTCACGGAGGTCCCCAGCCAGACGGTCATCACCCGCGACAACGCGCCGGTGGACATCGACTTCCTCATCTACTGGAAGATCGTCGAGCCCATGGACAGCCTGGTGAACGTGGGCGACTTCCAGGGCGCGCTCCAGGGCATCGCTACCACCACCCTGCGCGCGGTCGCGGGTGACATGATGCTCGACGACGTCCTCTCCAAGCGCGACCAGGTCAATGACGTCCTGCGCGTGAAGCTGAGCGAGCAGACCGAGCGCTGGGGCGGAAAGGTCACCACCGTCGAGATCCGGGAGCTCATCCCGCCGCCGGACGTGCAGGACTCCATGAACCGGGTGCTCACGGCCGAGCGAACCCGGCGCGCCGTCATCACCGAGTCCGAGGGCCAACGGCAGGCGAAGATCAACGTGGCCGAGGGCGAGAAGCAGTCGGCCATCCTGCAGGCCGAGGGCATCCGGCAGAAGTCCATCCTGGAGGCCGAGGGTTACGCCGAGGCCCTCAGGCGCATCTTCGAGGCGGCCAGGACGATCGACGACCGCACCATCACGCTGCAGTACTTCGATGCGCTGCGCCAGCTGGGCGAGTCACCATCGACCAAGTACGTGCTCCCGCTGGAGCTGACCGACCTTGCCCGCCGCCTGGGCAACTTCCTCGACGGTGGGCTCGAGACCGGGGCCTCCGTGCGCCTCTCCGTCGAAGACTCGTCGTCCGAGGAGGACCGCAGCGCAACCGGCGCCTGACCTTCCGCGCGATCGGCCCTGATGCTGCCCACCGTTCGCGCGACCCGCTACGTCGCGCCCCTGCGCGAGGGTGGCTCCATGCCCGGGCTGATGGAGACCGACGACGAGGGCACGTACGTGGTCAAGTACCGCGGGGCAGGGCAGGGGCCCAAGGCGCTCGTGGCAGAGCTGCTGTCGGGCGAGATCGGGCGGGCGCTCGGCTTGCCTGTGCCGGAAGCCGTGCTCGTCGACCTCGATCCGGCCTTCGGGCGGCTGGAGATGGACTACGAGATCCAGCACCTGCTGCGGTCCAGCGACGGGCTCAACTACGGGCTCGACTACCTGCCCGGATCCATCACCTACGACCCGCTCGTGCCGCCCGCGCCGGAAGGCAGCTTCGCCGCCGACGTGGTCTGGTTCGACGCTTTCACCACCAACCCCGACCGCACGCCGCGCAACGCCAACATGCTCGAGTGGCACGGTCGCATCTGGCTCATCGACCACGGCGCGGCGCTCTACTTCCACCACGACTGGGCCGACGTCATGGCCCGCGCCACCGATCCCTTCGAGCGCGTGGACCAGCACGTGCTGCTGCCCTTCGCCGACGACGTGCGGGCGGCCGATGCACGAGCGCGCGAACGGCTCTCGGCCGACCGCTTCGAGCGCATCCTGGCGGCGGTGCCCGAAAGCTGGCTCGTGATGGGTTACGGCGACGAGCGGCCTGAGGCCATCCGCCGGCACTACCTGGAGTACCTGCTGGCTCGACTCGAGGGACCGCCGCGGTTCGTGGAGGAGGCGGCTCGTGGCTGAGCACTGCACCTACGACTACGCCGTCATCCGGGTGGTGCCCGACGTGGCCCGCGGCGAGTACCTCAACGCCGGCGTCATCCTCTTCGCCAAGTCGCACCACGCGCTGCTCTCGCGCATCGAGCTTGACGAGGCCCGGCTGGCGGCCCTTGCGCCCGATGCGGACGTGGCCATGATCCGGTCCCATCTCGAGTCGATCGAACGCATCTGCGAAGGCGGGGAAGCGGCCGGCCCGCACGCCGACCTGACGGCCTCGCAGCGCTTCCACTGGCTGACCGCGCCGCGCTCCACGATCATCCAGCTCTCGCCCGTCCATTCGGGCATCTGCGACGACCCCGCCGCCGAGGTCGACCGCCTCTTCGCACGGCTCGTGTCGGTCCGGGCGGACCACGCGGGATAGGCCGGCGCCAAGCGGCGCGTAAGGGGAGGTAGGCATCCTCGCTGCGTGCTGGCGATCCTTGATACCGCTGTCGTCCACGGCCTGCGCGGCGAGCTCGTACGGGTCGAGGTCGACATCGCCCAGGGATTGCCCTCGTTCCACATCGTGGGCCTGCCCGACGCGGCCCTGTCCGAAGCCCGCGAGCGCGTCCGCGGCGCCATCCGCAACGCCGGCTTCTCCTACCCCCTGTCGCGCATCACGGTGAACCTCGCGCCGGCCGACCGGCGCAAGCACGGTGCCGCCTACGACGTGGCCATCGCCGTGGGCATCCTCCTGGCGCACCAGCAGATCCGGGCCTCCGGCGGAGCGTGGGCCCTGCTCGGCGAGCTCTCGCTCGACGGCAGCGTTCGACCGGTACCCGGCGTGCTACCCATGGTGGCCACCCTTCGCTCATCGGGACACCGCCGCGTGTGCGTGCCCCTGGCCAACACGACGGAGGCAGCGCTCGTCGAGGGTATCGAGGTCGTGGGTGCCGACGGGCTCGATGACGTCGCCCGGCTCGTGGCCGGTCCCCGTGGACGGACGGCTGCGCGGGCGAGGCGGCGCTCGGCCATCCGCATCGCCGGCTCTTCCGAGGCTCGGCCCGAAGCCGGCCTGCACCCCGGCGAGGTCACGGAGCTGGCCGACCTGCGGGGTCAGGAGCAGGCCCGTTGGGCGCTGGAGGTGGCCATCGCGGGACGGCACAACCTGCTGCTCGTGGGCTCGCCCGGCGCGGGCAAGACGATGCTGGCACGCGCGGTGCCCGGCGTACAGCCGCCCCTGACCGAGGAGGAGGCGCGCGAGGTCGCGGTCATCCGCAGCGTGGCCGGCCTGGCTGCGACAGCGCACGAGCGCCTGGCCCGGCCGTTTCGCAGCCCGCACCACACGACGTCCTATGCGGCCATGGTCGGCGGAGGCCCGCGCCTCAGGCCCGGCCTCGTGACCCAGGCGCACCACGGCGCGCTCTTCCTCGACGAGCTGCCCGAGTTCGACCGCGGTGTCCTCGATGCCCTGCGCCAGCCGCTCGAGGACGGCTCGGTCGAGATCGTGCGCGCGCACGGCGCGGTGACCTACCCTGCGCGACTGCAGCTCATCGCCGCCATGAACCCCTGCCGCTGCGGCTGGGACGGCGATCCCGAGCGACGGTGCGCCTGCCCCTCCCGAGAGCCGGAACGCTACCGGCGGCGGGTCAGCGGGCCGCTCGCGGACCGCATCGACCTGCGCGTGGTGATGCCGCGCATGGAGCCAGGCGCGCTGGTCGAGCTGGCCCGACCCGAGGCCAGCGCGGTCGTGGCGGCTCGCATCCGCCACGCCTGGGAACGTGCCCTGGCACGCAACGACGGCCGGCCCAACGCTGCCCTCCGTGGCGCCCGGCTGTTGGCGGCCTGCGCCCTCGACACCCGCGCGCGCCGAGCACTCGAGGAGCTCGGCGCCCGGCTGGAGCTCACCGGCCGTGGCGTGCACCGCCTGCTGCGCGTGGCCCGCACGGTCGCCGACCTGCACGCCGGGACGGCCGTAACGGCGGAGGACCTGGCGGCTGCCGCTGCGCTGCGCGACCGCACCCTCGAGCACGAGGCCGAGGCGTGAACGAGCGCACGGCCTGGGTCGCGTTGGCGAGCGTGGAGGGCGTCGGCGACGCGACCTTCGCACGGCTGCTCGAACGGCACGGCAGCGCGCGAGCCGCGCTCGAGGCAGTGAGCGCCTGCCGGCCCGCCGCCGCCGATCGCGCCATCGCCGAGATGACCGGCACGCGGCCGCGGCCGGGTCTGGGCCGACGGGTCCGTGGGGCGGCCGACGACCCCGGCCGCGTGCCCCGGCTGATGGCTGCACTGGGAGGCTGGTTGCTGACGCCCCTCGACCCCGACTACCCCGAACGCCTGCACCGCATCGAGGAGCCACCGCTCGTGCTCTACGGCCTGGGCGACCGGACGACCCTGCGCTCGCAGCGACTGGTCGCGGTGGTCGGCACTCGTCGCCCCACGGCGGTCGGGCGCGATCTCACCACGAGGGTGGCAGACCGCCTGGTCGAAGCCGGCGCCACGGTCGTCTCCGGCCTGGCCGTGGGCATCGACGGCGCCGCTCACCGTGCCGCCGTGGAAGCACAGGCACCGACCATCGCCGTCGCCGGCAGCGGCATCGACCGGCCTGCGCCCGCAGCCAACCGCGGCCTGGCCCGGCGGATCGTGGGCCGTGGCGCCATCGTCAGCGAGCTCGCTCCCGGTGTGCAGGCCAGCAGGGGCACGTTCCCACGACGGAACCGCATCATCAGCGGGCTGGCCTGCGCCACCATCATCATCGAGGCCCCCGCGCGCAGCGGGGCCCTCATCACCGCGCGTCACGCCCTGGAGCAGGGCCGCCGGCTGCTGGTGGCTACGGGCCGGCCGCTGGACCCACGCGTGGCCGGAAACCTGCAGTTGCTGCGCGAGTCGCCGGCGCTGCCGCTCACCGGGCTCGACGAGCTGGTGACCGACCTCGGACTCGACCGCAGCGCACGCCGGCTGCCGGCGCAGCAGGGCCGGGCCGCCCTACTCACCCGCGCGGGCGCGCTGGCACTGCTGGAGCCGACCCAGCGGACCGTCGCCACCGCCCTCGCCGACGGTCCTCACAGCATCGACGCCCTGTGCCGCGCGACCGCGCTCGAGCCGGGCGTGGTGGCGGCCGCCCTGACCATGCTCCAGCTACGGGGCTGGGCTCGCACCAGCGGTGCCGTCCAGCTGCCGGCAGGACCACTGGCCCGGATGGACAAGTGAGCCTTCCGCGTGAGAGAGTCCGCCGAGTCCCGCCGGAGTACGCCGGTCGTCGCAGCGTAGGATGGGAACATGATCCGCAACGTCATCTTGCATCTCAACGGGGAGCTGCCCATGAAGGCAGACATGGAGGCGCTCCCCACCGCCGCCGACGCGGGCCTGCTGTGCACCAACCTGCGCACGCTGGAAGGCCGCAAGCCGATGTCGACCGAGTTCCTCGACTCGGTCTTCCTCATCCCCTACAACCTCATCCGCTTCATCGAGATCCCGCGCGCCGCCATCCACGAGTCGGGCCTCGACCAGGACCTCCCGTCCGGCCCGGCCGAGCTGCCGGCCGCAGCGGAGGCCGTGCCCGAGGGCGTGAACGTGCTGGTCACGCCCCCGCCGGCGCCCCAAGCCCCCGCAGCGGCGGCGGACGAGGACGAGGGCCTCGAGCATCTCGAGCCGGACGCCGAGTTGCTGCGTCGCATCCGCGAGGCATGACCGCCGATCGTGCCACCGGGGGTGGTGCGCGCGCGCACCGCTGCTATAGTCTCCGGCCGTGACGAAGAACCTGGTCATCGTCGAGTCACCGGCCAAGGCTCGGACCATCGAACGCTACCTCGGGGACGGCTTCAAGGTGCTGGCCTCGTATGGCCACGTGCGCGACCTGCCCGAGAATCCCGGCAAGGGCAAGTTCGGCGTGGACGTGGAACACGACTTCGCGCCCGAATACGTGGTCAACGAGGATCGGCGCAAGCAGCTCAACGCCATCACCCGTGAGGCCGCCCGCTCCGACCTCGTCTACCTCGCCACCGACCTCGATCGCGAGGGCGAGGCCATCGCCTGGCATGTGGTCGAGGCGGTGGACATCCCGCACCAGAAGCGGCGCCGGGTCACCTTCAGCGAGATCACCAAGTCGGCCATCAACGAGGCCTTCGCCGACCCGCGCGACATCGACATGGGCCTCGTCGACGCCCAGCAGACGCGCCGCATCATGGACCGGCTCGTGGGCTACACGCTCAGCCCGCTCATCAGCCGCAAGGTGCGCAGCGGGCTCTCGGCCGGTCGCGTCCAGTCGGTGGCGGTGCGCCTGGTGGTCGAGCGCGAGCGCCAGGTCGAGGCCTTCACGCCGCGCGAGTACTGGACCCTCGAAGCGCTGCTCGAGACACCCGCGGGCGAGCGCTACAAGGCGGCCCTGGTCAAGGTCGACGGCACGCGCGTGGCCCAGGGCGGCGAGGTCAAGAAGAACGAGATCCCCATCCCCGACGAGGCCACGGCCCAGGCCTACGTGGCCGCGCTCAGGGGCCAGACCGCCACCGTGTCCTCGGTCAAGGTGCGCAGCTCGAAGCGCAACCCCGCCCCGCCCTTTACCACCAGCACCATGCAGCAGGAGGCCAGCCGCAAGCTGGGCTACGGGCCCAAGCGTGCGATGTCGGTGGCCCAGCGGCTGTACGAGGGCATCGAGATCGACGGCGAGCCGACCGGCCTTATCACCTACATGCGTACCGACTCGGTCAACCTCGCCAGGTCGGCCCAGACCGAAGCCCACGATGTCATCAGCGGCCGCTATGGCAGCGAGTACGCGGTCGAGGGTGGACGTGGCTACAAGACCCGGGCCAAGGGCGCGCAGGAGGCGCACGAGGCCATCCGCCCGACCTCCTTCGGGCGCGATCCCGAGTCGCTGCGCGGCCGCATCAAGGACGACGAGCTGCGGCTCTACCGGCTCGTCTGGCAACGCGCGCTGGCCTCGCAGATGGCGCCCAAGCAGATGGAGACGACGGCGGCCGAGCTGGAGGCCGGTCGCTTCGGGCTGCGCGCCAGCGCCACGCGTACCACCTTCGACGGCTTCACCAAGGTCTACACCGAGGGCCGCGACGACGGCAACGAGGAGGAGAGGGAAGCGACCCTGCCGGCCCTGGCTGAGGGTGACCGCTCGGCCATCCGCGACGTCGAGGGCGAGCAGCACTTCACCGAACCCCCGCCGCGCTACACGGAGGCCTCGCTCATCAAGGCCCTCGAGGAGTACGGCATCGGTCGTCCATCCACCTACGCCGCCACCATCTCGACCATCCAGGACCGTGGCTACGTGAAGACGGTGGACAAGCGGCTGCGCCCGGAGATCGTGGCCAACATCGTGACCGACGTGCTCGTGGAGCACTTCGGCAACTACGTCGACTACGACTTCACCGCGCGCATGGAGGAGGAGCTCGATGAGGTCGCCGCGGGCAAGCGCGCGTGGGTGCCCCTGCTGCACGAGTTCTACGACCCGCTGCAGAAGCTGGTGGACGAGAAGCGCAAGACCCTGCGCCGGGCCGACCTCACCACCGAGGACACCGACGAGGTCTGCTCGGAGGGCCACCCCATGGTCATCCGCCTGGGGCGCAATGGCCGCTTCCTGGCCTGCTCCATGTACCCCGACCACAAGGAGACGCGCGACCTCCCCGGCGAGGAGCCCGACCTGCCGCCGGTCGAGGGCGCGGGCGAGACCTGCCCCAAGTGCGGCCAGGGCACGCTCGTGGCCAAGCGCGGTCGCTACGGGCCGTTCGCCGGCTGCGATCGCTATCCCGACTGCGACTACATCCACCGCACCGGTCCGCCGCCACCACCACCGCTGCCCTTCGAGGTCGAGTGCCCCAAGTGCGGCGAGGGCACGCTCACGGCACGACGCGCACGGCGCACAGGCAACGTCTTCTACGGCTGCGGCCGCTATCCCAAGTGCGACTTCACCACCAACTTCGAGCCGCTCGGCGCCCTGCACGATGCGGATGCGGGACCGGTGGGCCTGAAGGACGAGAGCGGGATCTGCCTGCGCTGCGGCGCCTCCGTCGACCTGCCGGGCGAGCGCTCGGCACTGGTGGGCCGGAAGCTGCCCGGCGGTGAGCCCGACCCGGCCGCGCTCCAGCCCTCCCGCAAGCGACGCGCTCCATCGAGGGGCCGGTCGTCCAAGTCGGGCGCCAAGAAGCGCAGGACGACCAAGTCGGCGGCCGAGCCCGACGACGCCGACAGCTGATGCCGAAGCGGTCGGAACGGGCACGATGAGCAGCCGGGGGAGCCACCGCGACGGACCATCGGCAGCGTCGGCCTTCCTGACCTCGCTCGACGCACGCGACGCCTCGCCACACACCAAGCGGGCCTACAGGACCTCGGTCGAGCAGTACCTGTCCTGGCTCGAGGGCGTGCCCGGCGTGGACTGGACACGCCCCCCACGGCGCACCCTGCGGGCCTACCTGGCCGAGCTCGACGGGCGCGGCCTCTCGCGCTCCACCATCAGCAGCCGTGTGGCCGCGCTTCGCTCGTTCTACCGCTTCTGCCGCCGGCAGGGCTGGGTCGAAGGTGACCCCTGGGCCGCGGTCGTGACGCCTCGCCGCTCGTCGCGCCTGCCGCGCGTGATGGAGGTCGAGGACGTGGAGCGGCTGCTTGACGTCGTGCCCGGGTCGGCCGGCCACGCTGTGGGTACGGAGTGGACGCCGGGCATCCCGGAGGCCATCGAGCTGCGCGACCGGGCCATCATCGAGTGTGCCTACGCGGCCGGCCTGCGCATCAGCGAGATCGCCGGGACCCGGGTCGGTGACGTCGACCTCGGTCATGGCGAGATCCGCGTACTGGGCAAGGGTCGCAAGGAGCGTATGGGCATGCTCGGTGCCCCCGCCCGCGACGCGCTCGACGCGTACCTGCGTGAGGGTCGCCCGTTGCTGGCGACGGCGGGCCCCGGCGACGACGACGCGCTCTTCCTGAGCACCCGTGGCCGGGCCCTCAGCGCACGCGGCGTCCGAGGCCGCATCGACCTGCTGGTCAAGCGAGCGGGCCTGCCGGAGCGCACGACGCCACACACGCTGCGGCACTCGTTCGCCTCTCACCTCCTCGAAGGCGGAGCGGACCTGCGCGTGGTGCAGGAGTTGCTCGGCCACGCCAGTCTCTCCACCACGCAGGTCTACACCCACGTCAGCCCCAGCCGGCTGCGCGCCAGCTACCGCGACGCCCACCCCCGTGCCCGCGGTGACACGAACGCCGGCGACGAGGACGACGGCGACTCGTGAGCAGGGGAGCCCTGGCTCGTGCCGGACTCATCGTCACGGCTGCCTTCCTCGCCTCTCGCGTGCTGGGCTGGCTGCGCGTGGTGGTGCTCAGCAACCTCTTCGGTGCCGGCGCCGAGCTGGACGCCTATTACGCCGCCTTTCGTATCCCCGACCTCATCTTCGAGCTGGTCGCGGCGGGGGCTATCACCTCCGCCCTCATCCCGGTCCTGTCCGGGCTCATCGAGCGCGGCCAGAAGACGCGGGCCTGGCGCGTGGCCTCGACGGTGCTCAACCTCATGCTGGGCGTGCTCATCGGCCTGGCGGTCATCCTGTGGATCTTCGCGCCCGACCTCGTGCCGCTGCTCGTGCCGGGCTTCGACGAATCGACCACCGAGCTGACCATCGAGCTCACGCGGCTGATGCTCATCAGCCCCATCTTCCTCGCGGCCGGCTCGATCGTGACGGCCATCCTTCAGACTCAGGACCGCTTCGGCGCCGCTGCACTGGCGCCGCTGGTCTACAACGCCAGCATCATCACCTGCGCCGTCGTGCTGGAGCCGGTCATGGGCATCCACGGCGTGGCCGTGGGCGTGGTCGTGGGCGCCGTCGGCCACATGGTCGTCCAGCTGCCGGCCCTGCGCGGACGCTTTACCTACACGCCACGGACCGATCCGAGCGACCCGGCCGCGCGCCAGACGTTCTGGCTGATGCTGCCGCGGGCCATCGGCATGGGCGCCAACCAGATCACCTTCCTGGTCAACACCGCGCTGGCCTCGACCGTAGCGGTGGGCGCGGTGGTCAGCTACACGGTGGCCTTCAGCGTGCTCCAGATCCCGCTGGGCGTCATCGGCCTGCCGCTGGGCATCGTCCTCCTGCCCTCGATGTCGCGGGCCCTGGCAAACGACGACGAGGCCGAGTTCGGCACCATGGTCGTGCGCGCGCTGCGGCTGCTGCTGTGGATCATGGCCTTCGTGGCGGCAGTCGGCATCGTGGTCCGCGAAGATGTCGTGGATCTGCTCTTCGGCTGGGGCTTCGACGAGGCTGCGCTCGCCGCCACGGCCGCGGCGCTGGGCGTCTTCCTCGTTGGTCTGCCGGCCCACGCCATGAACGTCATCCTCGCCCGCGCTTTCTACAGCGGCAAGGACACCGTCACACCCGTGACCGTGGCCATCATCTCGGTGGCCGTGAACGTGAGCATCTCCATCCTTACCGTCGAGGCCCTGGGTATCCGTGGTCTGGCTCTCGGTATCGCGCTCGGCGCCTGGTTCGAGGCCACCGTCCTGACCGTCCTGCTGCGGCGCAAGCACGCCTCCATCGCCACCCGCGCCGTCGTGGACGGCGGGTTGCGCTCGCTCGTGGGCGCGGTCCTCGCCGCGGTCGCGGCCGGGGTCGTGTCGGCGCTGGACCTGGCCCCCGACACGTTCTCGCGCGTGGGCGGGCTCATCCTCGAGCTGACGCTCGCCGGCGCGGCCGGCCTGGCCGTGTTCGTCTTGTACAGTCGGCTCGTGCGCCTTCCGGAGCTGCCCCGTTGCATCGATCTCTTCCGCTCGGCCGTCCGCGGCCGGTGAGCACCTTCTGTCCGGCCATGCGCGTGGTCGGCGACTCCTACACGCCGTCCGCCGACTGGGACGCCCGGGCCGTGGCCATCCCCGGCGGCCACGTCATGCAGTCGGCGACGTGGGGATCCTATCGGGCGAGCCAGGGCTACGAGGCTCGCTACCTGACCTTCGACGACGACCATGTCGCGCTCGTCCTGCTGCGGCGCTCGACGGGCCTGCCGGGAGCGGAAGCCATCGTCCGCCGGGGCCCGGCGCACGACGACGCGGAGGGGATCGTCAGCGCTGCGCGAGCTGCAGCGCTGGCCACCTGGGCCAGGGACTGCGGGGTGCGCAGCCTGTTCCTCGATCCCGAGCTGCCCGCCGACCCAGCCTATGGTGCGTCCATGGCTGGGACCGGCTTCGAGGTGGTCGACGGGCCCGAGCCCTCCATCCACGTCATGCGCCGTGCCTTCGAGCCCGACCTCGACGAGGCCGCCTTGCTGGCCAGCTTCTCCAAGTCGACCCGCCAGCGCATCCGTGCCGCGGAGGCGGCCGGCACCAGCGTGGCCGAGACTGACGACCCGGCGCGGATGGAGGCCTTCGCCGGGCTGCTGCACGAACGGGCGGACGTGGTGGGCATGCAGCTGCAGGCCGGAGCCGGCTTCGTGGCCGCGTGGCAGCGGCTCATCGAGGCCGGCCTGGCCCGCCTCCTGCTGGCCGAGCACGAGGGCGAGCTCATCGGCGGCCTGCTCGCGTTCGTCCAGGGCGGCATCTGGTCCACCGCCTACTCGGCCGACCGCGCGGCCCGCCGACGTGACCTGCCGGGGACCATGCATCTCGTGCGCTGGACGGCCATCCGCACGGCCTGGTCGGCGGGTTGTCCGGCCATCGAGCTCGGGGGCGTGGATCTGCCCGGTCATCGCACGCCGCCGCGGCAGGGTGAGCCGAACCGCGGCCTCTACGAGCACAAGCGAGGGTTCGGGGCCGAGTGGGTCGAGCGGGAGGCGCCGCGTCGCATCGTCCTCCGCGCGGGCGCCGAGCGGCTGGCCCGCGTCCGACGGCGGGCCATCGACGCCCTGCGCAGGATGCGAAGATAGCCGGCATGGCATCGGACCTCGAAAGGCTGCGCAGTGACGACTCGGCGTGGGACGACTTCGTCGAGCGCTCCGAAACGGCCTTTCCCCTGCAGCTGAGCGCGTGGGCCGCGGCCAAGGCGCCGTACGGCTGGAGCAGCGCACGGGTGGTGGCCGACGGCGGCTCCGGACCCATCGGCGCCCAGGTCCTGATGCGCAGCCTCGGCCCCGGACCGTTCGCCATGGGCTACGCTCCGCGCGGCCCGCTGGCGACCGTCTTCGACGAGGCCGGCCTGGTGGCGTTCACGGGCGCGCTGCGCGACTTCGCCCGCTCGCAGCGCCTCACGCACGTGACCGCCGACCCCGGCCTGGAAGGAGTCGAGCGCGACCCGCTGTTCGTGGCCGCCGGCTGGGCCCCGGCCGACCCCCTGCAGCTGGCCTCGACGCAGGTCATCGACCTCTCCAGGACCGAGGAGGAGCTGTGGCACGACGTCTACAAGTCGAGCCGGCGCTACGTTAACGGTGCGCGCAAGAAGGGCTGCTACGTGCAGGAGGGAGACGAGGCGGTGCTGCCGGTCTTCTACGACATCCTCGTCGAGACGGCCGAGCGCTCGGGCTTCATCCCGCGCGCCATCGAGGCCTACGCGGACGTCTACCGGGCCTTCGCGGCGCAGGGCAGGGCGCGCATCCTCATCGGCCACCTGCCCGACGGCACACCGGTCTCGAGCAAGATGATCCTGACCGCCGGCGACCGTGCCGCGCAGCTCTACGGCGGGCTCACCGAGGAGGGCGGCCAGGCGCGCGCCGGCCACTTCTTCGAGTGGGAGGCGATCGTGCGCAGCAAGGCCGCCGGCGCGGCGGTCTTCGACATGTGGGGTCGCTCGACCAAGGGCATCGCGCACTTCAAGCAGGGCTTCGGCGGCCGCGTGGTGGAGTACGGCGGCACCTTCGACCTGGTGGTCAACGCGCCGGTGCGCTCGCTCTACCAGCGCGGACGACGGGCCTGGGTCCGCTTCGCCCGGCGGCGTCGCGGGCTCGATCCCGAGACCCCGGTCGTGGCCACGCCGAGCAGTGACTGAGCACCGTCTGTCGGCCCTCGCCCAACGGCTGCACCAGCGCGGCCTGCTCGCCTCCGAGCCGCTGCCGGCCCACGGCGCGGCGGCCGACCCGGTCCTGGCCACGGTGCGCTACGACTCGCGACAGGTGGGCCCCGGCGACGTCTTCGTCGCGCGCCGCGGGCAGCACACCGACGGTCATGATCACCTCGTGGCGGCGGTGGCGGCCGGGGCCGCGGCGGTCATCGTCGAACGGCCTGTGCCGGGCCTGGCCGTGCCGGAGCTGGTGGTGAGGGACGCCAAGGTCGCGCTCGGCATCACGGCGGCCTGGCGTGCCGGCGACCCCAGCCAGCAACTCGGCGTGGTGGGCATCACCGGCACCGACGGCAAGACCACCACGGCCTACCTCGTGCGTGCCCTGCTCGAGGGTGTCGGCCGCCCGACCGGGCTGGTGGGCACCACCGACGTCATCATCGGCGGCCAGAGCCGGGGAAACGCCGCCCGCACCAGTACCCCTGAAGCGCCGGAGCTGCAGGCGATGCTGGCGGCCATGCGCGACGCGGGCGACCGC